>Ga0207053_10035_pt1 | contig 25565 bp, 25 predicted proteins | sample Alteio_BWMinCont_59_FD_153290 | JGI IMG/M metagenome (GOLD analysis project Ga0207053, IMG submission 153290) | Enriched cells from forest soil in Barre Woods Harvard Forest LTER site, Petersham, Massachusetts, United States -... | ecosystem: Environmental > Terrestrial > Soil > Temperate forest >...
CATCACGGCAATTCCTCTGTATAAGGTTAGCTACAGCCCTCAGAACGGCGTCGCCTGCCGGATGTCCATATTTATCATTGATAGATTTGAAATGATCAACGTCAATCATCATCACAGCTAAATTGCGCTGACTCCGTCCAGCCCGCTTAATTTCCTCGGATAATTTTTCTTGCCCGGTGCGATGATTAAGCAAGCCTGTCAATCCATCAGTTGTTGCCTGGCGCTGTACCCGCGCATAAAGTCTGGCATTAATGACACCGATTGCTACCTGGTCAGCAACTGATTTAAAAAATGTCTCGTTGTCCTTATTCCACTGCGCTTCAGACTCACATTTAAAGCCGCAGAAAACACCAAGCAATTTTTCTTCATAAGAAATAGGTATATAAAAAAGCGAAAGAATATGATGCCTGGCAAGAGCTTCCTTTTTAAAAGGGTCCAGGCGATGATCACTTTCTGCTTTATTGACAATTAAAGATTCATATGGCCCATAGTGTTTTTTGAAAGTTTCAAATGTTTTCAAATCAAGGTCGAATTCAATTACTTTATAGTCTTCATTCTTAGCATATTCACAGCGCAAAGTTTCTTCCGGTTGTTCAGCTACAGGCAGGGTAATGAAACAACCATCAAGATTGAAGTAATGAGACAGATCATCTAAAATTTCATGCAGATTTTCCTCGATATTAAATGACTGCCTTATTTTGTCGTTCATTTTGTGCAGTAAATGCTCTTGATTGCGCAATACCTCAGATTCAACTTTTATAAGATGATATTCTTTGCTGCGCTGCAGCTGAAGTTGCTCATTGCTGGACAATTTTTCTGAAGCTTCTTCAAGGCGGTGGCTATAGTCATCAAGCAGTTGCGCCTGGCGAGTTAGCTCTTGCTGAGCCCGGCAGAAACGCAAAGCAATTTTCACTCTGGCTAAAAGCTCTTGATCAGACGACGCCTCAAGAAGATAGTCGTCTATGCCTAAACTTTGACCGTCCACTCTGGCGCTAAGATCATCTGCGGCCATGACCACCACAACTGGAATATGCTGCCATTGCTTTGATTCTTTGATTTGTTTGCAAAATGCCTGACGAGCAGAGCTGGGTAATTCATGATCAAGAAAGATTAAATCAACACTTTGACTGGACAATACCTCAAGAGCCTGGCTGCTGCTACTTGCTTCCAACACAGAATATATATCGGACAAAGCCCGAGAAAAACGCCTTCTCACCAATCTGTTTGAATGGACAAGCAAAATATTTTCTTTATTGCCTGGCTTCTCAGCATCTACTGCTGGCTCTTTCAATCCCATAAATTGCCCATATTGCAACAGTTTGTTGGAGAGATGCTCGCCGGTTAGTTTTAATGTGGACAAATCATGCTTAGAAATGCGCTTTAAGGAATCAAAAGACACCACCCTTATTAGGCCCAACCTAGATGTAGGTTGACTAGGCTGGCTACCACCAAAACTTATCGGAACAATAGCGTAAGGATAACCAGAATTTTTAATGTCCTCCTTCTCGTCACTTTGTTTTTTTTGATCTTTAGTGAATGCTCTTGACACTAATGGCTCTTTAGAATGCATAACCGCGATAGCCAGATCGGTATTTGCGGATATTAAAGATTGATGGTTTTCATCACGCAAAGTAGCAAGCTCTTCATCCGCTTCGTCTTTCGTGTCGGCTGCAACTGAGGCAACATTAACTAATTCATCGCCATTGACAAACTCAATGATTGCCAAATCGAAGCCTAAAATCTGGCAAAGGTGCCGCCTGGCAGCATCAATGCCACTTTCTGCCCTTTCGTCTGCCGAGACTTTTTTTATTTTGGTCACTTCTCTATTTGCCCAATGGGTTGGTCCCATTTGAGTTTAACAGAACAGGCTACTATCCCTCAACTGAGGGCAATGCCCTAAGCGCGGGCGCCTCTTAAGAACAAAAACTTGCTTAGACCGATTTAACGCAACTTTTGTTCATTGCTTGTGCCAATGCTTGCACTACTTCTAGGTCTTCAACTTGATGAAAGTCTAAATAGAATTGCCCAACCGAGCCAAAATCAGATGGTATCTCCAGAATTATTACTTGATTATATTCTTGCAATAACCGGTTATAAGCATGAGCAGAAATAACAGGGGTAGCAAATATAATTTTACTAGCACCCTGGCTTTTCAGACTGCGCGCAGCGGCAATAGCTGTCATGCCAGTAGCTACACCATCGTCAACTACAATTACTATTTTCTGATCAAGACTGAGTTGACTTTCAAGGCCAGCTGACAGCCGCCACCGCTCTTCCAACTGCTTGGTTTTATTGATCAGATATTCCTTTTCTTTCTTTATATAGTCAGAGGAAATGTTCAGATAACCGCTTAAGGTTTCATCAATAACAATCACACCACTTGATGTCACTGCCCCAACCGCTAACTCTTTTTGATCAGGAGCGCCTATCTTCTTAGAGGCCAATACATTAAGCGGACAACCTAAAGTAAAAGCAATTTCAAGTGCCACGGGCACACCACCACGCGGCAACGCCAATACGACTATCTGATTAGGATTGATTTGCCCATCAGCGCCCAATGAGTCAATTGTCTTTTCCGCTAAAAGCACCCCAGCTTGTTGACGATTGGAAAACATATACCACCTCTAATTAAGATAAGCTTTGAGTTTAATTGTTTCAAAGCTGTTTTGCAATTTTTTTATTGCTTTTTGCTCAACCTGACGCACCCGCTCTTTGCTAAGTCCAAGCTCCAATCCGCATTCTTTTAATGTCAAAGGGTTGGACAATCCAAGCCCATACCGCAAAGTTATTATATCTCTTTCCTGCGCGGTCAGCCTGGATAAAACTGCCTTTATCTGTTCACCAAGCAGATTGCTTTCTGTCAATTCTTCAGGGTCTGCGACTTTGTCATTCTCTATGATTTGTGAAATGGGAGCCTCTCCATCCTGTAAAAACGTGGCATCAAGAGAAACGATTGTTTTTTCCGCCGCAAAAGCTTGCCTAACTTTATTGCTCGGTATGCCCGAGGCGGAAGCAATTTCATTAATGGTTGGACGACGCCCCAGTTCAAAAGAAAGCTGGCGAAAAGTCCTACGTACTTTGCTCATAGTTTCATTCATGTGTACAGGCACACGAATAATCCTGGCTTTATCAGCTAAAGCCCGTAAGATTCCCTGACGAATCCACCAGGTGGCATAGGTGGAAAATCGGCAGCCTTTTTCCGGATCGAATTTATCCACCGCCTTCAATAACCCCAGGCTTCCTTCTTGCACCAAATCCTGAAGGCTCAACCCGTGATTTTGATATTTTTTTGCAATGCTTACTACCAGGCGCAAATTGGCTTCGGCAAGTTTGCGGCGCGCTTTTTGATCACCAGCCAATATTCCCCGGGCAAGTTCAATTTCTTCTGCTCCACTTAGCAAATTGCGTTTGCCTAAGTCCTTAAAGTAAGCACCCACAGAGTCACCTGACAGTGAGGTTTCTCGTTTTGCCTCAGGCTCAAGCCTGTCCAATACTTCTTCTTCAACAATCTCTAGTGGGTTGTTTTCAACAGTGTCTTCCTCAACCAAAATATCAACCAAATCATCATCTGGTCTGCTATCAACTAAAGAAACCCCTATCTGCTTATGGCGTTGGGCGTGTTTATGGGGTTGGGTCCGGATTTTTTGTTTTGCATGTTTAATCATTTCAGTGACTTATCTTATATAAGCTTTTAGCATAAGCATTTGGGCACGATAAATACATTTAAAAACATTAGCTAACCCGGCTAGTGAATTGTGCCGGATAAGCAATTATTTTAAGGGACACTCCTGCCAAAGGATATGGCCCACCATGTTTATGGTACCACATGCAGCATCGAATCTCTCGCTAGCAAATATCTACTTAATAATGATTTTGGTTTTCTCTAATGTTTGTCCAAAACAATTAATTTGCCTATTAATACATTTGTAATAATCATCAACCGACAACATGCTACGATTCATTTTTCCCGCGGAACTGCTAGGTTTTTTGGGTAATGAAATCGGAAATAAAATCTAACCAGACAACCATTGCGCCTAATGCAATGCTCGCTCCCACAATAGAGCACGGTTCATTGCACGCCTATTTCATATATGATATAGCGGACACGATTGATCTTCTCAAACTGCAAAACCTTGGCGGTAGCGAATTTCGCCAGGCACAATTGCAACTACGCGCTGTGTCCTCGCCCAGTTATATACAATTTGTTGTTCCCCCACTAGCTGCTGAATTGCCGCCAACTGAAATAATGGGGCTACAGGCTCAACCGAGGATAAAACTCTATGATTATGGAACAGTCAGCATCAGGTTATCTTTTAGCTACAGCGGCAGCTGGTCGGGTTTTGCAGACCTAGCTCGGCGGCTAAAACAATCAGAACAACTAGCTTCTGTTTCCAGCCAACTTCTCAAACAAACACTGGCGCAAGCAAAACCAGCATTGAATAAAGAACACGACCCGCTGGTTGAAGATTATTTCGTTTTGGAAGTAGAGTCTTTCCAGCCACAGCTTACAGCCAGCCAGCTGCTGGCGGACTACAAAGACGAGCTGGCTAGTTTAATATTGGCGGAAACCGGATCTGTCACACCGATTGAAGGACAAGATGCGCTCAAAGTAATTTTCAGCTTTTTACAAACTGATCTGGCCATAGTGCACTGGGATGCAGCTTTTGTGTTTGACAGCCGCGAAGGAGCTGAGGCGGTGGAAAGCATTCTTGAATTTGCCAACACTCAATTAGTTGAGCTGAGAACATACGATGCACGCCTGGACGCTGAGCTTGATAGAATATACAGGTGGAATATTGCCCGAGAAAAACCGCACTGGCTTTTAGGGCACAGGGCTTCTGAAGACAGAACTGATCAATTGCGCAATTTGCTCGTGGATATTAGAGAATTATGTGACCGGTCCAACAACGCTTTGAAAATTATTGGTGACGCATTTTACGCTAGGCTATATCGAGGAGTGGCTTTGCGCCTTGGACTTAGTGACTGGCAGCAACAAATTGAAAGCAAATTGGACAGTATTGGCGAAGTCTATCGCTTTGCTACAGACACAAGGCAGCACGCCCGCAGTCAATTTCTCGAAATAATTATTATAATCTTGATTGTAGTTGAAATAATTATTGGTGTATTGCGGATTGGGCGATGAAAAGCATGGATTTATTTATGACCCAGGATCAGACTAAAAACAAAGCTGATTATTAGACTGAGCAGCAAACATGTAGCCAATGGAGCAAATACTTTTACATTGCCAATTTGAAAGACAAAGTCGCCAGGTAATTTCCCAATAACTGGAATCTTTTCAGAAAATACCAAAACCAATCCAAACACCACTGTCAGCAATCCAACAACAATCAATCCTTTGCCTAGCAAGCTCATACTAATCACCACCATGCCAATCATCTTTGCTGTATAGCTGCTCTTCTTCAGGATCGTTTTCCATATAAATTGGTATCAGATCATCCAAGCTGCTGGTACTACATTTAGGGCAAACTATTACCTGGTCGGCAGTAGTGCCGGTAAAAGTAAACTTTTGATTGCATTTCTGGCATTGATAGTCTCCTGATTCAGGTACTTTAGTGCCTTTTTTCATCTTTGCCTTCATAATATGCAACCTCTATTCACTCACTGGTAAGACTCAACCGCGCATTTTTCAATCTGCGAGCGCGCACAGCAGCCGCAAAATATTCAAGTACCAGGACACTGTCTTCCCAAGCAATGCAACCATCAGTGATGCTTTGCCCATATGTCAACGGTTTGCCGGGAATTAAGTCCTGCCTGCCCCCAACTAAATGGCTTTCCACCATAACACCAACTATGCGCATATCGCCATGTTCCAACTGTTTAGCTATATCGGCACATACCGGAATTTGATTCTCAGCTTTTTTGCCGCTATTAGCATGGCTGGCATCAATCATTAGCCTCTGGGCAAGCCCTGCTTTGCCTATTTCATGACTGGCAGCATTTACACTGTCCGCATCATAATTGGGATTTTTGCCACCACGCAAAATTATATGGCAATCTTCATTACCGGCTGTTGAGAAAATAGCTGAATGTCCTTCTTTGGTAACTGATAAAAAATGATGCGGCTGCGATGCGGCTTTAACAGCGTCAACAGCCACTCTAAAATTACCGTCGGTGCCATTTTTAAAACCAACTGGACATGATAACCCCGAAGCCAATTCGCGATGGGTTTGCGACTCAGTTGTGCGCGCGCCAATTGCCCCCCAGCTGACTAGATCAGCTATGTATTGAGGAGTAATCATGTCCAAATATTCACAGCCTGCAGGCAAGCCCATTTTGGTAATATCGAGAAGCAATTTACGGGCAATATGCAAACCTTTATTTATCTCGAAACTTCCATCTAGATCCGGATCGTTAATTAAACCTTTCCAGCCCACTGTTGTGCGTGGTTTCTCAAAATAGAGTCGCATGACGATTTCCAATTCTCCGGCATGCCGTTTGCGTTCGAGTGCAAGCCGGTCAGCATATTCTTTTGCAGCAACAGGATCATGAATTGAACATGGTCCTATAACAACAAGCAATTTATCGTCACCGCTATGTAATATACGATGAATCGCCTGCCTAGCTCCATAAGTTGTAGCTGCTGATTCTTCGGTGCACGGAAGATCTGTAAGAACCTGAGAAGGGGGATTGAGCTCCTTCACTTCTTTGATCCGCAAATCGTCGGTTTTATGCATTATTATATTTGTTTTCATGGCTAAATCGCTAACTTATCATAAGCGGCACCGCGCAGTAAATTTCAAAAGAAAATGCAACTTTATATTGACAACCGCCTGTAACGCTGACTTGCGCTGAGAACGGCTTGTGCTGCGCCCGCCAGTTGGATTAAAGTGGCGATACGGTGCTTCACATTGATCCTGCCCGAACAATGATCTCAGTCATACTCTTTGCTCGTTTCTATATAATATAAATGAGGCGAGATATGTAGGAAATAGCTTTGCAAAATTGGCACGATTATAGGCTAGGCTATCAAAGCCAAAATGACGAAGTGCAACCGGCGAGTTTACCGATTGTTGGTAACATACCAGCCTGGTTAAACGGAAGCCTGGTACGCAATGGTCCATCAAAATATAATATAGGCAACCAATCTTTTCGCCATTGGTTTGATGGTCTAGCAAAGCTGCACAAATTTTCCTTTGCGAACGGAATAATTAGATATTCCTGCAAATTTCTAGAGAGTGCGGCTTATCTCGATGCTATGCGCAACGGCAAAATCTCTTCCAATGAGTTTGCTACCAATAAAAGTACTTCGTTATTAGAAAGTCTCCTTAGACCATTTACTTTGGCGCTAACAGACAATGCCAACGTCAATATTTGTAAGCCTGATAATCGATACTTAGCTATGACTGAAACACCAAATCCGATGCTATTTGAATTTGCTTCTCTAAACACAATTGGCAGACTAAATTACCAAGACAGCTTCAAAGTCCAATTAACAACAGCCCATCCTCACTTCGATTTTTCTCATAATACTTTGATTAACATTGCCACTGCCTTTGGTTTATCTTCGCAGTATATAATTATGAAACTTAATCCCGGTATCAATTCCAGAATACCAATTGCCACCATTCCTGTTAAGTCACCTGGCTATATTCATAGTTTCGGTATGACTGACAATTATGTGATTCTGGTTGAATTTCCTTTTACCGTAAATCCATTGGAACTTCTTTTTAGTGGCAAACCCTATATAGAAAATTATCACTGGCATAATAGTCAACCAACCAGATTTTTTCTTGTCGAAAAAAATGGCAACTTAATTGGGCCAATCGAAGCAGATCCTTGCTTCGCCTTTCATCACGTCAATGCTTATCAGCATGCCAGCGAAATAGTTATTGATCTTCTCGCTTATCCTGACTGCTCTATTATTAATTCACTGTACTTAGACAATCTCATGGCTGCCAGTAAAAAACTGGAAGCACCCCAATTGCACCGTTATAGGATCAATTTGGTCAATCGAAGTATTAACAAAGAGATATTATTTAGTGATCGGCTTGAATTACCCAGAATTAACTACAAACAGTGCAATAGCAAAGATTATCAGTATGTCTATGCCGTTGGTCAAAGCAATGAGAATGTCTATCTCGATCATCTAATCAAGCTGAATTTAGCGAGTGGTAAAGCCCATTATTGGCGACAGGAATTATGTTTTCCTGGAGAACCTGTATTTGTAGCAAAGCCAAACAGCGTACTAGAAGATGATGGTCTAGTCTTATCTGTTGTTTTGGACACGAAAGAACAAAAATCATTCCTTTTAGTACTTGATGCATCTAATATGCAAGAAATTGCCAGGGCGATAATGCCAAATATTATGCCTTTCGGCTTTCATGGACAATTTTATGGAGATTGATGCCCAATTGATATTAGCCTAAATGCAGAGCTATTATAATCCTGAAAAATCGGGACCGCTGCCTTGGGAGGTGGCGTTGACGCGCAGGTTGACTTCGGGGCAAACAATTTCGCAGGTGCGGCATTGGATGCAGTTTTCTAAAGACATGCCGTGCTTTTTAACATCATCGATTATATCTATGCGGTGCACTTCGGCTGTGCAGTCTGATACACAGGGAGTGGTTTTGCCCAGAGCAGAATATGTGCCAATACATTTTACGCAGACATTGGCGTCAAATTCATCAATATGGTGATTGCCTTCATGATAACGAGTTGAGGCATAAAAAACAGCATCGGGTCGTGAATAAATAGTTGCCTTATCATAATGAGGCTGATCGTATTTCGGCGGCACATAAGCAGGCACTATGTGTTTATAATCGGCTTCATATTTAAGTGGACCAATATTTTTCCAGCCTTCAATTAAAGACAGGGCTCTTATACTATCAAGCGGCGCTTTAATTGGATGCTTGCAGCCTATTTTGAGCATGCCTAACCAGGGATTCGATTTATCAATACTGGTTGCTAAAGAGGGCAAATATTCACCTAGCAATCTTGGATTTTCCATAAAAGTCCAGCGGAAATATCTGTTTTTATACATGTCTTTAATGGCAAAGCTTTCAGTAAGTCTTTGCTGATAGGGTTCAAGAGCGGTGACACTGTAATCTTCTCGCAACAGGGCGTCATGCAAAACTTCACTAGCGATATAACCGCATTCCATGGCTCGATCTATGCCAGATAAACTTTTTACATCCAGTACACCTAACGCGTCCCCAAGCAGCAATGCGCCCGGCACAGCAAAATGTTTGGGCAGGCTATAGTAGCCGCCTTCAGGTAATACGGCTGCTCCATATTTAAGTAATTTGCCCCCGTGAATCATGCTTTGCAGCCAGGGATGCTTTTTATATTCTTGCAGCTTTAATTGTGGATTTAAATTAGGATCTTCACTATCCAGACTGATAACCAGACCAATGGTAAGTTTATTATCGCTCATGCCATAAACAAAGCCACCACCGAAAGTGCCATCAAGCAAAGGCCAGCCTAAAGTGTGCCAGACTTTACCGGCATAACTTTCCTGGCAATGCCAGACTTCTTTAATGCCTATAGACCAGATTTGCGGACAATCTCTCAATTTATATTCTTCAATAACGTCACGCGAAATAAAACCTTTGTCGCCAAAACAAGTAAATTTAGCAAATACATAATCATCATCGCTTTTGGGCGATTCGCTTACACAAACACCAGCCACTCTGCCTTGCTCAAAAACAACTTTATGGGCAGAAAAACCAGTAAAGATATCAACTGTGACATTAGGCGCTTCCTTGGCTTTCTCTTGCACTTGCTTAGCCATCCAGCCGGTGACATAGCTTAGAGTAAGCACCAAATAGCCGGTTTTATCAAGTGATTTTGGATAAAGCATATGGGGCATATCCCATTTTTTTTCTATGCCCAGGACAGAAAATTCACTTTGCTCACAAACAGCTTCAATAGGACAGCCAAGCTCTTTGTAATTGGGCCAGACTTTGGCTAATACATGTGAATTAGAAACTGCACCGCTGACAATATGAGCACCAAATTCTTTCGATTTCTCCAAGATGGCAATTGAAAATTCTTTGCCGCTTGCTTTAGCTAATTCAAGAAAATGATAGGCTAAAGTCAAATTAGAGGGGCTGCCGCCCACAAGAAGCAAATCGTATTCAATGCGTGTATTAACGTTTGCTGCCAACTGGCTCCTCCTCCTGGTTTTTCATTGAGACTCGAAATTGTTTGATCATCTCCGGAATAATCTGATATATGTCCCCGACAATACCATGATTGGCAAATTTAAAAATAGGCGCGTCCAAGTCTCTGTTAATAGCAATTATCATGCCTGATTTTGACATGCCTACTCGATGTTGGATGGCTCCAGAAATGCCGCAGGCAATATATAATTTGGGTCTTACTGTTTTGCCTGTCTGGCCAATTTGATGTTGATAAGGAATCCAACCTAAGTCTACTACTTTGCGAGAAGCACCAATAGCTGAATTAGGAAAACATTGCGCCAGCTCTCTTATAAGATCAAAACCTTCCGGGCAGCCAAGACCGTAGCCACCACTTACTATTACATCAGCTTCGGCCAGTTTAACCCCTTTGGCAACTTCACGAATGGTGTCAATAACAGCCAGGCGATAATCATCAGGCTGTAATTTCACCGGGATACTTATAATCTTGCCATGGCGATTAGGATCTGGCTTAAGAGGAGCCATAACCCCAGGACGAGTAGTAGCCATCTGTGGATTTTTCCACGGTCCTAAAATTCTGGCTTTCAGACTCTCGCCAAAGCTTGGTCTGATGGCGTAAAGACAATTGGGATAAAGACCAACTTTGCTCGGATCAACTTTACTTTTATGTTCATAAGGGCCAATATCAAGCTCAGTACAATCTGCCGTCAGTCCGGTGTCAAAATGAGCAGCAATGCGCGGAGCTAGATCTCGCCCTGAGGTTGTTGAGCCAAGCAACGCTGTGTGCGGCGGCTCCGGTAACGATTCAAGAAAATCGCAAACAACTCGCCGGTAAGTTAAAGTGCGATATTGATAAAGCTCCGGGTTATCGGCAACATAAACAATATCAGCGCCATGCTCAATTAGCTTGCGCGGAATGGTATCAAGATTATAGCCAACAACCAGACATATTAATGAGCGCTCCATTTTGTCGGCAAGTATGCGCCCAGCGCCAAGCAGCTCAAGAGTAACCGGCTGCAATTCGCCCAAAATGACTTCGGCGATGACTAAAACGTCACCCTTAGGACAAAAAGATGTAACAGCTCCCTCACTCATTTTCTTTCCAGCGCCACCACATAATCTCTGACATTGTCATTCTTCAATAGATCGGTAACTAAATTCTCAGGTGAGTTGCCTTCGTACATTTTGCAACTGCCGCCAATTTCACTTACTTTTTCGGTGGCGGCAACAATAGTTGGCGAACCTTTCAACCCGCAGCGCTCAGGATCTGCACCGATAATGTCTAAATCAACGCTGTGGATATATTTATTCATTTCTTTTGGATTGCGCATAAGATTCTGAACCCGCCAGGCGCCACGAAATGATTTATATTCCAGAGCATGGTAAGAATTAGCCACAGTCACCAAAACCGGCAACTCGGTTAACATCTTTTGGATGCCCCCTTCAATAATGCGCCGCGCCTCAACTTTGCCGTTGACGATGGCAAAATCTTCACAATAAGTAATTTGGGGAAAGTTAAGTCTCTCGGCCAATTGCGGCCCAACCTGAGCCGTGTCGCCGTCAGTTGTCTGCAAACCACAAAAAATAATATCTGGCTTACCGACATAAAGAACAGTTTTATAAAGCGCATATGCAGTAGCCAGGGTATCTGAGGCCGCCAGGCGCTTATCGGAAAGGAGATAGCCACTATCAACTCCATGCTCTAATGCCTCAAGTAAAACTTCCGTGGCCGGAGGCGGCCCCATAGAAATAGCGGTAACTGTTCCGCCATAATTGCGTTTGGTGAAAAGAGCCGCTTGCAAAGCATAGCGGTCAAATGGGTTCAACATCCTTTTGGCCTTGGCTCGATCAATTGTGCCATCAGGATTTAGACCAGCCTTAGAGCCCTGGTCTGGGACCTGCTTGACTAGAACAAAAATGTTGTAATTGCCGTTTTGCACAAACCAATGATTGCCTCCAAATCCAATATTACCCGGATTAATAGCCAATCAAGCCGGCTAGACTCTCTTTGTTACGAGCCATCTTTGCATTCGCAATTATTTAATGATGGACAATGGCGTTCAATGTACTAAACTAAGAATATGATCAAAAACATGGATCGAAGTAACGTATAGCGAGGCAAAAATGCAATTTATGAAAATGCGAGCTGTGTTCATAACATTGACTGTATTCAGTGTCAGTATGTTGGCCGCCCTGGCCTACGACGTCCGCTGGCATGATGTTGATTCTGGAATGCAAGAAGGCAAACACGCCCATAAATATATTCTGGCTGATGTATATACAAACTGGTGTGGCTGGTGTAAGAAATTGGACCGTGACACTTTTAGTGATCAAGGATTAGTTGAATTCCTTAATCAGAAATTTGTCTGTGTGAAGGCAAATGCTGAAGATCATGCTGCCGGGGAAAAATTGGCCCATCAATACAGTGTTAGCGGTTTTCCCTGCGCTCTTGTTTTTGATTACAATGGCAAGCTAATTGGCAGAATTGTTGGTTACAAAGATGCGTCTGGCTACGAGTCAGCCCTGACCGATATAATTGCCAATCACCAGTAAACATCATATGGTTGAACGCATTATAGCCTGCATGCTTTGCAAGGCCTTGGCTGCATCGCCGCAGCGGTAAATAAATAGCCTGGCTAAGTCTCTAATTGTGTCCATATTTTTGAAATTGGGCAAATGGTTGTATTTATCAACAGTCCTTAAAGACAAGAGATATCTTATGAAGCGCAACCCAGCTTTTGTTATGGGCACATTGTCCGGACCACCGCTGCCCTCGATAATTGCCCGTTCTATTAAAATAAGCGCCGCATATGCATTGGCACTTTCGCGGACACCGCTTGGACTAAAGTCCAGCCAATCACTTTTGGTCGTTAAAACAGTCATGCTTGCCTCGTAGATTATCGTTTCAATTTACGCATTTATATTCATTTGCACAAATAAACTTCAGCTAAGAAATTAGCTTTTGCCTAAAATCGCCCCGCTAATCAGGAATGTAGTCAAGTGAGGCTTCGACTGATCATTTATTCCATGTAGCGTGTCAATTGGCCCGCTGACCTTCCCAACTACCGCCACCTTGTGTCTTCCCACTTAAATAAGGACCTTGATAGTCGTTATCATTGACCATAGTGACATCAGCTTTAAATGTCATTTCGTGCCCAGGACAGGCGCGACTGGCTTTTTTTGCGGGCACATATATGCGTGTAAAGCTGGCATGCGGAAAATTGTACCAACCATTTTTTATCGTAAATTTGCAGCCGGTGTCCTTATCAATGCCATGACCACTTAGCTTGCTGCCTTCTTGCTCAAGAAACATTGTCGAGTGAATGATTTTAAAGTTATATTCAAAAGCCACTTCCCATTTACCGGATAAATCAGGGGGATGGGAAAGCGCAGTTGCCAGTGTCGGTGCAGTTTGTTGGTTAGTCTGATCCTCATTTGCCGCTGGCGCCTCAGCAGCTCGCAGCTGCTCCTTGGCAACCCGGGCATTTTCAGGCTGATTTAGAGTTGCTTCCCAGTCGCCGGCTAGCATATTGCCATTGATTTCTCGAGCAAATTCTCCGCCCATATATGGCACCGCACCATTATCACCGGGCAGAAAAGAAAATTGCCCATGATATTGCACAGGCGGGCCGGGATCATTCTCATAGCGCTTGAGAAAAATAATATCATTGCCTTTAACGGTACCGCGGTCAATTTTAAAGGCCGGCCCATTTTCACTGTCTTTGCCATAACCAGAAAAATTTTGGCCGCTTTGTGTGAGCGACATCATGCCCACTGTGGTTGCCCCACGCCAACGAAAGCCTACATTCCACTGACCAGACAAATTAATAGCTTTGCTCGATGTGCTAGGGACGGACGGTTGTCTGCTGCCGGCCGTGTCTGGAATTAAATTATGCCTGGCTTTTTTGGTTAGGGATATTTGACTGCAACCTGTCTCAACTAAGCTAAAACAAAGAATCAAGGACAGGAAAATAAGACAATAATTGATTTGAAACAACGCGGCAAGAATTGTTGGCTCAGCAAAATGTCGAAAATATTTTTGCATTTATATTAATCTACCTTATTCTTCACTCTTCTAGGTTTTTTCATTCTTCTAGTTTTTCTTCTAACTTGTCTTCTAGTTTACCTTGATTATTATTCTGGGCAACAGTTAAAGCATTGGCCGCCAGCCATGTCAATAATCGCTCTTTTGCTTTGTCTTGCAAATAGGTTTCCAATTGCTGGCGCACCGGCAAATTTTTTGCCACTATTTTTCTACAGCTATCAAGCACAAGCGGACTTTCAAAGGCCACAGCCAGCATTCTTTTCAAATCGCCATCAGCAACACTGCCCATAAAATCACGCAGATCGTCTAACACTTCTTCTTTTGTGGTTTTGGGGACATATAAAAAGCGGTCATGATATATTTCAATTTCATCGGTTAAGTCCCTGAGATCTTTAAGCTGGCTATGCACCAGACGGATGCTACCATATTCGGTATCAAGATAATATATATTATCCGGCGAGTCATCCTGATAAGCAAAGAGCAAATAATCAAAATCAATATCTATTGCTTTCATAACTGGGCTAATCTACACTTGCTTGTAATATTGGAGGTTGCCGGATGAATATTGTCAGTTTATCAGCCAAACATTGCCAGGCATGCACAACAAATACCCCCAGGCTGTCGGACGGGGAAATCGCACATTATCTTACCTTATTCCCAGGCTGGCAACTTAAAGCAGGGAAATTGGAGAAGCAAGTGAAAGTAAAAGACTTCCGCGAAGCGCTTTTGCTTGCCAATCGTATTGGCGAAATTGCCGAACAAGAAAACCATCATCCCGATCTTCTTGTCAGCTGGGGTCTGCTGCAAATAACAATTTTCACTCATTCTGTTAAGGCACTAACCGAAAACGACTTTATTCTGGCAGCAAAGATAAAAAGTATTATTTCGTAAAACCAGGCAGACAACCACTGCAAGCAAGAATTGTCTGGCGAATAGAATTTCCATCCACTTTGCCAAGTCCTATGTCTCGGTAAATATGAAGCAGCTGCAATGTGGAAAGTAAACAAACATTCTTTCGTCTGGCAAATTCAATTACCATTTCTGTAAAGTCAGGTTCTTGTCGTTGATCAAAAACAGTGTCCGCAAAAGGGCAAGCAATCAGTATCCCTTTTAGCTCAGATGTTTGCTCGTTCCAATAATTTATCATTGATTCAGCAAGACGTGCCAGTTGCGCCCTTTCTACTGAACCTTTGCTCAAAGAAATTTGAGTTATAGCTATCGGTTGGCCATTTTCATTAAGCAACAATTGCTCTGGGTTTGATCCCAAAGCTTTGCTTGCCCACCCAAAAGCATTTAGGATCATCTTGCAACTTTCCACAAGACTGCCTCCCTTGCCTGATAGCAAAGGTGCTTTCACAGCCTCAAGAAAGCCAAACATTTCTTCCTGGCTGGCTATTTGTCTTTCTAATTGTGTTATTTGCTCACGCACAGCCTGAGTTTCTGCCACTATTTTATCGATGCCAAGCAGTGAATAATTGGCAGCCCAGTTTTCTATATCTGCTTCTTTTCTCGGCATGTTTGTTTTTTCTGGCAAATCCTTTTCAACATGCGGCACAGGAGCAGGAGCAGGCGTAGCCGTAGCCGGCAATGATTGCCTAAGCTCTTCCAAGACCTTTTCGGGAGTGGACTTTTTTGCCGATTGAATGTTTTCTTCTGTGGGTTTTGTTTTAATGTCTGCCGGCGGTGGATTGAGACATGGTTCAACTACCGTTGTGGAGAAAGATTTGCTCACAGAAGCAACTTCCGTTTTGTGCGGAGAGGCATCTTTCTGCGACTTCTCTAGCACAGGTTCAGCCGCAGGAGCTATTTCTGGAATGGGGCTTGAATCTTGCGTCAGGTTATTTGTATGGCACTGATAAATGCAATCGATTAAAGTGCGATCAAAGTCAGGCGAATAGGGAGCCGGTAAAAAAACCACCTGCCCGCCGCCATCACCAACCATAAGCTGCCCAGAAATGCACTTTTTCGGTCCGGCTAAAGCTAATGCTGTGTAGCCTTCTGAGAGATACTCTGCCCTGATGATGGTATTCCATTCCAGCCCAGACTGGTCAAAATATTTACTAAATCCACTGCTGTCTGCGGCATCAGTTTTGTCGATATTGCGCCCATGAGCAGCTGTGCTCATGTGGCGTATGACTCGCACACTGAGAGTGGACTGTCCTGACTGATCAGGAGCCAGCCCACACAGCCAGGCATAATTATCCAGAAATCGTGAGCTGCCTGTAAGCACAAAAGGACGGCACAAATAATAGACTAACAACCCACCCTGCCCTAAAAATTGCAGAATTTCTTGTGACCTAAGCTCAATCTCAGAACTGAGTTTATTAATTAACTGATCATCAGCCAGCTTAAAGGATGTAAGCCCATCACTAATGGCAATATCTATTTGCCTGACAATATCCGCCTGCCCGTCAAAAATATGAAGAATGCTGAGCGGATTGACAATAATGACTTTATATTCCGTCAAATGACGAGCGCTACCCCTGGTTAGGGCTGACGCTTGACCATAGCCCGGGCAATTCAGTCTTAAAATGGCTTGGGATTGAATAGACCTTAAGTCCTGCTCCGTTTTCATAATTTATCCCTTCTAACCAATTCTTATACCCAGCCAGGGCTTAACCCTTGCACCTGCTGCCCCTTTTGCTTATGGGATTGTAACGCTGGCACCCGGCAATGGGGCGCAGCTTTATTAAAACCGGACTGGGAAGCTGATAATATAGGCACCGTTATGGCAAAAGCGATTTATCACCGCAAAGGCTTTGGTCTTAAAGACCAAATTACCGGGGAATTAACGGCAGAATACTATTCTGACCTGATTGCCCAGCTCAGAGCTGCCGGCAATCAGTTAAAAAACGGGCGGGTGACCATCCGCCTGGCGGGTGCTTTTGGTTTCTGCTGGGGCGTAGAGCGTGCCGTCTCCATGGCTTATGAGACCCGCCAGCACTTCCCGGATAGACAAATTTATATCACCAACGAAATTATCCACAATCCGCTCGTCAATGAAAATTTGCAGAAAAAAGCAGTCAACTTTTTGCCTTTTAGAGAAGACGGCAGCAAAGATTTCAGCAAAATCACCCCTGCTGATGTGGTCATTCTGCCAGCATTTGGGGCCAGCGCCCAGGAATTAACCACTTTAATTGACATAGGCTGTGAAATTGTCGACACCACCTGCCCATGGGTGTCGCGAGTCTGGAATCGGGTGGCAAAATATGAGCAAGCACAATTCACAGCCATCATCCATGGCAAATATAATCATGAAGAAACTATTGCCACGGCTTCTCGCGCCAAACGGTTTTTGATTTTGCAGAATTTGGCTGAAGCAAAATGGGTATGCAATTACATTCTCACCGGTGGCGAAGAAGCAAATACTTTTATGCAGCGCTTCGCTAAAGCCACATCACCTGGTTTTGACTCACAAAAAGATCTGATCCGAGTCGGTGTAGCCAATCAAACTACCATGCTTAAAACCGAAACAGAACAAATAGGCAAGCTATTTGAACAAACAATGCTCTCTAAATATGGGCCGTCCCAGCTGGATGAGCATTTTATCTCCGCCGGTGACACCATATGTGATGCTACCCAAGAGCGTCAGGACGCCATGCATGGATTGCTTAGCCCAGATGTGGATTGCCTTCTCGTAATCGGCGGCTTTAACTCGTCCAACACCGGACACCTACAAGAAATCGCCGAAAGCAAAGGCGTTATTTCTTATCACATAGACGGTGTCGAACGTATTGGACCAGGCAACACGATCACCCACAAAGACAAAGGTGAAACGGATTTGCAGCACACAAACAACTGGCTACCGGAAGGAGAAATAACAATCGGTGTTACCGCCGGTGCTTCCACGCCCGATCAAGTAGTAGCGCAAGTTATTGAAAGGACATGCCAGCTGGCAAATTCGACTGCTCTGCAGGTTAAATTATGAGCAACAAATCGGTAAACCATTAGTGAAGAATGGACAAAAAATTATTGAGATTATTGTAGGGGCGCAGCATGCGCGCCCGAGAGCAGGAGTGTATTCGTTCATATTATTACTACAAATGCCGCCGTCCCAACGCGAGCACAGCGGCCGAATGGCATGTAGGGGTCGATTGCATCGACCCATTTATAAATGGGCACAGCGGCCGAATGGCATCTGGGTGATGCCATTCGGGCTTGCCGCTGCAGTTCTCCCAATCCGCCCCTACAAGGTGATACCGTTGATGCGTATAACTACGTTCCTACCATTCTGAGGCTCCGGCTAATTATCAATACATGCGCTCATGACTAATTATTTACAACAATCGCAAATACCATCTTCTGACTGTGCTCGGGAAACAGCCATTGCCGTGAATCCCTTTTCTGGTTCTCCGATGATGCTTGCCTGTCGGCAATTTCCTAGCCCGTATACACCGATTTGGTTAATGAGACAAGCAGGCCGTTTTATGCCTGATTACAGAAAAATTAGAGAGAAGGTCGGCTTTTTAGAGCTGTGCAAAAGTCCAGACCTGGTAACAGAAGTAACTTTATTGCCGGTAGACCAATTGGGTGTTGACGCAGCCATAATATTTGCCGATATATTGCTTATACTTGAACCTTTAGGCATTAATCTTACTTTTGATAAAGGAGCTGGACCGGTAATTCACAACCCTATCGCGTGTGAGCAAGATATTGATCGTATGGGCACCATCCCACCAGCGTATGTCATTGATAATTTAGCCTATGTATTTGCCGCTATAAAAAAAACCCGCCAGGTTTTAAATAAAAATCTACCTCTAATTGGGTTTTGCGGCGCACCTTTTACTTTGGCCGCTTATTTAATTGAAGGCGGATCTCCCGGCAATCTTATTGCCACCAAAACTTTTATGTATAATCATCCAGTCGCCTGGCAGAAACTTATGCAATTGCTTGCGCACGCCAGCAGTTTATATTTATCAGAACAAATCAAAGCCGGCGCCCAGATAGTACAAATATTTGACAGCTGGCTTGGCTATTTGTCACCATCTGATTTTGAGCAATATGTTCTCCCCCACAGCAAAAGCATGGTGGCAGCCCTGCGCCAGCAAGCACCGGTAATTTATTTTGGTACTAGCACAGGCAGTCTTCTGCCTCTCATCAAAGAAACGGAATGTCAGGTAATCGGTTTGGATTGGCGTGTGAATCTTGCCTTAGAATGGGCAAGACTCGATTACAGCGTGGCAATGCAAGGTAATCTTGATCCGGTTATTTTAATTAGCGACAGAGAAAATATTGCCAGACAGACAAAACAAATACTTGCTGCCGCTTCCGGCAAGGCGGGACATATTTTCAATCTAGGCCATGGTGTTCTGCCTGAAACACCAATGGAGAATGTTCGCTACTTAGTAGACCTTGTTCATGAATTGACCGGAAGTAATGCCTGATGAAACAAACGGTTGTCATTGTCGGTGGTGGCATCACTGGGCTGACCGCAGCCTATAGACTGGCTAGTTTAAAAAAGGAAAACAACCTCCCCCTTGAAATAATATTGCTTGAGGCAAGCAATCGTTTAGGCGGTGTTATTAGCTCACAGATAATTGACGATGATGTTGACGACTATGTTATTGAGCATGGTCCTGATGCATTTCTAGCCGACCGTCCGGAAATGAAAAATTTGCTTGCCGATCTTGGACTAGATAACAATCTATTACCGACTTCAAAAAACAACCGTCGTGCTTTTGTTGCTCATCGTCGCAAGCTCGTACCGCTGCCAACTGGCTTTTATCTCATTTCGCCCACCAACTTATGGTCTTTATTTAAAAGCAAACTATTTTCGCTGCCAGGTAAATTACGTATTGCTTTTGAAACCTGCTTGCCAGCCAACCGTGATACCGAAACAGACGAAAGCGCGGCCTCATTTATTGCTCGACGTTTTGGTGCTGAATTACTGGCTCGAGCTGGTGAGCCACTGATTGGCGCCATATATATGGCCGATGTCAATTTATTGAGTGCTCAATCTACTTTGCCTTATTTTACTACCCTCGAAAAAAAACACGGCAGTATTGTCAGAGGTCTTGCCAAAACACATGACCATGATTCCATCACTGCTAGCGGTGCACGCTATAATTTATTCAGCTCTTTTTCAACTGGAGTGGAAACCATTGTGACACGATTAGAAGAAGAATTGTCCGATGTTCAAATTTTTCTAAACACAAGATTGCAAAACGTCACTAGTGGATCAGAAAAAAAATGGGCACTGGAAACAGAAAATGGCCAGCATTTTCAAGCCGATTCTGTTATCTTAGCCATGCCAGCTAAATTGACAGCCAGTATTATTGCTCAGTTCGACAAAAAATTAAGCGCCAAATTAGCCACAATTGAAACCATTCCTTCTGTTGTTGTCAATTTGCTCTACCGTAAAAAAGACATAGGACACAAATTTGATGGCTTTGGCTTCGTTGTGCCGGAAACTGAAAAACAAAAATTTATGGCTTCCGGTTGGATCAGCAAAAAGTTTTCCCACCGCGCTCCGCGTAGACATGAAATAGTAAGAGTTTTTCTGGGTGGCTCAAGAAACCCTTCATTATGCGATCTTCCTCAAGAGCAATTAATTCAATTGGCTCATAATCAGCTTACGCCTTATTTACAAATTAAAGCCGCCCCACAAAACGCATGGTTGACACGCTGGTCACATGGATTGCCTTTTTATCGAGTCAGCCATGCCCAAACTGTGCAAACAATAGAAAATTATGCCAACGCTCATCCCGGTCTATATTTTGCCGGTGCTTCTTATAATGGTTTAGGCATCCCTGATTGCATCCGCAGCGCTGAACTTACAGTCGCGAAAGTAGCTAATTTTCTACAAGTCAACGCCTGCCGCGTCAAGTAAACCTTCTTGTACCTGGTAAATCTTTTGTATAAAATCCTATTTGGACAAAGTCGTTCAAATTTTTATTAAGAAGGAAGAGAAAAATGAATTTGCTTATCAGAATATATCGCTTTATGCCAGCGTTGCTATTATTTAGGATGTTGACCACCGATTTTGCTTATGCAGGGAATATGCCATCGCCTTTGTGGTACAACTATATCCTCGCAGGAAAGCAAGCATGCCAAGCCAAGGACTACTCTAATAGTGAACGCTACTATTTGGGTTCGCTAGCCGAATTGGAAAAGCTCGCAGTCAAGAAAAAGCAGCTTGATTTCCCTCGCCAACAAAAAGCTGAACTTAGTGCCTTTTATATAAATATTGAGGAACCGTTCCATCGCAGCAACGAGGTACAGAGTAAGCAAAGAAGGGAAAAGCGACAAGCAAGCATTAATTCCAGCCGGACTGCGGTGGCTCCTCAAAATATGCAAGCTGCTTTTCAGGAAACAACGAATTATTTAAAGAATGACATAGTAAAAATGAAGCAAGAACAGACAGCAAGCTATAACGACGAGTTCAATAGACAGCGTCGTATATTGACTGTTTATGAAGTACTGCTTGGACCAAACAGCGAACCAGCTCAGTCTTGTAAAAAATCTATAGCAGAATCGAAGCGCCTATATGCTCAATTAAATAGTCTGTATGATGCTACTAAATAATTCCCGAAGACATCAGGGCTCACGGAGGTACATTATGAGGAATAAAAAAGTCCGTCGCATTCGAATTACTATTCGCCCTTATGCAGAGGCTGTCGAAGAAATTATAGAAACATGCGAAAGAATAGAACAGGGACTTCCTGTATTGCCAGCCGACACTGAATTGAATTTTACCGATGCGGCAAATATGCTTTCCACATTATCCAAAAAGCGCATGGAATTACTTATGTTTTTACGCCAACATGGCCCATTTAATATCAGACAGTTAGCCAAGAATTTAGGTCGCGACTATAGTGTAATTCATGGCGATGTCAAATTACTTTTAGGATTGGGACTGCTCGCTATTACTAAAACCAAAGAAATATTTGTTCCCTGGGATGAATTAACGATAGAGCTTCCATTAGCAGCAGCAGCCTGACACTAGATCTGTCACACGCCAAAGGGGAATATAGTTGGTACCAGGCGGCGCCATTTAAGCTCATCGCCATAATCTTTATAGCTTGCGCCCAGATGTTCAAGCAAAAGCTGCTCTTCATATTTTGCCCGTTTAAGCCACAGTGGTGCCACTACGAATAGTGTAAAAAGAGCACAAAATATTGAGGTAGCAGCAAGGGAAGCTCCCAACAAACATTGAATAATGCCTGAATAAGCAGGATGCATAACATATTTAAAGAGCCCGCCTTTGTACACTTGATGGCCTTCCAACAATTCTGCGTCTGTGGAAAAATATTTTCCCAGCGAATACCAGCCGCCAATCATAAAAATCATACCGCTAGCCAAGATCAAAACTCCAAGCCAAGATATCCAAGCGGCTAAGCCAATAGGCTCACTATGACTTAAAACAAAGAGTGTAAATTGAGACCTGTCTGCTGGCAGATTTATAGGAAAATCAATATATAGAAGGAAAGCGATTACGATCAAGAACACATTGACTAGACTTAAAAATTGAGGGGCGCGTTGAATGAGGAAATTCTTTTCATATTTTACGCCGCTACCTCTGCGTTTGAAGCCTCTAATCAAAACAGGAGCAGCTGCAACTGCACCGCCAACTGTCAGAAAACAAGTACATAATGTAGGCGAATTTAAATACATAATACTATTATTGGTTGTATAAATCCTGCATATGTAATCGACGCAATTTAGGCGCTTTCAAAGCGGTAATTAGCACTACTGATAGTGTCATACAACCACCGAAGACAACTGAGGGCACCAGCCCCATTAATTTGGCAGTAACTCCTGATTCAAATTCTCCTATTTCATTAGATAGATAGATAAATATGGAATTTATTGCTGATATTCTGCCTTTCATTTCATTTGGTGTCGATAATTGGTAGATGGTGCTTCGAATATAAACGCTAACATTGTCAAAAATACCGCTTAAACTGAGCAAAAGCAAGGAAAAATAAACATTAGTGCAAAGACCAAAGCCAATCATAGAAATACCAAAACCAGCAATAGTTATAAGAAGAATGACGCCGGCATGCTTCATAATTGGCCTGTGAGCCAATGTTACAGCCGCTAACAATGCGCCCACCGAGGGTGCGGCCCGCAATATACCTAGCATTTCAGGACCCTGATGAAATATCTCTGAGACAAACACTGGTAGGAGAGCAACAGCACCACCAAATAAGACCGCAAATAAATCAAGAGCCATTGCACCAAGAATGACTTGATTGGAACGAACAAAAGATAGTCCTTCCTTAATACTTTCCAGGACAGACGTCGTCTGTTTTATTGGCGCCACAGATTTTAATTGCAAACGCAAAAGGCAAATTATCGAAAGCAATAAAAAAAGAGCAGCTACGAAGTATGTGCTAGCAGCAGACGACCATGTATACATAAAACCACCCATGACCGGTCCAAATATTGAAGATGCAGTTCTGGCGGCACTATTTATGGCTGTAGCACTGCCATATAACTTTCGGGGAACAATATCAGACAAAAGACCAAAAAGAGAGGGTATAAGAAACCCCCGGGACAGTCCTGTCAAAGTCACAAAAATAAAGATGAGACAGAGAAGCAATTGCTCATTTTTTATAAATATGGAACAAATAATAAGCATAATCATGCTTGCCATGAGAGTTATAGCGGTAACAATAACTATTAGTTTGCGTTCGATAAAATCTGATAAATGACCGGCGTAAAGAGAAACACCAATTGCCGGCAAAGCAACAGATAATCCGATTAAGCCAAGATATAATGGATTTTTGGTCAAAGAATATACTTGCCAACTGCTGGCTAATATTTGCACTTGCAAAGCCAGAAAAATAAATAAGCGCCCTATAAGAAATAGACGAAAAGCCCTGATTTTTAGAGATAGATAAGGATTATTTTTCATAAACTAAAGGCTTGAAACATATTTGCTCTAGAATTAAGACTGCAATTGATCGTTTTTAACTATACAGTAGACAAAATTGACTGAAGAAGAATTAAACAATATAGTTTCACTGCCACCATTGCCTGCAGCCGTAGGCATAGCCAAACGCCCTGCCAATATTGAATGGCTGAAGGCTTCAGATGGGGCTAAACTCGGTTATCGATTCTGGCAAGGAAGCAACGATTCACCGGTTGTTTTATATCTTCACGGCATTGAAGGGCATAGCCAGTGGTTTGAGAACACAGCCAGCGTTTTAAATGAGCGCGGTTTGACAGTATATGCCCCCGATCGCCGCGGCTGCGGCATGAACGGACAATCACGTGGACATATAAGAAATTATCGTATTCTGCTGGCAGATCTCGAATCGCAGCTGCGCCTTATCAGGCGCCAGCATCGCGGCAATCCTGTTTTTTTAATGGCAAACTGCTGGTCGGCCAAATTGGCGGCAATTCTGGCTCAAGTAGATTATAAAAGCACCGATTTAAGCCTGTTGCCACCATTTGCCGGGCTAATTCTTACCAGTCCGGCAATATACACCCGCATTGACCTTTCCCTACCCACCAAATTAAAAATTGCATTCTCCTGGTTAAGAGGCGCCCAGGGACAAATGCAACTTTGGCCAATTCCCTTGACAACAACAATGCTGACAAACAATCCCGATTATCTTGATTACTTGCAAAAAGACCCTTTGCGCTTGACCAATGTCACTACTTCTTTTTTAGTGCAAACATTTCTCCTTTCTTTAAAAGCAAAAGAAGTGGCTAAAAATATCAAAATCCCCACTCTCATTTTGCAAGCCGGGGTGGATGAAATTGTTAATATAGAAAAGCTGGAAAATTGGTATGAAGAAATACCGGCTGCCGACAAAGCTATGCGTGTGTTTCCAGAAGTTGATCATAGCCTTGATTTTGATCGCGCCTGGTTTAAAGAATACACCCATATGCTTTGCCAATGGATTGCAGGCAGAGCACAACCGCCATGAAAATTCGAGATTTGCGTCTTTACACGGTCAACCTGCCATTTCGTTTTGCTTTCAAACACAGCTTAGCTGAGCGATCTTGTTCGCGCAATGTCATTGTCAAAGCAACAATTGAAGGACGCAATGGCAATTTGTTCACAGGTTTTGGTGAAGGCATACCAAGAGATTATGTCACCGGTGAAAAAATTGAACAGAGCGAGGCTATAGTAAATAATATTTATTTCCCTCGCCTTACTGGTCAGAGTTTTTCTAATTCTTTTGAATTGATTTCTGTCTTAAAGAACCAAATTCAGGCTTTAGCTAATGAAAAACAACCTGTTGGCGCTTTCTGGTGTGCCCTGGAAACAGCCCTGCTTGATGCTGCTTGCCAGGCTGATGGCATTTCATTGGCTGAGCTTTTCGGAAAGCAGCTTAATGGACACAATAGTGTCAAATATGGTGCAGTTATTCCTTTTAGCAATAAAAAAGCATTGCTGGGCATGCTCGTATTTTTTAAACTTTATGGCTTTTCAACCGTCAAGC
>Ga0207053_10065_pt1 | contig 25552 bp, 18 predicted proteins | sample Alteio_BWMinCont_59_FD_153290 | JGI IMG/M metagenome (GOLD analysis project Ga0207053, IMG submission 153290) | Enriched cells from forest soil in Barre Woods Harvard Forest LTER site, Petersham, Massachusetts, United States -... | ecosystem: Environmental > Terrestrial > Soil > Temperate forest >...
CCGCGGGAAGATCCTGCCGCCACGTTCTTGGCGGCACAATCACGGATGACATCGCAGCTGGACCTTTCTATCGTTGTTCCCGCCTTCAACGAGGAGCGGCGCCTTCCCCAGGCGCTCCAACGCATTCACGAGTATCTGGCGGTGCGGCCGTTCCGTGCAGAAGTCATCATCGTAGACGACGGCTCCACGGACGGTACGGCGAAACTCGTCGAGCAAGCGCGCCGGAAATATCCCGAAGTGCGGCTGCTGTCGAATGGCCGGAATCGCGGCAAGGGTTTCAGCGTGAGGCATGGGATGATGCAAGCTTGCGGTGAGATCGCCCTTTTCACCGATGTCGATCTCTCCGCGCCGATCGAGGAAGCCGACAAGTTGATCGCGAAGGTGCGGGACGATCATTGGGATGGGGCGATCGGATCCCGTGCGATCAACCGCGCGTTGATTAATGTGCACCAGTCTCGCGTCCGTGAACTTGCCGGTATCATCTTCAACCGATTCGTTCGGATCGTCACAGGCCTCCATTTTGCCGACACGCAGTGCGGATTCAAGGCGTTTCGGCGTAGCGAGGCCCGCATTATTTTCGAACAGCAGCGCATCGAAGGATTTGGTTTCGATCCCGAGATCCTTTTTCTGGCGCGACGGCATCGATTGTCCGTGGTTGAGGTCCCGGTGCGCTGGGCGCACGATTCGGCTACCAAGGTGCGCGTTTTTCTGGACAGTTTTCGGATGTTTTTTGACCTTTTTCGTATACGCTGGAATGGGTGTGTGGGCCGTTACCCGCGTTGACGGAGCACGATGTTCCGGTGGCAGGATGAACACAGGGTGAGAAACTGATGCTTCGCGCGCGCTAGCCTTCGGGCGAATCTGTTGGAGAACCTCCACGCAGATCACAACGGAGGCGGAAGCCTTGATGCGCGAGATGGTGATTGTGGGCGAGCCGAACACGAAGGAAGGAACGACGACGGCGTGGACTGCGGAGCCTTCACGGGTAGCGATGAAAGTATCCGTGGTCATTCCCGTCTACAATGAACGCGCGTTTGTCGAAGAAGTCCTCATGCGCGTGCAGGCGGTGCGCCTGGATAAGGAAATCGTGATCGTGGACGACGGGTCCACGGATGGCACGAGGGCGTTGCTTGAGGATTTGGATCGTGCCCAGAGCGCCGGCAGCAGCAGCGCAGCCGTGATGAACGGGAGGGCGGAATTGTCCCTCGAGAATATCCGTTTTCTATTTCAAGAACGGAACCAGGGCAAGGGAGCTGCCCTGCGGCGTGGTTTCGAAACGGCGACCGGCGATATCGTGCTCGTTCAAGATGCCGATCTGGAGTACGATCCCCGTGATTACGACAAATTACTCGCGCCGATCTTCGAAGGGCGTGCCGACGTGGTGTACGGATCCCGTTTTCTTGGCGGCCCGCAGCGGGTGCATTACTTTTGGCATTACGCCGGCAACAGGCTGCTCACGCTGCTCTCCGACATGCTGACCAACCTGAAGCTCACGGACATGGAAACGTGTTACAAGGTGTTTCGGCGCGAGGTGCTGCAATCCATCAAGCTCGAGTCGGATCGCTTCGGTTTCGAGCCGGAATGTACGGCCAAGATCGCCAAAGGAACTTGGCGTATTTACGAGGTCCCGATTTCGTATGCCGGGCGGACCTACGCGGATGGAAAAAAAATCACTTGGCGTGATGGACTTTCCACGCTTTGGTTTATTCTCCGCTACAACCTTTTCCCGTAACCCTTGGCGGCCTTGTTTTGTTTGTCGAATCGTTCTGTCGTACGCGCGTTCCCGCTCATATCCATCCGTGGATGCGATAGTAGCCAATTTTCGCGGTTTCCTCAGCAAGAGTCAGGAAGGTCCCCCATCGGTTGAGGCGTGACTGCTCGCTCTTTCGTGCATCCGGGAACGGCCGGGGCAACACGTCCAGTCCAACCTTTTGGAACGCCCGGCGAGCCCTAAACATATGATAATCGCTGGTCAGTAGCACTTTGTGTCCTGGTGTGTCGCCAAGCAACTCTTTCACAAAAAGGGCATTCTCTCGGGTAGATCGAGATTGAGTCTCAAGTTGAATCTTGTCCGGGGGCACTCCTTGCGAAACCAAAAAGTCCCTCATTCCTTCTGCAACGGGTTGCCCTTCGGGCCCACCACTCAGTACGATCTCGCGGAATCCACCTTCTCTCCAGGCCAAAACGGCATAGAAGCAGCGCCAATACGTAGTTACTCCGATAATCTTTCCTTCCATCGACGATCCGCCCAACACGATGAGGATATCCCCATGAGGATCATTCCACGGCCCGGCAAGTTGCGTCGCCCACCAGTAGTCGAGGGGAGTGAAGGTCACAATGACGACGAGCAGACCAAGGGACGCAAGGAATCGTTGAGCGTAGCGCAGAGCGGCGCCGCTACGAACTTTGCTCGCGGGAGACAGAGCGGCAGCATGCGCTTCTCTCACTTGCGCGAGGCCCTTCCGAGGATATGTCCGTTCGCTCCCGAAAGACCGTTAGCTTTCAGAGATACAACGCACTGACCGGAAAGACGCAGCCGAGGCCATTCCGACAGTTCTTCAACGAGGTGGGATGGGGTGTCGAACGAGCTTTTGTATGGTAACATCAAGGACAGTAAGATCGGCCACCCGGATCCGAGGATCCTGGTAGGCGTGTCACTTCATCCGGGGCTCGAACGCCTACGGCCGAGCGTCGTGCCAATACGGCACCTTAGCAGACCACTTTCTCCGACTCCGTCTCCTTCCTTTTTGCGCCCACAGGCGCCTGACCAAGCATAGCATCGTGTATTGGCGTGCGCGAGCAAACAACTAGGGGACACGCAGTAGGAAACGCGTTGCCGCTTCTTGCCAAAACCGGCTACTTTTGGAGCCATTCTATGGCGACCCCTGGCAGGCGCTTTGTGCGCTATCTGCTTTACTTATAAGCAGTTACGCAAATCGTGGTGGTCTAGAACGCCTCCTTTGTAATGGCACGCACCTTGCACAGATCGTAGGGTCGGCCCGGCGAGGGCCACATTTCTCAACGGCAATGGTGCGAATTTTCAACATCTTTTTCCCGGTGCGGTTGGTGGTTCTTCTGTTGGGAGAACTAACCATCATCTGCGGGTCTTTCACCCTTGCGGCCGTGATTCACGCTGGTCAGTTTCCTCACCTGGTTCTGAATCCCCCGACCCCTTTCTTGAGGATATTGGGCCTCACCGCGCTGTCGGCGCTCGCCCTATACTACTTCGATCTCTATGACATACAACTATTGCAGTCGCGCGGAGAAATGTTTTTCCGGTTGCTGATCGTGCTCGGGTCGATCACCCTATTGCTGTGCGCCATCTGCTTCATTCGCCCAGGCCTGGTCGTCGACAGCAACATCTACGTGCTCGGTATTGCCCTGCTGACCGTCGGCCTTCTGTTCTGGCGCACTGTCTTCTTTTGGCTGGTGCGATGGCCCCGCCTGCGTGAGCGCGTTTATGTTCTTGGAGTTGGGGAACGCGCCAGTCGACTTGTCGAAGTCCTTCGGACGCATACGGAATTGGGGATGGAAGTGGTTGGGTGGGGCGGGTCGCTGGCCAACAGCGCAACGGGACGTGACGAATTCGGCGAGCAACTGACCGCCTTGAGAAAGAAATACGCCATTAACCGTGTGATTGTTGCCCTTCCGGACCGCCGCGGCGTGATGCCGGTCCGCGAACTACTCGATCTGCGGCTCAGCAATGTCGCCATCGAAGATGCGACAGGAACGTTGGAAAAAATCTCGGGAAAGATCGACATTGACGCGCTTAACCCGAGCTGGCTGATCTTTTCCGATGGTTTCCGGATGAGTCGCGGATTCCGGTTTTTGCGAGCCGCGATCGCATTCAGTCTGGCTTTTGTCTGCTTGCTGATCACGTTACCTCTTTTTCCTCTGATTGCCTTGGCCATCAAGCTTAGCTCGCCCGGCCAGGTCTTTTACAAGCAAGAGCGCGTAGGACGAAATGGGAAATCGTTCTTCTGCCGCAAGTTCCGTACGATGCGCGCGGATGCCGAGGCGGACACGGGACCGACCTGGGCTGCAGACGATGACCCGCGGATCACGCCCGTCGGTCGCTTTCTGAGGCGATGCCGACTTGACGAACTCCCGCAACTTTGGAACGTGTTGTGTGGGGAGATGAGCTTTGTGGGCCCTCGCCCGGAGCGACCCGAGTTTGTCCAATGGCTGAACGACGCGATTCCCTATTACCACATTCGGCATACCGTCCGGCCAGGGATCACAGGTTGGGCGCAGGTTAACTATCCTTACGGGGCTTCTCTAGAGGATGCGAAGGAGAAGCTGAAGTACGACCTCTACCACATCAAAAACATGTCCCTCTGCTTTGATTTGCTCATCGCCTTCCAAACGATCAAGATCGTCCTCTTCGGCCGGGGAGCGAAATGAAGTGGCTGTTCTGGGTGTCCATGGCACTGGTCGCATACACCTACGCGGGTTATCCGCTCTGGTTGTATCTACGCAGCCGCTTTTGCGCGCGTCCCACCCGATCTTCAACTATTTCTCCTCGGGTTTCTATTGTGATGGCGGTACGCAACGAAGCCGGGCGACTACCTGAGAAATTGCGTCAACTGCAAGAGCTTGTGTACGCTCGCGAACGACTGGAAATCATCGTTGTATCCGACGGCTCGACCGACCAGACGAACGAAATCCTTGCGGCACATTCCGACGATCAGGTACGGACGATTGTGCTTCGCCAACATGAGGGCAAGGCGTCGGCATTGAACGCGGGGATCGAGGCATCCCGCGGTGAGATTTTGGTCTTTACCGATGTCCGGCAGCGGATCGAGCCATGCGCCGTACAACACTTGGTCTCGTGCTTCGCTGACTCGGCCGTCGGTTGTGCAAGCGCTGAACTAATGCTCAGTCCATCTTCGGGAACAAGCACCGGAGCGGGCGTAGGCCTGTACTGGAACCTCGAAAAGAAAATTCGGCAATGGGAAAGCGCGACGAATTCAGTGGTCGGGGCAACGGGTGCAATTTATGCGGTGCGCAAGGAGCTTGTAGTTCCGATTCCGGCGGGCACAATTTTGGATGATGTCTACGTTCCTCTCCACGTGGCCCGCCAAGGGCGCCGCGTCATATTCGATCCCTCGGCACGAGCCTGGGAGCCCGTGATCATCGGCTTGAAGCGCGAGTTCGGCAGGAAGGTTCGAACCCTGACCGGCAACTACCAACTGTTACAGCTTGCCCCTTGGATTCTTTCCCGAGCCAATCCCGTGCGATTCGAATTCATTAGCCACAAGTTGCTACGGCTATTCGTGCCTTTCCTGCTCATCGCCATTCTGGTGAGTTCGGTCGTGCTCAAAGGCACGTTCTACCAAATCTTCCTGGGCGTCCAACTCGCCTTCTATGGGATAGGACTCTTGGGCCTGGCCTGGCGCAGGACTGGCCTTGTAAGTCGGCTTGCCAACGTCGTGTTGACGTTTATGGTACTCAACGGCGCCGCCGTCGTGGCTCTGGTAAACTTCCTTACGGGAAAAAAGGAGGTATGGGCGAGGTGAACGCGTCGTCCGTGACAACGTTGCGGCCGTCCCGCCCGGGGGGAGATCGCCAAGTAGGGGGCGGGCCAGGCCCAGCCCCGTGGTCCCTGAGCGAGCCAGCGCAAGTGCCTGTAAAGAGGACCTCTCTGGCTTATGTCTTTCTCTGCTGTTTTGTCCTCATCTATTGGGCCCGTCCGAATTACTGGGTTCCCGGCGCGAGTGGGATACCATTCGCCAAGATCACTGGCGCGCTGGCGATAGCTAGTTTCTTTCTGTGGTTTTTCTTGGAACGGAAGGACGCTCTGTCTCTTCCCCGTGAGATGGTCTTTTTGCTACTGCTCTACATCCAAATGTGTCTCGCTATCCCGTTCAGCGTTTGGCGGGGAGGCAGCTTTGACGTGGTGATCGTGGAGTATTCGAAGGTAGTGGCCGTCACTATGGTCGCTATGATGACAATTACCTCGTTTACGCACTTGCGCAGGCTGATTTTCATCCAGACGGCGACCGTGCTCCTCATGGTAGTTCTGGCACTCTCCGGGCATGGGTCAATCACGGAGAGTGCAATTGGTGGGCGGCTCGGGGGCACCTTTGGGGGCACCTATGCGAATCCGAATGATTTTGCGTTGGACCTGGCGTTGATATTTCCCTTTGCCTTTGCGTTTCTGCTGACGACCAGCAAGTTTCTGTGGAAAGCATTTTGGCTCGTGAGCATGGGTTTGCTGGTTTATACCGTCCTGGCGACCCTTTCGAGGGGCGGCCTATTGGCGCTGCTCGTAGGAGCTGTCGCCGCGATATGGGAGTTCGCAGTGAAAGGCAGGCGGCATCATTGGATATTCCTTGCGGTCATCGGTGCGGCGCTTGTTGTCATTTTCGCTGGTCCCGCTGGGTATGCGCAGCGCGTGTCGACAATATTTCATCCGGATGAAGACGTCACTGGCTCCTCGGGTGACAGGCGCGTACTACTCGACCGGGGAATCAGGCTCACCGAGCAGCATCCTTTCTTTGGGGTAGGTCCCGGCCAGTTCCAAGTGGTATCTGGACAGGAAGCTCGCGATTGGCACGTTGCACACAACACCTACGTCGAAATGAGCTCGGAAGCGGGCATCCCGGCGCTGATTTTGTTTCTTCTGATCGTGAGCGGAGCGTTTTCAAGTCTTCGTCGCGGGCGAAAGCTTGTTGCCGAAGATGTGAGCGCCCAAGTTTTGATCGGCGCAGTGCGCGCAAGCCTCCTAGCTTTTGCCGTCGGAGCCATGTTTGCGGACACTGCCTATCAATTTTTCCCGTACTTTCTATTCGCATACGCCGTCGCAATCCTCAGAATTGCACAGCATGAAAGTGCGGTCCAGAAAGAGTTGGATCCGGTAGCGATGGTAACGCACAATTATGCCTGATCCAAAAGCTACAGGCAGAACCCCCAGGCCGCAGATGCCGTCGCCCTGGTCTCTTGTCGGCTTGACTGCTGATGAACCACTGTGCGCGCGTCCTCGATACCTTTGATTGGCATTCCCCGCGATACCAATCGATACACCCACGACGAGGTCTTTCGCTGCGTTGAGAACTGTGGTCTCGGGGAATTGAGAGCGTTGGATGAGTCCGGTGCCGCATATGGGCACAATCCGAACTGCAGCCTCGCGACTCGCTTGGGGCGGCTACCTTATATGGCCCTGCGTAAAGATAACGACAAGGTTGAAATTGGAAATCCCGGCTAAGGGGATCCCAGTGTTTAAGACGGGCATTTGCTCTCTGCGTGAACTTCAATTCCTTCGCGGATCTCCAGCGAAGAAGCCTGTCTCCTACCGTCTGCTTAGACCATCCACACTCAGTACCGTGGAGGTGGTGCGGGCGTTTGAAGCGATCATCCGCGACCTTGACCTGTCCTCCGGTGTGTTCCGAACGACCTATCGCGGCCGGCTCCAAGACGTCGATGCGCTGATTCATGGTCAGCTAACGAGGTCCTTCATTGCAGGGGAGTGCCTAAAAGTTCATGATTGGGCAGCATCCGACGCCCTAGTTTCGAGCGAATGGGCTCAGCCTCTCTTTCGAGCGTTTCCATTCTGCCGCTTCATCGCGTCAGACGTCACGCTGTATCTAGTTGAAGCCTGTTCGGAAGAACGGGAGGCATACATTTTTGAACCGAGCGGCACCATCCTGCAGTACGTCCGTCCGCCCTTTGTGATCAATTTCAACCGAAAGGATTCGCCCGTATTTGTGGCCAACCGACTGATGCGGTCCAAAGCCAAGCGCCGCGCTGACTCATTGTGGAACGCCGCATCGAAGTTCCACTGGAGCGGCCCCGACGACCCGAATGAGTTTTCTGCTGCCGGGTGGAGGTTTCGCCTGTTGCCCCTCATACATCCAGAGGCTCTGGCCTTACAGCGCCAGATGCCGAATTTCACAATCATTTCACATTCCGCACTGGTGCCGTTGCGAGAGTGCGTCCATGTGATCCGCACGATGAACGTCTATCAGCAGGGATACTTCGGAGAGGCAGATTTGGCCAGGGGTGCCCGCGCGGTGTTCGATAGCCTATTCATTGGAGGACTATGGATCCTCGGGCGGACCGCCGGCGAAAGAGCAGCGGCAAGGAATGAGGTAAGCATCTTCAAACGATCCGAGCGCGGGTTCCGTGTGCTGCATCGTCTCAATGGCGGCTCGGAACTCGAAGAACGGCTGAAGAGTTGGGGACTTCTAGAGCGTGAAAGCGGTGATGGCGTTGGAGCGTCTTGAAGGAATACATCTTGAGCGTAGCTAGGCATCCCGATGGCTTGGAATTGAGTGGCCCCAAAGAGGGGGAACGCACCGAACGGCCCTGCATCTTCTTGATGATAGACCAGATGGCGGTGGGTGGCAGCGAACGTCAATTCGCTGCTTTGGCCAACTCCCTGAATCACGACTCCCTGCGACTCAAGTTGGGCTGCCTGCAGCGGCAAGGGGCTTTTCTCGACGGCCTTGGCCAGATTGCAGAATTTCCTCTAGGCGGCAGTTTCCTCAGCCGTCAGGCGCAACGCTCCCGCCTCGCACTAGCGCGGTATTTGCGCTCCAACCAAGTGGCGGTTGCACACTCCTTCGATTTCTACTCCAATCTGATGCTGATCCCCGTTGCGCATTTGGCCGGAGTGCCGGTAGTCATTGGCAGTCAACGCCAGATGGGGGACTTGCTCACCCCAGTGCAATTCCGCTTACAAGCGGCACTGTTTCGCTGGTGTGATCGAGTCACATGCAATTCCCATGCGGCTGCCAATCGCCTGTTGGAAACAGGCCTGCAAGAATCCAAGGTGGTGGTTATTCCCAATGCGCTTCCCGACGCCGCTTTTGCTGAAGCGCCGGGCTGTTGAGGATCAGCATGATTGCCCGCATGAACAGTCGGGTGAAAAACCACACCATGTTCCTGCGCGTTGCCGCGCGCCTAGCCTCGAGATTCCCCTCGCTCGAGTTTCTGCTTGTCGGGGATGGACCGCTGCGGGAAGAACTGCAGAACCTGGCAGTCCAACTTGGGATTAGCTCTCGGGTACTGTTCCTTGGCGAGCGTTACGACATCCCGGCGATTCTAGCCGCGACGGATATTGCGGTGCTCCCATCATTCTCGGAGAGTTTGCCGAATGCCGTCCTGGAATCCATGGCCGCGGGCGTACCCGTTGTTGCCACGGATGTGGGCGGGACTCGGGAGTTGTTGCGCTCTGGCGAGACCGGTTTGCTGGTTCCACCCAATGACGAAGACAAATTCACCGAAGCACTCGAGCGCCTTCTCACTAGGCCGTCGCTCAGAGTCGAGTATGGCTTGCGAGCCAAACAGGTGGCCAAAGCGGGTTATCGCGCAGACCATATCCGCGACCAGTACGAGAACATCTATGCGGAAGTCCTTCAGGAGAAGGGCTGGCGTCCGCGGGCGCATCGTTTCGTGGCTGTCTCGTCTGGTGGATCTTCGCGACCGGTAGGCGTAGCGATTGTGGGACCCTCGACCCGCTGGATTGGCGGTCAGGGTGCACAAGCAAACTTGTTGCTACGCCATTGGGAAAAGGGTCAAGATGTGCGGCCTTTTTTTGTGCCGATTGACCCGCAATTGCCGAGCTTGGTGGCGTGGGTGGAGCGAATCCCGGTTCTTCGAACCATTGCAAGGATGCCCTTTTACCTGGCCGCCCTGTGGCGGGGAATGGAGGATGCGGAAGTCGCGCATATTTTCTCTGCGTCTTACTGGTCGTTTCTTCTGGCGCCACTGCCCGCGTGCATTGTGGCGCGATTGAGGGGCAAGAAAATCCTCCTCAACTACCACAGCGGAGAGGCGCGGGATCACCTAAGGCACTGGCGAACGGCCTTGCCTGTTTTGCGAAACGTTGACCAATTGGTTGTTCCTTCGGAGTATCTGGTAAGCGTTTTCCGCGAATTCGGCCTCGAGGCCAAAGCCGTGCCTAACATGGTCGATTTCAGCGAGATCTCCTATCGGCCCCGCCGGCCTCTGCGACCGCTGCTGGTTTGCACGCGTGGTTTCGAGCCCTACTATAGCGTGGACGTTGTCGTCCAAGCTTTTGCGCGAGTCAAAGCGGAATTTCCGAACGCGCGCTTGTGTTTGGTCGGGAGAGGTACACTCGAGCAGAAAATTCGTGACTTGGTGCGGGACTTGAAGCTGCTGGACGTCGAGTTTGCAGGTGCTGTCCCACATCAGCAAATGGGGCGCTTCTACGATCAAGCGGACATTTTTATTAACGCCTCTTGGCTGGACAACATGCCTCTTTCGATCCTCGAGGCTTTCGCTTCAGGGACTCCTGTCGTGAGTACCGCCCCGGAAGGGATCCGATTCATGGTTCAGGACGAGCGCACTGGATTGCTTTGTGCGCCGGGCGACGTAGAGGCTTTGGCTGAAAATGTAATTCGCCTGCTGCGACAGCCAGAGTTCGCCTTACGAATGGCACGACACGCGTATGAGGAATCTCAACGCTATTGCTGGGAATCTGTGCGCGATCAGTGGTTACAAATCTACCGCTCCTTGGCGGGGAGAGAGAAGAATCTAGAGAGTTCGCAGAATCTGGAGAGTCCGCAGTCCCCTCGTCAAATCACCACGATTGGGGTATAGAAAGCCGCTTAAGAAGAGATCTCAAAGATCTTAACTACTTATTGGAGCTCCGACGGCAAGTGTTTCGCGTGCGGCTGCGTGTCGCGCCGTGACTCGCTCAAGTACACCTGCAAAACGATCTGCAATAGTTGGCCAATCGTATTGTGCCGCCGTTCGAGCGGCCGCTGTTCCCAGAGCTTGTCGAAGCTGCCCGTCGCCCAGGAGCCGGATCAAGCCGTTGGCAAAGGTCTCCGCGTCGTCGCCCAAAAGGATATCCCGACCGTCGTGAACATCGAGGCCCTCGGCGCCTACCGAGGTCGAGACGACGGCTTTCCCCATCGCCATCGCCTCATAGATTTTCAGCCTGGTGCCTCCACCGATCCGCAAAGGCACCACAAGAGCGATCGCCTCCCTCAGGTGCTTAACAACCGAGGGAACTGTACCGGTCACTTCCACCGAATCACAGGCCAATTTCCTCACCCGTGGATGGGGATCGCGGCCAACGATGCGGAAGCGTGCGTGGGGTTGCTTGGCTTGTACCAATGGCCAAACCTCTCGGCAGAAATACTCGACTCCATCGATGTTGGCCTCCCAGTCCATCGAACCCGTGAAGACCACGACTGGAGGCTCAGCATTGCCTTCTTCATGGCCTTGGTAAAGACGTAGATCTACACCCGTGGGCACTACGGAGATACGCGATCCTTCCGTGAAGCGCATCATCTCTCTGCGATCTTCTTCTGAAACCGCAATGATGTGGTGAAACCTGCGCAGCGCCGTGGGTTCGTAACTGGACATCTTGGCGGCCTCCAGCTTGAACGCGATTCGCTTGAGCCAATTTGACTCAAACTGCGCCTGGCGCCGCCACAAGAGGCTCTCGCAGTTGTGCTGAAACAACACGGTTGGAATGGGCAATTCCTGCGGAAAGTTCAGCGATGCAGCAAGAAAGTCACAGACGGCTACGTCAAATTGCCCTTCCTCCATACATCGATGGAGGATACCCTGCACCTCGGGGGCAGTGAATTTGGTAACGGCGTACGGTGCGCGCGACGCCAATTGAGGCAGGTAGTCGAGTACCTGCGCCCCTATGGAATCGCCGGACCTTGGGATGGCGAGGGCAATGGCCCCTGGGAGTTGCCGGCAAAGTTCGGCGTCGTAAGCGGCATCCTGCTGGCCAATATAGTACGAGAGCAGAGTGACCTGGTGCCGCGTAGTAAGGTGCCGCAGGAGGTTGTAAGAGCGAATCCTACCGCCGGTATTCACCGGAATGAGCTTGCCCGCTTTGACCCAAAGAATCTTCAAGGAGAATCTATCCTGACCAGAATCGATTTACGGGATTTGGCGTTGCACTTGGCCGACCATTTGCGAGGAGCTCCAAGGTTATCCTAAACCACGTATATTGAATTAGTTGCAGTTATCACGCCGTAGCTCAGAGGCCCTTAGAGCGTCTGGGAAGGGAAAAGAATTACACATTTCTAGGAGCGGATAAACAAGTGAAAAGTAGCACGGCTTTACTGTAAAACACGCAGAGCCTTAGGTTTCGGCAAACAACTGGGATTCGTTTCTCTTTGGCAAACTACGTGCTCCGTTAAGGTTGGTGGGATCTGAAAGTTATTGAGCGCTCCGTTGCTCATTGCCCCCTCTCTCCTCTCCTAGTGGGGCGATCCTACCTTTCAATACGGCTGACAGGTAACCTGCGGGTACATGTTGGCGAACACTTTATGGCCACGCGCATGATCGCATGTGTAAGATAAATAAGCCGCTATGTCGATTCAACCAAGACATTATTGGAGGCGTTTTTCCCAAATGGGCTGGGACGAGTTGCGAACTCGCGCCAGCCAGGGATTTGCTAAGCGGTGGGACACACTTCTCTATCGACTCGGAACCGATTTCAAGGAGAGCCCTGTCAGCCGCCGTGTTCAAGGAGCACGTCCGTGTTTCTTTTTTGCTCCAGAAGAGCTTCCTGAAATTATCGATTCGTTGCGCGCGCGTCTTCCCGAAGAAGCCGAACGCATCGAAGAGCGGGCCGGGCGGCTGTGCCAGCACCGGTTTGATCTCTTGGGCTATTCAGACCTTGACTACGGCGAATCCATTGATTGGCACCTCGATGTAATTCACCGCAAGCGCGCCCCACACAAGCCCTGGTACCAAATTCCGTTTCTCGATTTCGATACAGTAGGCGACTCCAAGATCACGTGGGAATTGAATCGGCACCAGCACTGGGTGACACTGGCCAAAGCCTATCGGCTCACCGGCGATGAACGGTTCGCCGCCGAGGTCTTTCGCCAGTGGCCCCACTGGCAGCGGGAGAACCCCTATCCCATCGGGATCAGCTGGGCGAGTAGTCTCGAGGTCGCCTTCCGCAGCCTCTCCTGGCTCTGGGTCTGGCACCTCCTAGCCGACTGCCCTGAAATGCCCCAACCATTTTCTGGTGACCTGATGGCGGCCTTGACATTGAACGGCCGACACATTGAGCGCTACCTATCAACCTATTTCTCACCGAACACACACCTGCTTGGTGAAGGAGTAGCATTATTCTTTCTCGGTGTGCTTTGTCCGCAAATCCCGGCGGCCGACCGCTGGAAGAGACTCGGATGGAATATCGTGGTCCGCGAGGCTAACCGCCAAGTACAAGCCGACGGGATGCACTTTGAGCAATCCACCTATTATCATGTCTATGCGCTCGATTTCTTCCTCCATGCGCGAATCCTGGCTGCGAAGAACCAATTGCCCATTCCCGCAGCTCTGGACAGCACGCTAGCGAAAATGCTCGACCTTCTCTGTCTGTTGGGTCAGGCCGGGTCGCCACCTCGGTTAGGTGATGACGATGGAGGTCGCTTATTTGATCCGCAAAGAAACAGAGCTGAGCACTTGCTGGACCCACTCACCACGGGAGCAGTGCTCTTTCAACGCCCAGACCTCAAGGCCGCTGCCGGCGGCATCCGCGAGGAGACTCTATGGCTTCTCGGTCCACAAGCAGGGACGGCATTTGATCGGCTCCCGAACACCGGGACGCAACCGAGTTCTGCGAGCTTCGGTGCAAGCGGGATCCACGTGATGGGCAGCGCCGAACCTGTGCCTCGGCGGTTGGTAATTGACGCAGGGCCTATGGGAGCAAACACTGCAGGACATAGTCATGCCGATGCGCTCAGCATCCACCTGTGCGTCGACGGGCGTGAATACCTGACCGACCCGGGTACGGATGTTTATGTTTCCGAAGGGCAGGAGCGCGAGCTTTTCCGGGGCACGTCCGCACACAATACGATGCAGATGGGGGAAAGGCCACAAGCCGAACCAAAGGGACCATTCGCTTGGGGCTCCAAGCCCGAAGTCAAGGCGGAATCCTGGGTGTCTGGAGAAACATTTGATCTTTTCGTTGGTAGTGTCACAGGTTATTGGCACCTGCCCAAGTCAGTTCTGCATCGCCGCTGCGTTTTCCATCTGAAATCCGGGTTCTGGTTCGTCCGAGACATTGTCCTAGGGGACCAGCTTACTGCCCTCGATCTTGCCTGGCATCTTGCTCCAGGCAGCGTAGCCCGAAGAGAGGACTCGAAGACCACATCGCAATCAATCTTCGACCCGCCCGGGCTCGCGTTTCTGGCCGTAGAAGGCCACGATTGGATGTCGGAAATTTCCGATGAAGGGTGGTCGCCCGCGTACGGAATCGAACGCTCGAGTCCTGTGCTTCGGTTCCGGAAGCGGGCCCAGCTACCTGCGGAGTTCGTGACGTTGCTGCTGCCGGTCGCCAATGGTTGCGTAGGATTGGGGGAATGCCAGGAAATCAAGCAGGACCGGGAAGAAATCCAGGTGCGCGGCTACAGGTACAGCAACCCGAAAGGGAATCACTTCTTCTTCTTTGCGCAGTCCGAACGCTGGGAACTGGCCGGGTGGTCGAGTGATGCCTCTTTCCTTTATGGCCAATCGAGTCTCAACAACGATCTGCTCCACATCATCTTCTGCGGCGGAAGCTTCGTGGAAAACGATGGCCGGCGCCTATTTGCGGCCAAACGCAAGATCGCCCGGTGCGAATGGCGTTGTGAGGGGGCAACCCGGCAGCTCTTCTGCACGGACGAAGATGCGTTAGTCTGTGTCGCAGGAGAAGCCATCACCGAACCAGTGCCGGCGCTTCGCGGAGGAAGATCACGAGGCAAGCGCGAGGTAGAGCTCTAGCTATGTGCGGAATTTGTGGCATCTTCAACTTTGATCGGAGGAAGCTCGTCGAGCGTGCCCCGCTCGAAGCCATGAATCAACAGATTGAACATCGAGGACCCGACGAGGCGGGGTTCTATCTCTCGGAAAACATCGGTCTGGCAATGCGCCGGCTGAGCATCATCGACCTCCGAACCGGTCAGCAGCCGATGACCAATGAAAATGAAACGATCTGGTTGGTTTTCAACGGCGAAATCTACAACCACGATGAATTGCGAGTGCAACTTGAGGCCCTCGGCCACAGGTATCGCACACACAGTGACACGGAAACCATCGTGCATCTCTATGAAGAATATGGCCGAGAATGCGTGAAATACCTGCGCGGAATGTTTGCCTTCGCGCTGTGGGATGCTCGCCAACGACGCCTATTCCTGGCTCGAGACCGCGTCGGGATCAAGCCCTTGTATTACCGGCGAACGCCAGGGGCCTTTCTATGGGGTTCGGAAATCAAAGCCTTGTTGGCGTTCCCCGGAACGCGTGCAGAACTAAACCGTGAAGCCCTTCCCGAGTATTTGGCCTTCGGTTACTTGGCGGGCTCCCGAACGATGTTTGGGGGAATTCAAAAGCTCCTGCCTGGCCACCGAGTGGAAGTGGACGAGCAGGGCCGGGTGAGCATCGATGAGTATTGGGATCTGAAGACGGATGACACCGAGGAGCCCAGGCCGTCGAATTACTACGTCCGAAAGTACCGCGACCTGTTGGAACAGGCAGTGGAAAGCCACCTGATGAGCGATGTGCCCCTGGGCGTGTTCCTCAGCGGCGGCCTCGATTCCAGCGCAGTGGCGGCCCTGACGACCAAAATCCGGCGGGGGCCCATCGAAACGTTCTCGGTAGGCTATGAAGAAGAGGCCTACAGCGAGCTGCCCTATGCTCGAATCGTGGCGCAGCACATCGGCTCTGTCCACCGCGAAGTTTGCGTCAACCGTCAGGAGTTCTTCAATGCCATTCCCAAACTCATCTGGCATGAAGATGAACCCTTGGTCTGGCCCTCGAGCGTGTCGCTCTTTTTTGTCTCCACCCTCGCGAGAAAGCACGTCAAAGTTGTGTTGACCGGCGAGGGAGCCGACGAAACTCTGGCGGGCTATACCCGCTATCCCTGGACTCTCTGGAACACGCGCCTGGATCGTGTTTACCGCCGCTTGACGCCCGCGGCTCTCCGAGACTTTGTGCGCCAGGCCATCGAGGGATCCTCAACCCTGAATGCCGACCTGCGCCGTAAGCTACAACACACCTTCCTCGGGCGTGACGGTCGCTCGTGGACGTCGTTTTATCTGGACAATTTCTATTCGGCATTCTCAGAAAGCGAGCAGGCCGGGCTGTTGGTCAATGAACTTAGGCCGATGCCAGGCGCGGCCTACCAAGATTCACGGGTCTACTGGGAAAAAGCATCAGGCGACCTCATCTCGCGGCTGCTCTATGCCGACACGAAAACCTACTTGGTTGAACTTTGCATGAAACAGGACAATATGAGCATGGCGGCCTCAGTGGAGAGCCGCGTGCCATTCTTAGATCATGTACTTGTGGAATTCGCCGCCCGTATTCCGGGCCGACTCAAGGTCCGCGGGCTGGCAGGGAAGTGCATTTTGAAGTCAGCCGTTCGGGATCTTCTCCCTGAGCGGATCGTGGATCGTCGCAAGATGGGGTTCCCAACGCCCTTTGCTCGCTGGTTGGCTGGACCGCACCTCGAAATCGCGCAGGGGCTGCTGATGGAACCGCGCACTCTGGATCGAGGACTTTTCAAAGTCGAAGCAGTCAAACGTCTGTTCGCTGAGCACCGCGCCCGTCGATGGGATCATGGAGATAAGTTGTGGCGTCTGCTCAATCTGGAACTCTGGCATCGGGTATTTGTGGACCGCGACACGGCGCTGTTACAAGATTCGCCAGCCGGAACGATAGTCGGCGCGAGGCGGCAGTAGCGGAATCGCCCTGGGAAGCTCAAGTCAGCAGACGTCCCGCGAGTATGCCTCGCGGTTGTTCTTATCTTACTGAGTGCCTTATTCAGCGGTCCCGCTCGACGGTGAAGGCAATGCGAGATCTGAAAGACCAAGAATCAGAGAATGCTGTTACCGAGCAGAAGGCCGGAGCAGGTTCCTCCGAGTCTGTGCAACGCATACAACCGAGCAAGGGCGCGAATCTCGATAAAGTCCTTGCCTCGGGTGTCGTTTGGACCGCAGCCGTGAAGTGGATAAGTCAGATTGCCACGTGGGCTATCACGCTGGTTGTGGCGCGGTTGCTCGCGCCTTCCGACTACGGCCTTGTCGGGATGGCAACCATTTACCTTGGTCTCGTGACGCTCTTTAGCGAATTTGGCCTTGGAACAGCCATTATCACTCTGCGCGACATAACCGATGATCAAATATCGCAGCTAAATACCCTTTCTCTGGTATTGGGTTTTGTTGGTTTTGCCATCTCTGCCGCGGTGGCGATTCCCGTGGGTAAGTTCTTTAGAGCGCCCGGGCTACCTTTGGTCGTGATCGTGATGAGCATTGGTTTCGTCGTCTCCGCCGTCCGTACGGTACCTTATGCGCTTATGCAAAAAGATATGCGCTTCAAGCTCCTCGCCGTAATTGATGGGCTACAAGTTATCATTCAGGCAATCTTCACTCTGGTCCTTGCCTTCTTGGGCTTTGGATACTGGGCGCTTGTTCTTGGAAATCTCTCATTGAGTGTTGCGGCGACCGGCCTGACGCTTATTTGGGAGCGGCAACGCTTCGCGTGGCCTCGATTCTCAACCCTTCGAGAGCCTCTCCTTCTTAGCTGGCACATCATAGTGGGGCGATTGAGTTGGTATGTTTATGACAATTCTGACTTTATCGTTGCAGGCCGCGTTCTTGGCCAGGCGCCTCTCGGGGCCTACACGTTGGCTTGGACATTGGCTCATGTTCCTCTCGAGAAACTCACTGTCCTGGTCAATCGCGTTACCCCCTCCGTGTTTGCAGCGGTTCAATCTGATTTTTCCGCTTTGCGTCGCTACCTCCGTACGATTACAGGAGGGCTGGCCTTGGTCATTTTCCCGGTAACCCTCGGCATGGCCTTGGTTGCTGGTGAGTTCGTAGGCATGGCGCTTGGCCAAAAATGGGAAGGAGCCGTTCTGCCGTTGGAATTACTCGCAATCCACGCTCTGATTCGATCGAATGTAATCTTGCTGGCCCCCGTTCTCAACGTCGTCGGCGAGGCGCGTTTTGCCATGTGGAACAATCTGGCTGCACTGGTCATACTTCCGGTGTCATTCTATATAGCCAGTCGGTGGGGAACGGAAGGGATTGCTGGCGTATGGGTAGTTGTCTATCCGTTGATAGCGTTCCCGCTTTATTGGCGTCTTTTCAGAAAAATTCAGATGTCCACAAAGGAATATATGGGCGCCATCTGGCCGGCGCTAAGTGGCTGTATTCTTATGGCGATAGCGGTCGAAGTTATGAAGCGATTGCTCAGCCCTGCGCTTCCCCTCTATGTCCGCTTCAGTTCAGAAATTCTCCTAGGGGCCGTTGTTTATGGGCTTGCTTTGATCTCGATGCATCGTCAGCAGCTGAGCAGTGTTTTCAAATTGGTTCAGAGCTTTCGACGTCCCCTGGCGCTAGTCGAGAGAGATTCCTGACCGTCGGGCAAGGCCTCGTGCTTCCAGTGAAAGATTTCGATCGGTAGTCCCCGCGCATATTAAAATTCTTGTTGTGACAATTCCCTTGGATGACCTGCTCCCGAAATTCAATCCCGCAGCACGAGCGCGCCGCTACGAAGGCGTTTCTAGCCATCTGGTGAGACCCTCAATGGCTGCGACGGCTTGCTCAAGGACGCGAATCGTCTGCTGGACATTTGTGCCATAAGGATCACGAATTTCAGACCAAGGACTAACAAGCATTCCCAGCATCAGAACCTTCCCGAGCTGATCGGAATACTGGTGCTGAAACTCCTCTAGATTGTTGAAATCCATAAGCAAGACGATATCCGCAGATTTCACCATCTCGACCGACACGCTACGTGACCGATGGTTGGTTAGGTCGACACCAAGAGAACGCGCGCACGCTTGAAATAGAACCGGCGATGTCCGTCCCGAGTTTGGATGGAAACCCGCCGAGCAAATATCAAGCGTAGGTAACAAACGACGCGCCAGCGCCTCGGCAAACGGGCTGCGGCAGATATTTCCATAACAAAGAAAAAGAAGGCGCCTCATCGTCAGCTTACTGGGTCCAATACGTGCGACATTCGCTTGGTGCAATGTCCTCGCGTGGCGCCGCTCAGATGCCGCGCGAAATCGCTTCTGCAGGGATCGTCCAGCTTGGCGCAGGAATTGGCTGGTTCCGGCAAACGCAACACCAAAGTCTCCCCAGTCGAAATAATCCCAGCTTTCACAGCCAAGTACTGGACGCCCCACCTTCACCAATTCGCGGATGCCCATGAGGGGCTTGGAACGCGCAAGTCCAAACATCCACCGAGCATCTTCCTCAATCGCTCTCGCGTAATACGGGACTCGGTAGATGGGTTGCGGCGGAAGTGTCTGGCCCGTCGCAGAAAGCAATAAACCCCACGGAAAATCTACCCCCGCATCGATTGCCAGTCCTACGGATCCCCAGAGCCTGGGATTGATCTCCATGAGCCAGTAAGGGCCATCCGAGGCGCGCAGGAACTCGATCATCGCCACACCGTGCCAGCAGAGGCGCTTCATAAGCTCCGTCGATTGACGCAGGAGATCTGGCGGAGCCTCCATTGAGCAGCGATACCAGCTTGCGCTGCCGAGGCCTCCGGCTCCGGATCCTTCGTGCAATCGGCGGTGGCAGAAATACCAGACTAGCTGGCCATGCCGAAACAACATTTCGATTCCCACGCCATAGCCCGACAAACACGGCTGTTCGAGCACAGGGGTGTAAGGAAGCAGGACACGTAGGAATCTCTCCCATTCAATCGGATCTCGCGCGAGCATCGAATCCATCCGAATGATCTCGTCACCGATTCGAACTAGGCTCCGGGCTGTCTTCAAGACGACCGGATAAGATTCGGGCGCAGAAACCTCGGAAAGCGACTCGATTAGGCGAGTGGGAGGTGTAGCGATTCCACACGCTTTCGCCGCGACGACCGTTTTCCACTTGTCGAATGCGGTCTCAAGAGCATTCGAGTCAGGGAGCTGCGCTTTTGCTCTCAGGACATCTTCTTCCGCGGTCTTGGAGAGCGCTAGGAGAGAATATTCTGTACTGGGAACGATTAGCGAATAGCCTTGTTCAAGATCCAGCCGGCGAAGCCACTCGAGGAAGAGTCTCGGTTCGTTCGTCGTCGGTTGTTCCCAGCGGGAGTGAACCCTCCGCGAGTGAAACGCCAGACAATTCTCGGGTGCTGAAGCGTGTACCTCGACGCCGTGGCGTCCCAGAGATTGAATCGTCTCCACAGCGCTCCGAGAAAACGCATCCAGAACGAGAGCTTTCAACATCGGTGCGTCCGGCTCGTGTGCGTTGCCAGAAGCCAGCTGGTCCACTCCGGATTAATGGTTGCTCCTATTCTCTTGAGTGTGTAGCGAGAATCCCCAGGGTGCACGCCTCCACAAATGGTCGTGACGGCTGATCGATAGACATCCGCAGCGGCGCCCGCGACGACATCATTGTGATTGCCGTTCGGATAGGCCAGATCGCGGACGGATCTTGCAAGCCGCGTTTCCAATAGCGCTTGCGAGTCTTTGAGCTCGTGAATAAGCGCGTCCCGATCGACTTGCGGCAGATCGGGATGGGTCATCGTATGCGAACCTATATTGATCAGCGACGGGTCGAGCTCGGCCAACTCTGCCCAACTCATGATCTCGTAGCGGTTTCGTTCGCGCTCGGTATACGAAAAATCGGGACTGCGCGCCCGAATCTCTTGCTCCAATTGAGTCCGTTTGTGAAGGGGAAGCCCTTTCATCCAATTGGTGATCGTCTCCGGGTCTACTGCACCAATCTCCCCCTCGAAAAGTTCCTGTCTAACGGTCTCCGGTAACCAGGGTAGTCGGCACCACATTTCCCAAGTCCATGTCGTAGTCGCTCTGCCGATAAGCCCAGGGCAGACGTAGAATGTCGCCGGCAACCGGAGATCGGAGAGAATCGGATAGACGACCGTTCGCTGGTTTCGCAATCCATCATCAAAGGTCAGCGCAACGAGCATCGAGCTTGGAGAGTGATCTCCCGTCAATTCATCAAGCAGATGTTCCAACGAGACAATTGTAAAGCTGTCGGAGAGATAGCGAAGCAACCGGCGAAATTCCTCGGCGGATTCCTGTTCGACGTCATGAAACATGAGGATTACCCCACACCGATGGTGACGCGCAATCTGGCGCAAAACGCCGGAGCCAAACAGCAGGTGGCGGATCATTCCAGTCGCAGTTCGCCGCATTGTGCTCGATATTCCAGCATGGACGCGACGTGTAGCCTTGCAGCTTTCACCCGTCATGTTTGGTGTTTGAATACGGGAGGAGTTTCATCCAACCCGGATCAGCGCGGTGCCCAAGTACATTGCAAAATATCAGTATCTATCGACGGTGCCTCTTCTCAAATATACCTACGCGTCTTCGAATGAGTCAACGCAGTTTGAGTGAATGGAATTGGAAAGGTACGTCGTTTGCCCGTAGAATGATCACCTCGGGAGCTGACTGCTAGGATCGTTTTCCCGACAGGAAGCCCCTCTCAAGGCTGGGAGGCCAAATAAAGGCGAAATGGTCACTGACGTTCAATCAGGGGAGAAGGATACGCTCCAATCGTATGGTGGTGGCTTCACGCAACGTCAGGCCTTTAGGGTATTCGCGCGAAGATATCCAGCACTGCGGAGAGCTCTTGCTATCCTCGCCGGCGCAGCCTCACTTGCGGTCATGCCCTGTGTGCTCCCTGTCGTCCTAGGGGGGCTATTTGCTTCCCAGCAAGGTACGGGCGTCGCGGTGCGCGACCCGCAAAGCCCGCAATTGGCGGTCTCTCCCGCCCGGTCGCCTGCGGCCCTTCCATCAGCCAATGTGGATGTCTCAATGCCGCGTCAGATAGGACGTATCATCAGTGTCTTGCCGCGTGGAGACCTTCAGAGTGCGATCAACAGCGCCAATTGCGGTGACACAATTGTTCTACCGGCCGGCTCGACGTTTAACGGGAACTTTACGATTCCAAACAAGTCTTGCGACGGATGGGTGCTGCTTGAGTCGTCTGCGATTGCCTCGCTGCCGCTCGGAACGAGGGTGACACCGGCATCTGTCAGCAACATGACGACGCTGGTGACGGACAGCGTATCTACTTCGGTGTTTCGATTCGTCGCTGGAGCGCACAACTTCCGATTCATCGGTCTTGAGCTTACGTGTGGCGTTGCCTGCAATGCTCCCGCCGACTTTATGGACGCGGTTGGTTTTGCGATTGATTCGGGAGAGTTCGCCACGCAAGCACTGGCTTCGCAGGAGCCAACTAACATCATTGTGGACCGTTGCTATATCCACGGTAGCCCAACGCAAAACATTCGCAGGGGGGTCTCCTTCAACGGCGCCAGCTTGGCTATAGTGGACAGCTATATAAGCGAGATTCACGAAGCGAGCGCGGCATCTGGAGGCGACAGCCAGGCCATAGCAGCATGGAACGGAAGCGGGCCGTTTCTGGTCCAAAACAACTCTATTGAAGCAGCCAGCGAGAATATCCTCATGGGTGGGGCCGACCCAAGCATCCCGAACCTGGTCATGTCCGACCTTACCATTGTCGGCAACCACATCTTTAAGGACATCGCGTGGAGGAACAAGGCAGCACCGCTCAATTGGGTCATCAAGAACCTTATAGAAATGAAGAACATCCGGAGGGTTCTGATCCAAGGAAATATCATTGAATACAACTGGGTGGCCGCGCAGAATGGCGAGGCGATACTTCTCACTCCAAGGAACCAGAGCGGAGGATGCCCGTGGTGTACGGTCACGGACGTAACCGTGGTCTACAATCTGATTCAGCACTCCGCCAATGGAACGGCGATTGCCAAATCAGATGACAATCATCCGAGCCAACCCACTGCGCGCGTGCTCTATCAGAACAACGTGTTTTTCGATATCAGTGACGCAAACTGGGGAAACGGCACGGGGGGTGCGGGCTGGGCCATTTTCATCGGCCTTCAGAGCAAGAATGGCTGCTGTTTAGCTCCGCATGACGTGACAATCGACCACAACACGATGTTCGATGACGACTCTTCCATTCAGGTCGGCGATACCGGGACGATGAACGTTTTCCAGTACACTAACAATATCGGCCAGAACGACGTTCATGGGACTGGGGTCGGGTGCTGCAGCGCCGCCCTCAAAAAATTCTTCACTAACCTGATATGGAGCAAGAACGTGCTCATCGCGGGCACCGGCGGGTCGTACCCGAGTGGCTCATATTTTGGATCGCTAGGAAAGGCCAGGTTCACGAATTACTCGGGCCGAAATCTCCAGCTCCTCCCATCGAGTCCTTACCACAGCTCCGGAATCGACGGGAAAGACATCGGAGTCTGGGACTGGGCGACCTGGAACACGGACACAACGAATGCCGTCAATGGGGTTTATCCCCAAGCAGCCCCTCGTTGACGCTGAACAGCATCACCATTCACAGGTAGGGCCCGTCCGTGGACCTTTCAAGAACGAACAAGCTGTATTCTCTACGCTGGCTGCCCGCCTATTCTTGGCAGCGCATGGTACGCCGGTCACGGCGGAATGAAGTCACCCACTTGATCTTCGCACTGGCCGATCATTTTGAACCCGCATTCTTGCCTGAGAATCCCACCCGATTTGCGCCGCTGGATGTGCAGGAGCAACGTTTGGAGAAGTGGTGCCGCGACTATCCGAGGGCATTCGATGCATGGCGGGACTTCGCCGGTTTTCCGTTTGTCCATACTTATTTCTACCCTGCAGAACAGTACGAACAAACATTGGTAGAGCGCCTCGCCGCGCATTGCCACGCTGGATGGGGAGAGATCGGAATCCAACTCCATCATGGCTTGGACGTCCCGGACACGGCCGAAAATACCCGCCGCCAACTGATCCAGTTCCGTGATTCTCTGGCGCGCCTCGGCTGCCTCCCATGTGTGCCCGGCGATCAACAGCCACGCTACGGGTTTGTGCACGGGAACTGGGCACTGGCAAACTCGGGCCGGGGGCGTTACTGCGGTGTAGATGAAGAAATGCAGATACTCGCCGAAACGGGCTGTTACGCCGACTTTACGCTTCCTTCTGCGCCGGATCTGGCGCAGGTCGCCAAGATCAACGCGCTTTATGAGTGTGCCGTTCCGCTCGATTTGCGCTCGCCGCACCGCCGCGGACGCGACCTGCGGGTAAGCGTCCCGCCAAAGACCTTCCCTCTTATCATTCAGGGGCCATTGATGTTGGATTTCGAGCGGCGCACCTTGGGCGGCCTCTTTCCGCATATCGAAAATAGCGCATTGACCGGCGTGAATCCTCCCTCTCTCCATCGCTTGCAGCTGTGGATCAAGGCCAGCATCACCGTTCAGGGCCGGCCGGATTGGCTTTTCATCAAACTGCACTGCCATGGCATGGATCCACGCGATGAGTCCGCCATGCTCGGTGAGGCTATCCTGCAATTTCTCGAAAAGCTCACGGGCTGGGCTCGGGAAAGCCAAGCGGTTCTGCACTTCATGACGGCGCGAGAAATGGTAAACGTAGCGCTTGCCGCGTGTGACGGACGCGAAGGGAATCCGTCGGATTTTCGCAACTTTCGTTTTCGCCTGAACGAAAGTTCGGTCCGCACCTGACTTGCCGCAAGAGTTGCCCTAGCATCTACGGGCGCTCACTCTGCCGGGCAATTCGGCGAGTTCTCTGCCCAGCGAGCCAAGCCCCTGTTTAGAAGGCGATAGCGAAACTGAGAGTTCCGGAGGCGGCAAAGCACAGCCGGACCACCGGATCGGGAGCCGCTTGTGCATCTCGCGCTTCGTGATGCCTACAGTCGAGATCCGCAGCATGCGTGAAAGAGTAAGGAATAGTGGGTGAAGAGTGTGGTCGCAATTTACGTAGCTCTGCCCTCTAAATGGCTCGATCGAGTCCACTAAACAATTGGCTATCTATCGGTTGAACAAGGTCGCCGGTGGCATATTCGTGCGACCGTAGTCTATCCAAGACCACTTAGCTATAGTGTGTTCGAGACGCCGAATGCGCATCCTATTCATCTCCTACAGCTTTCCTCCCGATGCACAGGTTGGTGGCCGGCGTGCCGCGCGGTTATGCAAATACTTACCTGAGTTCGGGATAGAGCCCGTTGTGCTTTCGGTTGAAGAGCGTTACTACGAATCTGTCGATACTAGCTTTCCGCCACCGGCTGGGCTGGAGATAGTCCGCACGAGTATGTCTCCCGGGATTTTCGATGCTTATCGTTGGCTGAAAAGCTTTCTTCACGCTGCGCAGACTGGAGGAAACGGCACTAATTCCGTCGCACCGGTCCAGACGATCGGAGGGATTCGTCACAGAGTTATAGCGATGCTTCATAGCGGGGAAGCAGAAAGGGGTTGGTTCAGGCCGGCCTCCCGGGCTGGTTTGAAGCTGCTGCGCTTGAGCTCGTTTGACGCCCTGGTTTCGAGCGGCCCGCCGTTTGTCGCACACCGAGTGGCCCGTCGGCTAAAGCAACATACGGGCTTGCCGTGGCTCGCAGATTTCCGCGATCCGTGGTCACTCAATCCGAAAACGATGGAACTTCCACCCCTCCGGCGGCGTCTGGAGCATCGGATGGAACGGAGCTGCGTTGAAGGGGCGGATCGGGTGATCTGTAACACTCAGAGGATGCGCACATCGTTTGCTGAATCCTATCCAAATCAACCCGCGGAGAAATTCGTTACTTTGCCAAACGGATTC
>Ga0207053_10066_pt1 | contig 25548 bp, 19 predicted proteins | sample Alteio_BWMinCont_59_FD_153290 | JGI IMG/M metagenome (GOLD analysis project Ga0207053, IMG submission 153290) | Enriched cells from forest soil in Barre Woods Harvard Forest LTER site, Petersham, Massachusetts, United States -... | ecosystem: Environmental > Terrestrial > Soil > Temperate forest >...
CATTGACGATTTGCGCCAGGCGTGCGCCCTCAGGCGGCGACACCCATTGCCACGGCATGCCCCCATCGAGCGTCAAGACGTGCATCCTGACGGCGTGCTCATCCATCCATTTCACCCGCTTATCCAGATTTGCATCCAGTTCTAGCGGACTATGAATGCTCGTCGTGGGCCGGCCCAGTTGAGCCAAAGCGGTCGCATAAGCCTCCGGGACCCAGTGAGCATGCACATCGATGGAACCAGGACCGCCGCTTCCGCTTTGCGCCGATGCCTCAGGCGCATTCGACTCAGCGAACAGCATTGCTGCAGCGCCGGTGCCAAGCTTGATGAAATCTCGGCGGTCCATTGGGTGTAATTCAAAAAAGCCGGAATTTGTGGTCATGGTTCTCCTCTTCCGGGGCAGACCGTCTCTCGCGGAGACCCTCGCGGCTGAATCTACGGCTGAGACCAGAGCACTCTGCGATCTTTGCCAAACAGCACAATCGAGGCGGCCGAAGTCTTCTTGGCTTGGCCATTCTTGGCCAAAACGCCATTGCCAATGCTGGTCGCAAAGCCGTCTTTGTCGGAAAGCTCGAGACTCGTGCCATCGGGGCTCACGCCCATGCGCAGCTGAATGTCGGGGCGTTCGCCCGCGAGCGAGAGTTGTGGGCCCGCGTTCTCCAGCACGCTCAGCGCCACCGAAGCGTGATGCTGCGGGTCCGATAGCAATAGCAGCGGCCCGGCTGGCGCTTCGGAATTGAGCGATAACGTAACGAGCGCGGAGCCGTTCTCATCCCTGAATTTCAGGCTTGGCGCCGATCCCATCAAGTTAAGTTCCGCGCGCACTTTTCCGTTCGCGTCCTTCAACACGAAACTCTGCGCCTCCACCGTGGTCGCTACCACGGGGCCGGGTGCCGGAGGCGCCGCTGGGGCTGCCGGCGCGCGCGCCTTTGGTTTTTGGCTCGTGGATGGCGTTTGCTTCGTCTGCGCCATCAAGCCAATCGAGGCAATCGCCACTATGAAAGCGAGCGCCCCACGCTTTAGCCTGCGGTTCTCTGTTTCCAGGCGTCCAACCCGGGACAAAAGTGCATCAAGCTCTCCACTGTTTCCGCTCACGTGCTCTCCTCCGTAAATCGCTGGAGAATTTTACTTGGGGCTGGACTGCCAAATGACAAAATCCTTTCCACATGTTACCTCAGGCGCATCTGGCCCACCGATGTAACGGTGCGCATGTAACCGGCCAATGTAAGCCCCCAAAGCCAAAGACCCTCTGCGATGAGAATATCCTCCGGCAATTTGATGAAGCGCCCCGGATCAGCCCTGCTTGAAAAGGCGGCGCGCGGCGGCGAGTTTTCGCTGATAATAGCCGTAGGGAGACCCATGAAATCGACGCGAAAGGCCGTCCTGCGGAACCTTCGGTTCCTCTTCCCGGCCTTGCTCTTCCTCTGCTTCGCCTCGGGCCTGCTTGCTTTTCAACGCGGCGGCAGCGGCGGTTACAAACAAGAAGACGACGAAGAGGATATGCCGATCGGCGCCAGACAAAAAGTGGAATGGACCTTCGCCCGCTTCCACTACAACATGGCCTATGGCACCTTTCGCGGTTTTCAACGCTGGGCCGCCGACTATCCGAAATCGGATCGCCAGCTTGTGGAAGGCGTCGTTCGCCTCACCCGCATCGATACGCATGTGGCCGAGCAGGTGGTCGACGCCAATAGCGACAACATCTACAACTGGCCCTGGATTTTCATCGAAGATCCCGGCGCCTGGGTTCTATCCGAAGCCGAAGCCGCCCGCATCCGCACTTATCTCTTGCGCGGCGGGTTCATGTTTTTCGACGATACGCACGGCGACTTGGAATGGTCCAACATGATGGACGGCGTGCGCATGATTTTTCCCGATCGCCCGGTCGAAGACCTGAAGGATAGCGACGAAATCTTCCATACGGTCTATGACCTTGACGATCGCTTCCAGATCCCCGGAACTCGCTTCATTTGGAACGGTCGCCGTTACACAGAGGATATGAAGGTGCCCAAGTGGCGCGCCATTCGCGACGATAACGGCCGCATCATGATCGCCATCTGCCACAATAGCGACGTCGGAGACGCCTGGGAATGGGCCGATAGCCCCAATTATCCCGAGCGCGCCACCTCCATGGCCTACCGCATCGCCATCAACTATATCGTCTATGGAATGACCCACTGAGCGCATTCGCCCGGTGGTTTTACTTCAGGCGGGTGCTGCCCATGAGGAATTTGTCCACGCCGGCGGCTGCCTTGCGCCCCTCGGAAATCGCCCACACCACCAGCGATTGCCCGCGACGCATATCCCCGGCAGCAAAAATCCCAGGCACCGAGCTCATGTAATTTGCGTCCGTCGCAATATTGCTGCGTGCGTCAAGCTTGACGCCGAACTGTTCGATCATGCCCGGCTTTACCGGTCCAGTAAAACCCAGCGCCAGCAGCACGAGCTCCGCGTCCAGCGTAAATTCGGTTCCCGGCATCAGCTCGAACTTCGGAGGCGGTCCCACGCGGATCGCATGAAGCTGCTTTACGTTTCCATTTTCGTCGCCGCTGAAATGCGTCGTTCCGATCGCCCACTCCCGTAGTCCGCCTTCCTCATGCGAGCTCTCGATGCGCAATTGCAGCGGCCAAAGCGGCCAGGGGGTGCTTGGCGCGCGCATTTCCGGCGGCTGCGGCATGATTTCAAACTGATGCACGGATCGCGCCTTCTGCCGATGGCATGTGCCCAGGCAATCCGCGCCCGTATCCCCGCCTCCGATGATGATCACGTTCTTCCCAGTCGCCAGGATCTGGTTGGGCACATCGTCGCCGGCATTGCGCTTGTTCTGCTGGGGCAGGAACTCCATGGCGAAATGAATTCCCTTCAGTTCGCGTCCCGGAACATTCAAATCGCGAGGCGCTTCCGCCCCGCCGCACAGCAGGATGGCGTCGAACTCCTTGCGCAAATCCTCGGCCGGCACATTGCTGCCGATGTGCGCGCGCGTTTCGAAGCGCACGCCTTCCGCCGTCATTTGTTCCACGCGCCGGTCCAAGACGTGCTTCTCCATCTTGAAATCGGGAATGCCGTAGCGCATCAATCCGCCGGGCCGGTCGTTTTTTTCAAATAGCGTGACAAAGTGCCCCGCGCGATTGAGTTGCTGCGCCGCGGCCATCCCCGACGGTCCCGAACCAACCACCGCCACCCGCTTGCCCGTGCGCGTCTCCGGTGGTTCCGGCTGAATCCAGCCCTCCTGCCAGGCGCGCTCCACGATGTTCTTTTCAATGAGCTTGATGGTCACGGGCGGTTCGTTGATCCCCAGCACGCAAGCGGCTTCGCAGGGCGCAGGGCAAATGCGTCCCGTAAATTCAGGGAAATTATTCGTGGAGTGCAGGACGCGAATCGCTTCCTTCCATTGATCGCGATAAACCAGGTCGTTCCAGTCGGGAATGATGTTATTGACGGGGCAGCCCGTGTGGCAGAAGGGTATCCCGCAATCCATGCAGCGCGCGGCCTGCGTGCGGACTTTTTCCTCGGGAAAGTGGTAGTAGACCTCGAAGTAATCGTTGATGCGCTCTTCGACGGGCCGGCGTACCGGCATCTCCCGCGTGAATTCCTTGAAACCGGTTACCTTACCCACGAATCTCCCGCCCGCGCGGCTCTTTTCCGGCCTGCGCCATCAGCACACCGGCGGGAATCCGTGGAACGCCCAGAACGCGCTTATACTCGTGCGGGAACACCTTAACGAACTTCGAAAGCATCGACTCCCAATTCTGCAAAATCCATTTGGCCTGCGGACTATCGGTGAATTCGCCGTGCCGGCTGATCAGCCGGTGTAGCAGAATCACGTCCGCCGATTCGCTGACCGGCTCGAGATCCACCTCCGTGCGATTGCAGTAAGTCGAGCCAAAATCGCCGGCCTGATCGAGCACGTAGGCGATGCCCCCGGTCATCCCGGCGGCAAAGTTGCGGCCCGTGCGCCCGAGCACAACCACCAGGCCATTGGTCATGTACTCGCAGCCGTGATCGCCCACGCCCTCGACCACCGCGGTGGCCCCGGAATTACGCACGGCAAAGCGTTCGCCGGCCATCCCATTGAAGTACGCCTCGCCGCTCGTCGCGCCATACAGGCAAACATTTCCGATCAGGATGTTCTCTTCCGGCACGAACTCGGAGTGTCGCGGCGGATAAATAATCAGCTTGCCGCCGGAAAGCCCTTTGCCGACATAGTCGTTCGCATCGCCCTCCAGCGTCAGCCTCACGCCCTTCGCCAAGAAGGCGCCGAAACTCTGGCCGGCGCACCCCGTCAAGTGAATGCGAATCGTATCTTCCGGCAAACCAACGGACCCGTAGCGCCGCGCGATCTCCCCGCTGAGCATCGCGCCGACCGTGCGATGGACGTTTCGAATCGGCAGGCTGACCGAAACCGGAGTCTGCTTCTCCAAAGCCTTCTGGCATTGCTTGATCAAGTGCCGGTCCAGAGCCGCTTCCAAGCCGTGATCCTGCGGCTGTAGTTGCCGCCGCCCCACGTGATGCGGCACCGGCGGATTGTACAGGATGGACGACAGGTCGATTCCCTTGGCCTTCCAGTGCGTAACGTCGGTCCGCTGCACCAGGCAGTCCACACGCCCGACCATCTCCTCCAGCTTGCGGAATCCCAGTTCCGCCATAACCCTGCGCAAATCCTCGGCCACGAAAAAGAAAAAGTTAATCACGTGCTCCGGCTGGCCCTCAAACTTCTTGCGCAATTCCGGATCTTGCGTGGCCACTCCCACAGGGCAGGTGTTCAGATGGCACTTGCGCATCATGATGCAGCCCATGGAAATCAGCGGAGTCGTGGAAAATCCGAACTCTTCCGCTCCCAGCATCGCCGCAATGGCCACGTCGCGGCCCGTCTGCAGCTTGCCGTCCACCTGCACGCGCACGCGGCTGCGCAGGTCGTTCATCACCAGCACTTGCTGTGTTTCGGAAAGCCCCAGTTCCCAGGGAATGCCCGCGTGCCGTATGGAACTGATCGGCGAAGCGCCGGTCCCGCCGTCGTAGCCGCTGATTAGAATGACGTCGGCATGGGCCTTCGCCACTCCCGCCGCCACGGTTCCCACGCCCACTTCCGCCACCAGTTTTACCGAAATGCGCGCCCTCGGATTCGTGTTCTTGAGGTCATAGATGAGCTGCGCCAAATCTTCGATGGAATAGATGTCGTGGTGCGGCGGAGGCGAAATCAAACCGACACCCGGGATCGAATGCCGCACGCGCGCGATGAAATCGTCCACTTTGTGCCCCGGCAGCTGTCCCCCTTCGCCGGGCTTCGCGCCTTGCGCGATCTTGATCTGCAAATCGTCCGCGTTCACAAGATAATTCGTGGTAACGCCAAACCGTGCCGAGGCCACTTGCTTGATTGCGCTGCGGCGCAGATCGCCATTGGCGTCGGGTTTGAAGCGCGCCTCGTCTTCGCCGCCCTCGCCGGTATTCGATTTGCCGCCGATGCGGTTCATGGCGATGGCCAGCGTTTCGTGCGCTTCCTTGCTGATCGAACCGAAGGACATCGCGCCGGTCGCGAAGCGCTTGACGATTTCCGCCGCGGGTTCCACTTCCTCGAGCGGCACTGGCTTTCCGGCCGGCTTGAAATCGAACATGCCGCGCAACATCTGCAAATCGCGATTCTGCTGGTTGACGACGCTGGCAAACTCCTGGAACGTCTCGAATTTCCCTTGCCGCACCGCGTGCTGCAATTTGCTGACGGTCAGCGGGTTCAGTTGGTGCCGCTCGCCGCGCACGCGATACTGATATTCGCCGCCCACGCGCAACTCCGTATCGGATTCGCTCGGCGGCTCCAGGGCAAATTGGTGCTTCACCAGCGTCTCGCGCGCCAGCACTTCCATGGTCACGCCTTCGATGCGCGAAGCCGTGCCGGTTAAGTAGCGATCCACCAGGGATTTCTCGAGCCCGATGGTCTCGAAGATTTGCGCGCCCTGATAGCTCTGTAGCGTCGAGATCCCCATCTTGGAAAAGGTCTTCAGCAGGCCTTTGTCGATCGACTTCATATAATTCTTGAAAACTTTGTCCCACGTGTAATCGGGCGGGAAAGCGCCGCCCCGGTGAAGGTCCTCGAGCGTCTCAATGGCCAGGTAGGGGTTCACGGCGCTCGCGCCGTATCCCAGCAGCAGCGCAAAGTGCATCACCTCGCGCGGCTCGCCCGATTCGACAATCAGCGCCACCTGATTGCGCGTCTTTTCCCGGATCAAATGATTGTGAACGGCGGAAAGCGCCAGCAAACTCGGTATCGGCGCATGGTCGCGGTCCACGCCGCGATCGGAGAGAATCAACAGCGTGTAGCCCGACTTGATCGCCCGCGATGCCGAACGGCAGAGCGATTCAATCGCTTGCTCCAGCCCTTTTTCGCCGCCCTCGACCCGAAAGAGCATCGGCAGAGTCGTAGCCAGAAAATCGCCCCAGCTCACGCGCCTCAGTTTCTCTAGCCGCCAGTTGGAGATGATCGGATGCCGCAGCTTGAGCGTGTGGCAATTTTTCGGCGTCTCTTCGAGGATGTTTCCTTCCGACCCGATATACGTATTCAGAGACATCACCAAGCCTTCGCGGATCGGATCGATCGCCGGATTGGTGACCTGCGCAAACGTCTGCTTGAAGTAGCTGAACAGCAGTTGCGGCTGATCGGAAAGGCATGCCAGCGGCGTATCGATGCCCATCGAACCCACCGGCTCTTCCGCCTGCCGAGCGGAAGGCATCAACACCGTCCTCAAATCTTCGTCCGTGTACCCGAAGGCGCGCTGGCGCATCAGGATCGTTTCGTGATCGTTGGCCTGAACGCGATTCGGGCTCGGCAAATCGTCCAGCGTGATCTGATTTTCCTTCAGCCATTGTCGGTACGGCTGCCGCGCCGCAAGTTGGGTCTTCACTTCCTCGTCGGAAATCAGGCGCTTCTGCTCGGTATCCACCAGCAGCATGCGGCCCGGCGCGAGCCTTCCCTTCATGCGCACTTCTTCCGGTTTTACCGGAAGCACGCCCGCCTCCGATGCCATGATCGCAAGCCCGCCGTGAGTCACCAGATAACGCCCCGGGCGCAAACCATTGCGGTCGAGCTTGGCTCCGATCACGCGGCCGTCGGTAAACGCCACGTCTGCCGGCCCATCCCACGGCTCCATCAGCGAAGCGTGATATTCGTAAAAAGCCTTGACGTCCTCGGGCATGGTCGGATCGTGCTCCCATGCCTCGGGGATGAGCATGGCCATCACGTGCGGCAGGCTGCGGCCCGCGAGCGTCAGCAGTTCCACGGCATTGTCCAGCATCGCCGAATCGCTGCCGCCGGCCGTGATGATAGGCAGCAGCTTCTTGATGTCCTCGCCAAAGAGAGGAGAGGCGAGCACCGATTGCCGCGCATACATCCAGTTAATATTCCCGCGCAACGTGTTGATCTCGCCGTTATGGCAGATATAGCGATAAGGGTGCGCCAGCTGCCAGCTCGGGAACGTGTTCGTAGAGAAGCGCTGATGCACCAAACACAATGCGCTGGTCACTTCCGCGTCCAGCAATTCCTTGTAAAAATCGGTAATCTGCGGCGCCAGCAGCAGCCCTTTGTAAATAATCGTCCGCGAAGAGAGCGACGGAATATAGAAGAAGCCTTTCTCCTTGAAGTCCGACGCCGCCACGGCGTTTTCCGCCCGCTTGCGCACCACATAAAGCTTGCGCTCGAGCGCATCCTGGTCCATTTCCGGGCCGCGCTTGATAAATATCTGCTCGATGTAGGGCTGCGTCGCCCGCGCCAGGCGGCCGATTGCGTTTCCATTGAGCGGTGTATCGCGCCACCCGAGCACCGTTAGTCCCTCTTCGACCGCGATGCGCTCCAATATCCCTTCGCAAAGGATGCGCTCATGCGGGTCAACCGGCAGAAAAGCCATCCCCACGCCGTACTCGCCCGGCGCCGGCAGTTCAAAGCCAATGCGCGAGCACTCCCCCTGGAAAAAGGTATGTGGAATTTGAATCAGAATTCCCGCGCCGTCGCCCGTCTGCGGATCGCAACCGCATGCTCCCCGGTGCGCCAGGTTGATCAGGATCTGAACTCCCTTGAGCACAATGTCGTGCGACTTATGCCCGGCAATATCCGCCACAAAACCGATGCCGCAAGCATCGTGCTCATGCCTCGGATCATAGAGGCCCTGAGCAGGGGGCAAGCCCATAAATGGATAGTTTTGGCCCATTTTACTGTTCTTCCTGAATACCATGGCAAACCTGCGTTGTAAAGCGACCCAAACCTAGCCTAGACCTGTCTGGTGAAGCGCTACGCGGAGGGTGCGAGCACCGTCAGTCGAGGGGTAATTGCCACAGTATCAACCATCTAGATCAAATACCTTATGTGTGCCGGTATTGTACAACTCAGAATTTCGATTGGCCCAATCGATTTTTTCAGGGGAGCTGCCAAATCAGATCGATCGGAGGAGTTCAGAAGCGATCAGACGCGTTTCCCTGGTTCACCCTTATTCGTTCACCCCTACTGGATAGCGTGCTCCAGGCTATTTGCGGCCCGTTCGATGACGGCGGCCTCGCTCTCGAGCACTTTGGCAACGGTTTCGATCGATTCCTCCGCGGCGCCCCACTGCTTCTGCTCGATCGCCTCGCGCACCGCCGGCACGGTTTTAACTCCATACCCCGTGTAAAGTCCCGGAGCGTAGAGTTGGTGTTTGAACCATGGGCGTCCGGGCAATCCCTTCGCGTCGGTAAGAGCCCGTTCGCTCTGCATGAGTTCGCGATTCACTTCCGCTAGGGAGTCCCTCCCCAGCGCCGTCCCGCCCTCCTGTCCCGCTTGCGCATAGACCCGCTGGTAATGATCGGCGCTGCGGCTCAAAGCATCCACGGCATTTTGCAGGGGAGCGAAATTGAGGTGCGGCGGCATTGCTTGCGGCGACGGCGGCACAAACGGCGTCTGGGGGTCCGACGTCGCGCTAAATACGCCCTCGCTGATTTGGCGATTGCGCTCGCCGATTTGACTGCTCTGATTTTCGGCCAGACGCTGCAGGTCGTTTACGTACTCGCGCACCGTCGAAGACAGATCGCCGAAGTTGAAGGGCAGCAAGTCCGCATCCGCCAGGCGCAGCACCGCCGTCCCTGCGGTTTGCGCCAAAGCGCGCCCATAGGCGAAGTTGCCGTCATTGAAATGCGTGAGCCAATAAAAATCGTCATAAATCGAGTGATAAACCCCGCCATCGGATTCGCCGCCGTAGTCGAAGTTCATGGAGGCCACGCCCGCGAAGTCCAGAAATGCCGTGTAGTCGGATCCCGAGCCTAGTGCTTCAATCGGCCAGGTCGTTTTTGAACGCACTCGTTCGCGCTCGTCGGCCGAAGTGGCCTGGGCGATTCGTCTCAGCTGATAGCGCCGCCATACCGAGATGTTTGCTTCCGGGTCGGTAATGTCGCGCGCGACCTGATTGATAAAAGTTTCCAGCGAATGCGAGCCGGCGGCATTCAGATATCCGCGGCTATGGGAATCGGTATTGATATAGGCAACGGCGTGATCGCGCAGCTCATCGGCGTGTGTCTCCACCCACTCCGTGGAACCGATCAGCCCGGGCTCCTCCGCATCCCAGGCGAAATAAATAATGGTCCGTTTCGGTTTCCATCCGGACTTCACCAATTCGCCCAGTTCCCGCGCCTCTTCCATTTCCGCGGAAAGACCGGAAACGGGATCCTGCGCTCCATTCACCCAGGCGTCGTAGTGATTGCCGCGCAGAACCCATTCGTCCGGTTCCGAACCCCCCGGAATTCTGGCCATCACGTCATTGATCTGCTTCATGTCCCAATTGAATTTCACGCGCAGGTGAACTTTCGCCGGTCCCGGACCGATGTGATAGGTAATCGCCAACCCTCCGCGCCATCGCGTCGGCGCCACCGGTCCTTCTAAAGCCGCGAGCAGCGGCTGCGCGTCCGCGTAGGAAATCGGCAGCACGGGAATTTTTGTGAACACCTTCACATCTTCGAGCTTCAGTCTCTTGGCATCCGGCGTCGCTCCGATTCCCGGTGTCAGCGGATCGCCCGGATACAGCGGCATGTCCATCACGCTCCCGCGCTGCACGCCTTCCGGCGGACGCCACGCACCCTTTGGGTAGACGTCTCCCGCCGCGTAACCATCGTCGCGAGGATCGGAATAGATCAGGCAGCCCACGGCGCCGTGCTCGGCGGCGACTTTAGGTTTGATTCCGCGCCAGGAAGCTCCATAGCGGGCAATCACGATCGCCCCTTTTACGGAAATGCCCATGCGCTCGAGCTCGTCGTAATCGTCCGGAACGCCGTAGTTGACGTAAACCAGTGGCGCCGTGGCGTCGCCGTCGATCGAGTACGCGTTGTACGAAGGCAATTGCTCGGCCTGCTGGTTCGAGGTCGGATCTTCCGGAATCGGCGGCTCCTGCAGCTTGGCTACAAAGCGGACCGGTTCGACCATTTCCAGCACGCGTTCCTTCGGCGTGGGGAAGAGGATCTGAAACGATTCCACGTGAACTTCCCAGCCCCACTCCTTGAACTTCGAAGCCAGCCACTCCTCGTCTTGCTTATCGTAGGGCGAGCCAACATGGTGAGGCCGCGCGGAAAGCAGCTTTACGTAATCCCGAATATTGTCCGGAGAAATCGCCGAGCGGAAGCTTTGCTCCCACTGCTGTTCTGTCCGCGCATCAGCGCTCGAGAATCCCGCCAAACCCGGCGCTGCATCTTGCTGCGCCAGCAAGGTCCACGCAGCCAGAAGGAGCGCCGCCAGTGTGGCCGTTCGTCGCATGCTGCCCGCTAAGAACATGCTTCAGGATACAACGACTGAGCCGGGCGAATACACTCCGCGCCGGGGTCCCTCAGCGCCGGTCGCGCCCTCTCGCGGCTACTTCCAGTCGCCCAGCAAACGCCGCAGCAAAATCAATTGGCCGACGTGGTAAGAATTATGATCGGCGACGAGCAGGGCTTCGCGCAAAAGCGTCTGTCCTTGCCCGTGCGGAATAGGTGCGAAAAGATCCTGGGATGGATCTCGGACGAGCTTCTCCATTTCGGCCTGGTCCCGCCGGAACGCCGCCACGCTCGCATCCCACGCCGCCGCATTCGGAGGAGCATCGCCCTCGGGCCAGTAGCCCTCTGGCCATTCCGGAGATTTGTGTTGGGGATCGCGGCTGAATTCGAGAATGTCCCATTGCGCCAGGCGCAAATGCTCCAGAAGCCGCCACGGCGTGAATGGCAGCTCTTTCACGCGCGCCCCTCGCAACCCTTCCGGCAACCCGTCTATAGCCTCGCCGAAATCGGCATGCGCTCCCTTGCCGCGCAAAAGTTCGATCAGGTGCTTCCGAAGGGAAGCATCCTGAGCGTCGCTCGAAGGCTTCTTTGAGGCGTGTCGTTTCCGCGTGGCTTTCGGCTTCGGTTTCGGCCTGGCTTTCGATTTGGGTTTCGATTTGGATTTCATGCCAGCCTCGCTTCCCTGCGAATCCTTGCTTCACGTTCAGCCCGATGAGTTGGTTGGGATGTCGCCGGCGCCCTATCTTCTATGCCGTTCTCGTCATTTTAGCAGCACAATGTCGGCAGGACCGACCTACAGGAATCTCAAAGGGGAAGGAGCGCCTGCTCGAATGGCCTTTCCTCTGTCGCGGAAGGAACACATAGCGAAGAAAACAAAGCAAAGGCCAAGCGCCCTCGCTGCCTGTCGCCAAAAACGCGCGGGAGCGGCGTCCCCAACTCGGCTGCGGATTCCTTCGCGGAATCCGCGGTAAGTGCCTTCTTCTAACGATCGGTCAGGCTGGCGAACCCATCGACCGCCGCTGCTGGAAGCATTCACGGCAGTAAACGGGACGTCCCTGGGTGGGCTTGAACGGAACCGTCGTCTCTTTCCCACATTGTGAACAGGTCGTCTTCGTTTCTGTTCGCTGGAAGCTAGCTGCCTGGCCCGCGGTATCCGCGCGTTTTGCTTTGCAGGACTTGCACCGCTTAGGCTCGTTCTTGAAGCCCTTATCGGCGAAGAACATCTGTTCGCCGGCGGTAAACACAAATTCCGCACCGCACTCCGCGCACTTCAGGACCTTATCCCGGTACTCCATGTCTGGCTCCACGACCCCACGCTGGTTGCGAGGCCGGTAAGCATTTCGGGATCGCCCAGGCAGACCGGGGGCGTAAACATTGCCTGCACACTCGGACTGCCTGATCGGGGCCCGAACTGCTTACGTTCCCTAGGGTCTATAATGCCTAGTCCTGCTCGCGGCGCTGCTTCTTCCGCAGCCGTTTCCGGGATAGAGCCTGCTTCGCACGGCGCTTCTCGCCGGGCTTCATATAAAAACTGTGCTTCTTGATTTCCTTTATGATGTCTTCCTGCTGAACCTTGCGCTTGAATCGCCGCAGCGCGTTCTCCAAAGACTCGCCTTCCTGAATGACAACCTCTGCCACGCGAAGCTCACCTCCCCTCGGCTTTGTATTATGATGGCTAGTTAGCCCGAGCCAGCTCTTCCTGAAGAGGGTAGGCCTGGGGAGTGCCATTTGTGGGCTTGTTCTAGCGGAGCCGGTTTCCTAAGTCAAGAAGTCTTTTTCCGCCGCAGGGCGCCGTCAAAACCGGTCCTCACCTCTGTCTCAACCAAGCCGGACGTACTATTACCCCACAAGCATAAGAATAACCAGCGCTGCAATAATTAGCGCTGATTCGTCCGCATCGCCCTGAATGCGAAATGCGAGGCTCTTCGATCAAACGTGCAATCGCGGGGCCGCGATTCATCCGGCTGGAGTAGAATGCCGTCGCTGTTTCACATCCACATAACCAGAGGCAGACGCGATGTCCCTAATGGGCGACACCATCGGTATCCTCCTCGCCGGCGGTCAGGGCGAACGGCTCTGGCCGCTTACTCGCGACCGCGCTAAACCCGCCGTCCCCTTCGGCGGCGTTTACCGCATCATCGACGTCACATTATCCAATTGCATCAATAGCGATCTGCGCCGCGTTTTTGTCCTCACCCAATACAAGGCGCTCAGCTTGAACCGCCATATTCGCCTGGGCTGGTCCTCGCTGATGGGACTCGGCGACTTCATCGAGATTTTGACGCCGCAAATGCGCGTCTCCACCAGTTGGTATCTCGGCACCGCCGATGCCGTTTACCAGAATATTTATTCCATTGGCAGCGAGCGCTCCAACTACGCCATCGTTCTTTCCGGCGATCACATCTATAAAATGAACTACCGCAAGATGCTCCAGCAGCACGTAGATTCGGGCGCTCACGTCACCGTCGCCACCATCGAAGCCGATCCCGCCGAAGCCGCGCGGCGTTTTGGCGTCATCGAGACAGACGCTCAATGGCGCGTCCTGGGCTTCGAAGAAAAGCCCGCCGAGCCCAAGCGCGCCGCGCATCGCCCCGAAAAAGTGAATGCCTCCATGGGCGTATATATCTTCAATACGCAATTGCTCATTCCCATCCTGATCTCCGATGCCGAGGATCCCGAGTCCACCCATGACTTCGGGCGCGACATTCTCCCGCGCATCCTCTCCAACTACCGCGTCTTTGCCTATAATTTCGAGGACGAAAACCGCAATGGCCCGCTCTACTGGCGCGACGTCGGAACCGTTGACGCCTACTACGAAGCGAACATGGATTTGGTCTCCGTCACGCCCGTCTTCAATCTCTACGATAAGAGCTGGCCCCTGCGAACCTGGCAGCAGCAATATCCGCCCGTCAAATCCGTTTTCGCCGATCCGGAGCGCATGGGCGTGGCGCTCGACTCCATCGTCAGCGGAGGCTGCATTGTTTCCGGCGGGCGCGTGCGCCGTTCGGTGCTCGGCTACGATGTGCGCGTCAATAGTTATTGTGAAGTAGAGAATTCCATCATCTTCAACCACGTGAATATCGGCCGCCACTCGCGCGTTCGCAACGCCATCATCGATCGCCATGTGGTTCTGCCCGAACACACCGAAATCGGCTACGACCTTGAAGCCGACCGCGGCCATTATCACGTGAGCGAAAAGGGCGTTGTCACCGTGGTGCGCGAGGAATCCATGCTCGAGGAACCGGAATAATCCCACTCTGTACCGCCGCCTTTCAGACCGCCAACGCTGCTATCGCGCAGTTATAGCCCAGGGCGCCCGCCGCCTTTGCGGGGCCCTGGGGCATTTGCCCCGTGCGAGCGTCGCGGCGTCCCGCCGGCGCGGGAGCCGGCGGAGCCATTGCTCCTGAAAACCTCATCTCTTTGCCCCTGCCGCGCGCCGCTAAGCGCGAGCGAATGCTCGCGCGTTAACGATGAAGTCGCGCCCGCTCGGATGGCGTGGCGGAATCCTTTTAATTTCCCGCTCTCTCCTTCTCAAGTTTTAACCTTCCACGCGCAACTTCACGCTAAAATGCCTCTCGCATTTTTTCGGAGGCCAAATGGCCAATAAGATTGCCGGTGTTATCGGCAGGCAGATTTTGGATTCTCGCGGAAATCCCACGGTGGAAGCCGACGTCTTGCTCGAAGACGGCATGCGCGGACGCGCCGCCGTGCCCTCGGGCGCTTCCACTGGCGAACACGAAGCGCTCGAACTGCGCGACGCCGATAAGACGCGCTATCTCGGCAAAGGCGTCCTTCGCGCCGTCGAAAATATCAATGGCCCCATCGCCCACGCCATTAAGGGCCTGGACGTTGCCGGGCAGACCGCGCTCGATCGCCGCATGATCGAAACCGATGGCACGCCCAATAAAGGAAAGCTCGGCGCAAACGCCATCCTGGCCGTCTCCATGGCCGCCGCTCGCGCCGCCGCCGCAGCCGAACGCCTGCCGCTTTATCGCTATCTCGCGCGCTACTCCAGCCAGCGCGACGCTAATACGCTTCCCGTGCCCATGATGAATATCCTCAATGGCGGCGCCCATGCCGATAATTCCGTCGACTTGCAGGAATTCATGGTCATGCCGGTCGGCGCCTCCAGTTTTTCCGAGGCCCTGCGCATGGGCGTGGAGGTCTTTCATCATTTGAAAACCGTGCTGCATAAGCGTGGCTATTCCACCGCCGTCGGCGACGAGGGCGGCTTCGCCCCCAGCTTGAAATCCAATGAAGAAGCCATCGAGGTCGTTCTGGAAGCGATCGCGGCCGCGGGATACACGGCGGGCAAACACATTGCTCTCGCGCTTGATCCCGCTGCCAGCGAATTTTACGTCAGCGCCAGCAATCGTTACGTCTTCAAGAAATCCGACAGGTCCTCGCGCACTCCCGAACAGATGACCGCCTTCTGGGAATCCTGGGTGCGGCAGTTTCCCATTGTCTCCCTGGAAGATGGCCTCGCCGAGGACGATTGGAGTGGATGGAAGCATCTGACGCACGTGCTGGGCAAGCAGGTTCAGCTTGTCGGCGACGATCTCTTTGTCACCAATACGGTGCGCCTGCAGCGCGGAATCTCCGAGAACGTCGGCAACTCCATCCTCATCAAGCTCAATCAAATTGGCACGGTTACCGAAACCGTCGAGGCCATCGAGATGGCCCGCCGCGCCGGATATACTTCCGTCGTCTCGCATCGCTCCGGCGAGACCGAAGATACGTTTATTGCCGATTTCGTCGTCGCCATGGGCACCGGACAGATCAAGACCGGCTCCGCTTCCCGCACCGATCGCGTCGCAAAGTACAATCAGCTGCTGCGCATCGAGGAAGAACTCGGCTCGGCCGCTCGCTTCCCCGGCCGCGCGGCGCTGGCTCCGCGCGCCTGAGCACTCCAGGGATAATCCTGCGCTCCGTCCGTTGTAGCCCAGGGCGCCCGCCGTCGCGCAGTTCTAGCCAAGGGCGCCGCCGCCTTTGCGGGCCCCGAGGTTTTCGCCCTAGTGGCGCGGCGTTCCGTGATTGTCGAGCGCGAAAAGCGCCGCCTCCCGGCGCCACTGGCCGCTGCCTCAGCCAACTCATTGTCATTCCGAGCCCACCGCGGCGCGCGCACTTTCCGCGCCGTTCCTGCCTTCGGTGGGCGAGGAATCTCTCTTTGCCTTGCCGGCGCGATTCACTCCTTTTCATAGCGCCACCTCCCCGGCGGTATATGTAGCCCAGGGCGCCGCCGCCTTTGCGGGGCCCTGGGGTTTTTGCCTGAACGAATGGCCCAGTTAGCCAACTCAGCAGCCCTGCTCGAAGGTACAGTAGTCCGCACCGCGCAAGTCAAAGTAATCTCTAGCGGTCCGAATCCCTCTCGGAGATACGCGCTTGTTTTGTGACCATTGTGGACTGCAGTTCTTTCCGGGACAGTCGCTTTGCTCCCGCTGTCACGTCACGTCCACTCGCCACTGTTTCCAACTGATGAGCTTGGCCACGCTCTTGATCGCGGCCGCGTGCAATTCGCTGGCATTTCTCCTTTTGCCGCTCCTCGCCGGCCATCCCGCCCGGCTTGGTCTCGCTCCCGCTCGAAGCCACGCCCCAACCCTCAAAATATCCGCCATTCACACTTGGCTATGGGTTGACGGAAAGGCTTCCCTTTACGGCTGGGCGCCCTTGGCTCTCTCCCTGTTGGCCTGGGACTATTTTGCTTGGCCAGAGTCGCGGCCAACACTCACCGAGCGGATCAAGCGCTGGGCCGTTCGCGCGCTTCTGATTTTTGCTTTTGTAGCGGAGTCGTTCCCGTTCTTTCCGCGCTGGATTCGCCCGCCCGCGGCCCTCCTCGTGACCGCCGCTAAACTTCCGCGTTTCCCCGTTTCTTTTCCGCCGGGCCTTTCTGCTGCGGTGCCGTGGGCAATGGTTGGCTTCGCCGCCGCTTTGCTCTGCATAAATGCGGACACGCGCGACTCTCTCCTGGGCCACGGCCGGGTTCTGAGCGCGGTCAGCCTCGGAGTTCTCCTAACGGTGCTGACGCTGACTCTATTAGCCTTCGTTCCCTAACGGCTGCCGCTCGCTGCTCACGATCCGCCGCCAGCCCGCGCGCTCCCGATTAGCAAAATTCTGCGCTGGCACTCCCACGAATCGCCGTGTTACGCTGGGCTGAGTAGTCGCCTCGATCGGGCAGCCACGGCTGTCGTGTCCGCAGTTACGCAAGCGAAGCGTGCGGGCTGAAGGTGAGAGCAAAAATGAAACCCAAGCGTAATCGCGCCCTCCTGACTCTGGCAGTCCTGTTTTTTTCGGCCGTTCTCGGCGTTCTCTACGGACCCTCGCTGCGGGCCACTCCCGCGGACACTTCCGATCTGCAGGACCACATCAAGGATTTCACCACCGTGCTTTCCATGGTCCAGCAGAACTATGCTGTCCCGGTCGATACCGATAAAGCTCTCTACGAAGGCGCGATTCCCGCGATGTTGCGTGTTCTCGATCCGCACTCCACCTTCTTCGATCCCCGCCAATACGCGCTCATCCGCGAAGGCCAGCGCGGCAAATACTACGGCGTTGGCATGACCATCGGTGTGCGCGAAAACTATACCGTCGTGCTCGCGCCTATGCCCGGCTCTCCGGCTTCCAAGGCTGGCATCCGCCCCGGCGATATCATTCACTCCATCGACGGCAAGTCCGCCGAAGGCCTAACCACCTCGGAGGTCGCGGATCTGCTGAAAGGGCCCAAGGGAACGACCGTGCATGCGACTATGGTCCGGGAAGGCGAATCCGCTCCCATAACTTTCACGCTTACCCGTGACGAAATTCCTCGCCATGCTGTGGACGTGGCGTTTCTCGCGCGGCCTGGCATCGGATACATCCGTCTCACCGGCTTCGAAAGTGAGGAGACCGATACCGACATGGCCGCGGCCCTCAAGGAACTCGACGTCGCCAAACTGGATGGCTTGGTTCTTGATCTCCGCGGTAACCCCGGAGGTTTGCTCGACAAAGCCGTTGGGGTCGCCGATATGTTCCTCGATAAGAACCAGATCATCGTCTCCCATCATGGACGAGCCTCCGAGGAGCGCCGCTACTACGCCGTGCACGGCAATCGTGGAGTCCAGGTGCCGCTCGTTGTGCTCGTCAACGGCGGCTCGGCCTCGGCTTCCGAAATTCTCTCTGGCGCCATTCAAGACCACGACCGCGGGCTCGTCGTGGGCGAACAGACCTTCGGCAAGGGACTCGTCCAATCCGTTACGCCGCTCAGTGAGAACACTGGCCTGGCCCTCACCACCGCCCGTTATTACACGCCCAGCGGCCGCCTCATCCAGCGCGACTACAAGGACATCTCCCTTTACAACTATCTCTACAACCACAAGAACCCACAGCCCACCGAAGTGAAATTAACCGATAGCGGCCGGCAGGTTTTCGGCGGCGACGGTATCACGCCCGACGTCATGGTCGCCGAGCCCAAGCCCGATGACTTTCAGGAGCAACTGCTTCGCCGCGACGTCTTCTTTCCTTTCGAAGGCAGCGTCGGCAATTTCACCACCTATTTCCTCGGCACCAAGCCTCAAATCACCAAGGATTTCGAGGTCAACGACACGGTTCTCGCCGCCTTCCGCGCCTTTCTGCAGAAGCAAAGCGTGAGCTTTACCGACGCGGATATCGCCGCCAATCTCGACTGGATCAAGCGCCAGATAAAAAAGGAAGTCTTCACCTCCGTATTCGGCTTGCCCACGGGCGACCAGGTCGACCTCCAGGACGATCCTCAAGTCCAGAAGGCCATCGAGACGCTTCCGCAAGCCCGCGCTCTCTACGAGAATGCCCGGCGTGTGCTCGCCCAGCGCGAGTCCGTGCCGTCGTTTCCGCAACCCTGATCGCCGCTCGGCAGCGCCGCAAATGGCGCGCGCCAGCTAGTTTCGAGAAGTTCGTTCGCTTTGGAATTTCTTGCGTCTCCCGGCCGCGTTTTCCGCCCGAATGTGAGCCGCTCCTGAAACCCACTAGGAGCCGATCGCGCTCCTATGTCTCCGAAATGCATTACGAGGCGGCCGAAACTGCGCCAAAGTAGACTTTCTACGCGAAAATTGGTGGGCGGCTCCATTTTGGGCGGGAAGTTAGATGGAAGCCGCAGGCCATGAAGGGCAAATATATTGCATAGCTTCCGGGCGAGGGCTGCTGCAACTCTTTCCTTTTCAAAGAATCGACAATTGGTGATTGTCCTGCTCGACCAAAGAGAACCAGTGCCTTAGCGAGCCTAGAAGTACGTTCGCGAGGCCATGATGACATGCGAAGTGCGGACTGCGAGGCTATGATGACAAGCGAAATTCAAGGCGTAGGGGGATCGGAGCTAACGCCTAGGCCTGCGAATCGGCCTTTCAGCCATCTAAAAAAGACGATTGGAATCGCCTTCGCGATTCTATTACTGTCCGCGATTGCCACCCCGCAGGCTCGAGCTGCCAATATAATCACGTTCGGCGCCGCCGCCGGTACCTGCGGCGGGGCTGTCATCTGTAGCACCAACGGCACCACGGGATACCTGAACAACGGCATGGGCCAGGCGTTCGACCTGAGCACGATCAACTCCTGGTTTCAGATCGATCCCAATGGGCCATCGGAAAATGAGCTTCCCGGTACCCAGCCCTCCGGCGAGCCCGACATGGGCGCCGGCGGCTTCCTTGTTTTGAATGACACAGGAGGGACTGTAACGACCTTCTCGCTGACGCTGACCGACACCTTCGGGTCGGGGACCCCGTCGGTCGGCTTCTGTAGCGGTAGCTCGGGGCCATTGTGCGACAGCTTTCAGATTAACAAGCCCGATGGAACCTACGGAGGCCTTTCGGAAACATTGAGTGGGCCCGATTTTTACAACTGCACCAACGGTACCGCAAGCGGCATGAGCTGTACGAGCGCTGCTGGATCAGCTGCAGCGAACTTCACACCGAACCAGGTGACCTACACCTGGATCGGTTTAGACATCCCAAAGGGTGATGAGTTCGACATAAGCTTCGCCTCGTGGCAGCAGGGTACCCCCGCGAACAACGCCTTCCCCACCCCGACACCACCACCACCACCCGTGGTACCCGAGCCCGCCAGCCTCACGCTCTTCGGTACCGGGCTGCTTAGCCTTGTCGGCTTTGTTCGGCGCCAGCGCCTTATGGGTAAGATCTAACTAGAGCGTCGCTCGAGAGCCGTCGTTCTGAAGTCACCCACGGCGGCTCTCTTCTTTCTTTGAAGGAGTTTGCAGCCCGATTCTAAGCCAATCGACATCGAGCCTAAATCCAGCCTCCGCTCGGCGCACGCCGCTAACGAGGGCCGGCAAAAGAATCTGCAATTAGAGCTTGACACCGCATGTCTTCAAGTGATATTTCCGCACCCACAACTGGTTCGGCGCGCAACTTTGCCGAACCCTTTCGACGAACTGCACGCTTGCAACGGCCCTTGCAGTTCGCAGATTTTTCTCAGCAACACCCCACCCACCCCGGGAGGTGGAAACCGTCGGTTTTCACCTCCCTTTTTTATTGCCCCTAAAATCCGCTAGCCTGCTCTCTCCGCGCCGCCGGCGCCTGCGGCCAGTGCCTTGCGTTTCCGCCGAAGCTCGTTGACGAAGTGGTCCGCTTCGCGCGTAGGCTGCGGAATACGATATCTATCCGCAACCGCCAGCGTGAATTCGATCGCTCGCTCGAGCGAAATGCGATTCCCGCACGATACGTACACCGGCCTCACCCCGCTCGCCGCGCGAACCGCCGCCCCGATCTGCTCGCCCGTCGCAGTATCGATCAGCGCCGCGGTGCTTCCCGCGCGTTGCCCCGGCTCTTTGCACTTGCCGATGAGCAGCGACTTGGCCACCCCGATCGACGGCGCGTCCAGCAGCACGCCCAAATGCGAAGCCAGGCCGAACCTCCGCGGATGCGCATATCCTTGTCCGTCGCAAAAAATCAGATCGGGCGAGGTTCGCAGCGATTCGAACGCCGCCAGCAGCGCCGGAATTTCGCGAAAGCTGAGCAATCCCGGAACATACGGAAATCGCAAAGGCTGGATGGAACTCGCCCGCTCGACTTCCTGCATCTCCGGAAATCGATAGACGATCACGCCCGCAATCGCTCGCCCTTCTCCCGTGCGCCACGAGCCCCGCCCGCGCAATTCCAGCGCGATATCCGCGCCCGCCACATGCTCCACCTTTTCGAGCCGGTCCTCGAGCTTCATGCGCTCGCGAAGGCGCAGCTGTATCTCCCGCGCCTCCGCCGGCGTCACGTCCCAGCGATGCAGGTCAAGCGCCTTCATGTTTCGCTTGGTTCGGAATTCACTTCGTTCGGCAGGTACAACTCACGCGCCCTTCTTCAATTCCGCTAGCACCAGCTTGGCCACTTCGCGCAGCGTCTCGAACACGCCTCGTCCCTCCACCGCCACGGCTTCGATGACGGGCTCGCCTTTCAGCCGCAGATGCTTGCACAGCGCTTCCGGCGTCATCACCTTGGGGAGATCGCGCTTATTCAGCTGTAGCACGTAAGGAATCGTGGCGAAATCGAGCTTGTGCTCTTTCAGGTGCTCTTTCAGATTCTCCAGCGTCTCCAGATTCGCATCGAGCCGCTCTTCCTGCGAGTCCGCCACGAAAACAACGCCGTCCGCGCCCTTCAATATCAATTTTCGGCTCGCTTCATAGAACACCTGCCCCGGCACTGTGTACAAGTGCAAGCGCGTCTTAAATCCTCGAACCGTCCCCAGGTCGAGTGGGAGAAAATCGAAAAAAAGTGTCCGGTCTGTTTCGGTCGCCAGCGAAATCATTTTCCCTTTCAAGCCCGCCCCGGTGTTGTCGTAGATCCACTGCAAATTCGCGGTTTTCCCGCCTAAGCCGGGACCGTAGTACACGAGCTTGCAATTGATTTCGCGTGCGGGAAAATTGATGAAAGGCACAGGGCCCCGGCGAACCGGGAGTGTATTTATAGCATAGCGAGTGCTAGAGGCCAAAGCGCGGCGCCGTATCCACGTAGCCAATTGCCAACAGGTGTCGGGCCGCCGTCGAGATCTTGCGCGCAAGTCTAGCAAGCTACGTTCTTGCAATGACTTGCGCGCGGTCCCAGGTTTTACCTTCGCCGCCTCCGCGCCGCTCCTGCGGGCGGTGACCCACATGCATTGACGCGCTTTGCTTGCTGTGCTAAAAACTCTGAAACGAAATGCGCCATTCCGGCAAGACGAAAAAGCCAAAAAGAGCGAGGCGCGTCAGCGCCTCAAGCCAAGTTACCTTTCTGAAAAAGAAGGTCTTAGCGGGCCCTAAGACCAAGGAAGCGCCCCGGCCCATCGTGGATCCCGCCGCCGAACAGCAGTTGAAAGCCTTCGAAGAGGCCGTCCAGCATTTCCAGCAGCAAAAATATGCCAAGGCTAAGCCTGCCTTTGACAAGGTGATTGCCGGACCCGGAAAGGACCTCGCCGACCGCGCCCGCGTGCATCTCCGCATCATCGAGCAGCGCCTGCAGCGCTCCGAACCGGTCACGCCGCGCACTCCCGAGGAACATTACCAACAAGGCGTGGCCATGATGAATATGGGACGCTGGGATGAGGCCCGCGAACATTTGCTCCGCGCGCGAAAGCTGGCCCCCAAAGCCGATTATGTCATCTACGCTATGGCGGCTCTCGATTGCCTTACCGGAGAAGCCGAATCGGCAATGGAAAACTTGAAGCTGGCCATCCAGCTTCGCCCGGAGAACCGTTATCACGCGCGCAATGACGAGGACTTCGCCTTCCTACAGGAAGACCCCAGGTTCACCGAGCTCCTTTACCCGGATCGGGAAAATTCCGGCCTCTGACGGTCTTTCGCGCGTGAAACGTTCTCCTCTTCAACGCCTTCGTCCCGTGCGCGTTGTGGCCATCGGCGGCGGCACGGGACTTTCCACGCTGCTGCGCGGATTGAAAAATCACGTCGCTCCCCGCCAGCGCCAGAATTCTCACCATCCCATTGCCGATCTCGCGGCCGTCGTCACCGTCAGTGATGACGGCGGCAGCTCCGGCCGTCTGCGCCGCGACTACGGCGTGCTTCCTCCAGGCGACCTGCGCAATTGTATGGTGGCCCTCTCGGAAGACGAAGCCTTGCTCGGCCGCTTGTTTCAGTATCGCTTCCACTCCGGCCGCGGTCTGCGTGGGCATAGCTTCGGCAATCTTTTTCTCACCGCGCTCAGCCACGTCACCGGCGATTTCACGCGCGCCGTCCGCGTGAGCGGCGAAGTTCTGGCCATTCGCGGCCGCATCTTCCCCTCCACCAACCAGCTTGTTTCTCTCGAGGCCGCGCTCGAAAACGGCAAAGTCATTGCCGGCGAGACCCGCATCGGCGCCACTCGCGTGCCCATTCGCCGCGTCCGTTTGGTTCCCCGAAAAGTGAAGCCCTTGCCGGAGGTCTTGGAAGCGATTGCCTCGGCCGACCTGATTCTTCTCGGCCCCGGTTCGCTTTTCACCAGCATTATTCCCAATCTCCTGGTCTCCGGCGTCGCCGAAGCCATCGAAAAATCCCGCGCCACGCGAGTCTACATCGCCAATCTCATGACCCAGCCCGGCGAGACGCTCGGTTATACGGTCGTGGATCATGTGCGCGCCATTCACCGGCACACCGCCAGAAAGATCATCGACTGCGTCGTGATCAATAATCAGCCCCTCGCGTCCGACGTTCTGCGGCGCTATAAATCCGAAGGCGCCGAACCCGTTTCGGTCGATCTTGCCGAGCTGCAACGCATGGGCCTGCAATGTATCTTCGACAATCTCCTCGAAGTCCACGGCGTCGTGCGCCACAACTCCGCCCGCCTGGCCTCCCTCCTTCTGGAAGAGTTCATCGGAAAATAGTATAGGTCGCGCCGTCGCGGCCTGGTCCTCGACGCGCGCCGCTTTTGCGCCCGCTGGGGTGATATACTGCGCTTTTCCGCGCGCCGGCGGCCAAAACGGATTGTCCCTCCGGCATCCCTCCGGCGCGGAACCTCCCGGAGAGTCTTGCGCATCCCATCGACCGGGGAGAGGTAGCCATGTCCACGCCCGCTCTATCGCCTCACGATGAAATGAATGTTTACGCTTCGGCCGAGGCGCGCTTCGAAATCGCCGCCAAAAAACTCGGCCTCGAAGAGGGCGTGTACCGCTTCATGCGCTTCCCCAATAAAGAGATCACCGTCTACATCCCGGTCGTGCTCGATAACGGGAGCCTCGAAGTCTTCATCGGCTATCGCGTGCAGCATTCGCTGGTGCGCGGCCCCTGCAAGGGCGGCATTCGTTTCGCCCCCACCGTCACGCTCGATGAAATGCGCGCCCTCGCCAGCGAAATGACCTGGAAGTGCGCCGTCGTGAATATCCCCTTCGGCGGAGCCAAGGGCGGCATCATCTGCGATCCCGTCAAACTTTCCCACGGCGAGCTCGAACGCATCACCCGCCGTTACACCGCCGAACTCAGCGACTGGTTTGGTCCCGAACGCGACGTCCCCGCGCCCGATCTGGGCACCAACGAGCAGACCATGGCCTGGATCATGGATACCTACTCCATGCACGCCCGCCGCACCACCACCGGCGTCGTCACCGGCAAGCCCATCGAGATGGGCGGCTCTCAAGGACGCCACGCCGCCACTGGCCGCGGCCTGAAGATCGTCTGCGATAAAGCGCTGGCCAAGTTCGGCAGGCGCCCCGCCGATACTCGCGTCATCGTGCAAGGCTTTGGCAACGTGGGATCGGCCGCGGCTTCCCTCATGCACGCCGCCGGCTACAAAGTAATCGGCCTCGCCGATATTAATGGCGGTCTCTACAACGAAAAAGGCTTCGATCTTCCCGCCGTCGAAGACTGGGTCCTGCGCCAGCATAAGCCGCTGCCCGATTTCCCCGCCGGCGGCACGCGCATCTCCGCGCCGGATATCCTGTTCCAGCCTTGCGATATCGTCTTGCCCGCGGCCATTGAAAATCAAATCACCAGCGAAAATGTGCGCCGCTTGCAGGCCCGCATTCTCTGCGAAGGCGCCAACAGCCCCACCACCGCCTACGCCGACCAGGCCCTCGACGCCAAGGGCATCTTCGTGATTCCCGATATCCTGGCCAATGCCGGCGGCGTTACCGTCAGCTATTTCGAATGGGTACAGGACCGCGAAGGCTTCTTCTGGCGTGAAAATGTCGTGAACGAAAGGCTAAAAGATGTTATGGAGCATAGCTTCGATGAAGTGGTACGCTACTCCGAGACTCATGGCGTGAATAACCGGATTGCCGCTTATATGCTGGCCATCGACCGCGTCGCTTTCGTCCTGAAGCTGCGCGGAATTTACGCATAACATCCGAACGAAAAGACGGAGAGTCTAATGCTCGCCGACGCTATCGTTCCAGGCAACTCGAAATCCGAGGAGACGCACCGGCGCGAAATCTGCACCGCCGGCCACTGGATTCACGCGCGGCATTTCGCGCCCGCCACCGACGGCAATATCTCCGTGCGCCTGGACGCCTCTCGCATCCTGGCCACACCCACCTGCGTCAGCAAAGGCCTGATGACCGCCGACGATCTGGTCGTGACCGATACCGAGGGCCGGCCTCTTTCCGGCACGCGCCCGCCGTCCAGCGAACTCGCCATGCATCTGCTGATCTATAGCCTCCGGCCCGATGTTCACGCCGTCTGCCACGCTCATCCGCCCATCGCCACCGGTTTTGCCGCCGCCGGCCTGCCGCTCGATAAACCCATTCTCAGCGAAGCCGTCTTCTCGCTCGGCTGCGTTCCTCTCGCTCCTTACGGCACGCCCGGCACAACGGAATTGTGCGATTCCATCGAGCCGCTCTTACGCAATCACGACGCCATTCTCCTCGCCAATCATGGCGTGGTTACTT
>Ga0207053_10062_pt1 | contig 25148 bp, 27 predicted proteins | sample Alteio_BWMinCont_59_FD_153290 | JGI IMG/M metagenome (GOLD analysis project Ga0207053, IMG submission 153290) | Enriched cells from forest soil in Barre Woods Harvard Forest LTER site, Petersham, Massachusetts, United States -... | ecosystem: Environmental > Terrestrial > Soil > Temperate forest >...
AGAATTGAGGATTGAATGGTTGCGGAGGAGGGGTTAACGGTTCAACGACTGGCGAGGCGAACGAGAAAAAAGCAAAGTCAACCCCCCCGCCCTCATAACCCGAGGGACGGGGCACCCAACGTCGTCCATAGCATTACGTCCGGGCCACCCGTCCCACTTATTGATATGAAGTCCTAACTGAGCGGAAGGAATGGATTGGTGCGCGATAATCATCGCCAATAGCACTACTATCAAGACGTTTCTTGCCGCCACGACATAAGGATCAACGCGGTGCGCTCTGGTAAGTAGTTCTGATGGCATAGGTTCCAAGGAATGATGAAAACTCCAGGACAGTCCTACGGGGTTCATTGCCACAAAATAGCTGAATGGAAAAATAGCCAGTGCAAAGAGGGGACTCCATGACGACATCTGCTTCTCCGAATAGTTCTAGACCAGCTAGGCCGCCTCTAACGAGCGTGGTTTCCGTCCGTCTTCCTAGCGGTGTTATTTTCAGTGGGAACAAGTTCAAGCGGACCTGAGGAAAGCAGGCCGATAACGGCGTGCACGACGAAAGATATGGGTATCGCGGCTATCAAGGCAACCAGAATGAGAGTTGAGTCTCGAAGTCCAAAATAAAAACAGATTCCGATAGAGAGAGGGATCGTGATGAGCCACGTCAATTTCAAGGGTGTCGGAGTACTTCGCAACAGCTTTCCGCAGCTAGGGCAAGGCCACCCGCCGGATTCCCAGACGGGTACCTGTCTCTGTGAAACGACATTGCCGCATGCAGGACAATTCCTGTCGTACAGGGCCATAATATTCGGAGCCCCTAACCCCACTAATGGAAGAGTAGCTTGATAGCTAATTTGATTACAAGCCTAGTTGCTCCAAATTTGTTGGGTGCCGGGGGTGTCCGGCTCGATGTTGCCGCCTGAACGACGTCTTTAGCCGCATTGAACGCACCTCCACTGGACCTGAGAGTGTCGACAGTGACCGCGGCCTGTCTTGCTAGGTTAACTGCGCTCTGGTAACCATTCTGGATCGCCGTGCTTGCAGCAGTAAGGGCGGTTGAACCTGCTACGTACGCTTTTGTCGTGACTGTGTTTACGGCATTCGTGACCTGGGTGGTCGCCGATGACACTGTAGGTGCAGCTTCAACGACGGCGGCTCCTGCCATGAACACGTATTGGGGAGATGTGGCGACTATTGCGGCCTTCACTCCGGTGTCGGCTATTTCGCCAGCTTGCTTCAGGGCGGGTGGCACACGCTTTCACCTTGAGATTGTTTTTGTTCTGCATGGTACGCTTGCCGCGGGATAGAATAGCTTTACTTGGTGATGCAGTAAAGACTCTGGGGTGGCCTACCCTTGCGGGTTTTGCAAGGGTGGGCCACTCTTTTGGTTTGCGCTATGCCGAAAGGTTTGAAACGCCACTACGGCCAAGGCGATCTGCTTTTTATTACCTTCTGTTGCTACCACCGGCGGCGCTATCTGGAAACGGTTCGCGCGAGGAATCTGTTCCTGAGAGTACTGCGGCAGGTCCGAAGCACCTATCAGTTCCGGCTGATTGGGTATGTGATCATGCCGGAACACGTGCATCTGCTGATCAGCGAGCCGAAGAAAAGCAATGTGTCGCGAGTGCTGCAGGTATTGAAGCAGCGCGTATCGCGAGCGATGCGAGGAAAGAAGAGGCGCGCTTCGAGCGCGCAGCTTTCATTAAAGTTCGGAGATGCCATGAAAGAGGACCGGCGATTTTGGCAACGCCGATTTTACGACTTCAATGTGTGGAGCGATGCGAAGAGGAAAGAAAAACTGCACTACATTCACGCGAATCCAGTGATGGAGCGGCTGGTGAAGCATCCGAGGGAGTGGCCGTGGAGCAGCTTTTCGTTTTATGCGAACGATGAGCCTGGGTTGATTGGGATTGATCCAGTTGAGTAGGACAGGTAAAGGGCAAAGAGTGGTCCACCCTTTGCAAAAAGCGCAAAGGGTAGGCCACCCCCGGAGAAGACAAAGTCGAAATCATTTCGACGAGTTAGAGGTCGTTACATGCTTGCTAGAGATTGATCGAGTTGGATAGGACAAATGCACAACCAAGAGGGGCCCACCCTTTGCAAAAAACGCAAAGGGTAGGCCACCCCGGAAAAAACAAAGTCAAAATCATTTCGGCACTTGGAGGCGTGCCCAGCCGCCCGAGCGTGCACGCATGTCGGAGGTTACTGGTTTTTGGACCACGGAGGAACTACGCCGGTCATGCGAGCGTAGGCGATGAGCTGGCCCATGTGCTCGTTGGCGTGGACGATGATGCGCAGGTACATACCGTCGACGGTGGCGTCGCGATCGTAAATATGGACTTTGCGTTCGAGGTCCTTGGGCGTAACGGCCAGGTGGGCGGACTTCACGGCGTCGAGGGAACGCTTGAGCCAGCCGATGACCTCGGCTTTCGAGGTGACGGATTTTTCCATGTCTTCTTTCATGTCGGCGGGCATTTTGGGGCCGGTGACGCTGAGCAAGTAGAAATTCGCCACAGCGATGTGCATGAACACTTCGCTAGTGGAGCGCACCCCCGGGGCAGGACGCCAAGCGAATTTTTCCTGGGGGATGGCGTCGGCCAGAGCCAGCAATTGGCTGGAGACGTGGCGCCATTCGCCGTCGTAGCCCTGCCAGATTCCTTCTGGCGCGGTCTGCGCGAGCATGGGCCGCGCGGTGAACAACAACAAGAGTGCAAAGAAGGCTTTTTTCATGGTTGGTCTCGTTTTCTGGCTCTCTCTTCCGTCCCAGTTGAACCACGGAGGAAGATTCTATAACGAAGTGTGATTTCGGTCTGGCGAGGTAGGCAATCTGGATTGACGGTTGAGAGGGCAATCCGCTACGGTGTTCGTGCAAATCCGTCCTGTAAGAATCCGAGGTGTCCCGATGATATTGCAGGTCCTGGCGTTTTCCTTACCCGCTTGGCAGCCGCACTTTGTTTTGCTCGACAATGCGCTGGGGAACGAGATGATGTTGCTGCGGTGGCTGCACCTGGTGTTCGGGATAATTTGGATTGGGCTGCTGTATTTTTTTAATTTGGTGCTGACGCCGGCGATGAAGCAGTACGAGCCGAAGGTGCGGGTGCAGATTTATCCGGGGCTGATGTCGCGGGCCATGGGGTGGTTTCGCGCGTCGGCGGTGGTGACGGTGCTGGTGGGGCTGCGATATTTCTCGATTCATATGGCGGCGGACGCGAAGCTGGCGGGGGATCGCTCGCTGATCGGGAAATGGTTTGGATGGTGGTTTGTGGTGTGGATGGTGGCGTATGTGTTTATTTACGCGCTGCAGCTCCCGGCGAAAGGGATTCTGGATAATGTTTGGGTGCGGGTGATTGGGATTTCGATCGTGGTGATTGCGGCGTCGTGGCTGGTGCTGGCGCTGAATGGCGGGCCGAATGTTTCGAACGCGCATCTGGCGATAAGCGTGGGAGGCGGGCTGGGCTTGGTAATGCTGCTGAATACGTGGGGCGTGGTGTGGCGCGTGCAGAAGAAGTTGATCGCATGGGCGCGGACAAGCGCGGAAAAAGGTATGCCGATGCCGCCGGAGGCGGAGCGGCTGATGCGGTGGAATTACCTGACGGCGCGGACTTCGTTCTGGCTGTCGTTTCCGATGTTGTTTTTTATGGGAGCGGCTAGCCATTATCCGTTTCTTAGCACGATTGCGCGGTAACGGTTCGACGCGGGCGAAAAAAAACATTACGCAGAGTTCGCGGAGATCGCAGAGAACACAGAGAACTGCGAGAAGGCAAGAGGTGCCAATCACGGAATGGGATTAGGTTAGAAATGAAAAGGGAGGCGGGCCAGGTCTTCCCGCCTCCCTTATTTCCCCTTTCGGGGAATCCGGCCAGTCTGACGGAGGGCGACCAGCCGGTCGTGTGTTGGCCTGTCTATATAATCCCGGAAACGTGAAAAAAGTTCCTGAGGAACCGAAAAAAGTGGCTAAAATCACGGTGGAAAAGTAGCGGCTGGCCTATGGCGCGACACCCCATGCAACGCACGGCGCAGTTCAGTCCCGATAACATATTGCGTTTTCTGCAAGTTAGGAGCGAGGCTGCGTCTGCCCAGGAGATTGCGCAGGGGCTGCACCTCAAAAAGACGGATACGCGGCCTTTGTTCAAGATGCTGTCAAAGCTGAAGAAACGGCGGGCCATCGAGGAGTTGCCGGGGGGCCGGTATCGGCTCCCGAGCCGGAAAGGGGAACGGCAAGGGGCTGGTCAGCCGCCGCGCCAAGAGGCGGCGCATGGTCAACAGCGCGCGGCGCTCGCGGCCAACGATGAAATAAAGGGCAGGCTGGTGCTGCATCATGATGGGTATGGATTCGTGGTGCCCGATGCGCCGGTGGCGCGGCTGGATGGCGACGTGTTTATTCCGCCGGACGCGATCGAAGATGCCATGCACGGCGACCACGTGGTGGCGAAGATTCAGCGGCTCGGAGGCGTCACGGGGGCGCAGCGGGCCGAAGGGCGCATCGTTCGAATTTTGGATCGCGCGCACCCCACCGTCGTGGGATTGTTTCGCTATGGTGCGGACGAGAATGTCGTGCTGCCGTACGACGTTCGAATTCAGCATGAGATCGAGATCCCGCGCGGGAATGAGCTGACGCCGGGGCTGTGGAAGAAGCTGGGGTTCAGCGGCGGGGATGAAACGAGCATTCGCTCGAGGCGCATTCCGAGGCTGGAGGAGCTGGACGGCGCGGTAGTAAATGTGGAACTGCTGCGCTATCCACGGGGAGGCGCGGCGGCGACCGGACGAGTGGTGGAAATTCTCGGGCGGCCGGGTGACCTCGGTGTGGACATCGAGATCATTATTCGCAAGCACCATTTGCCGCACACTTTTTCTGCTGAGGTGTTGACGGAAGCGGAGCAACGCGCGAAGCCGGCCGGGGAAGCGGAGCGGGCGGGCCGGGAAGACTTCCGCCATTTGCCAATCGTCACGATTGACGGCGAAACGGCGCGGGACTTTGACGACGCGGTTTTTGCGGAGCATCGCGCGGATGGCAGCTGGCAGTTGCAAGTTCACATCGCGGATGTCGCGCACTACGTTCGAACCGGGACGATTCTCGATCAGGAGGCGCGGCTGCGGGGCACATCGGTTTATTTTCCGGATCGCGCGGTGCCTATGCTGCCCGAGGCTCTTTCGAACGGGATGTGTTCGTTGAAGCCGCAGGAAGACCGGCTGGTGATGAGCGCGTTGATGGAGTTTGACGCCGCGGGCCGGATGAAAAACTCGCGCATGACTTCCGGCGTGATCCGTTCCGCCGAGCGCATGACGTATACGAACGTCAACAAAGTGCTCGAGAGCGATCCGGAAATGACGGAGCGGTACGCGCCGATGGCGAAACATTTTCGCGAGATGAAGGAACTGGCGCTGCTGCTGAACGCGCGGCGGAACGAACACGGCTCGATTGACTTCGACCTGCCGGAGCCGGTGATCGAGTTTGACGAAGAGCAGCGCATGACGAATATCACGCGTAGCGAACGGAACATCGCGCACCGGCTGATTGAAGAGTTCATGCTTGCGGCGAATCGCGCGGTGGCCGGATATCTTTTGCGGCGGGGCATCGAAGCGCTGCACCGCGTCCATGAAAAGCCGGACGCGCGCAAAGTGCTGGAGTTCGAAGAATTGGCACGGGCGTTTGGCTACTCGCTGGGCATCGAAAACTTGCACCAGCGGGAGGTTGCCGTGCGGCATGGCCACGTCCCTGCGCCGGCGAAGGCTGGGCGGCCTGATTCTTATGGGCACGGGCGCGAGCGGGGTATGAGAGTGGCGTTACCTGGGGCGGAATTGCGCCTCACGCCGCAGCATTATCAGCGGCTGATTCGAAAGGTGGCGGGAAAACCGGAGGAGCGCATTGTTTCCTACCTGATGCTGCGTTCGCTGAAGCAAGCGCGGTACGCCGCCGACTCCCTTGGGCATTTCGCGCTCGGGTTTGATGAATACACGCACTTCACTTCGCCCATCCGGCGCTATCCCGATCTCATCGTGCATCGCGTCTTGAAGTGGGCTCTCGAGCACCCGAAGGAGCAAGCCCCAAGCGCAAACGCGGCGGCCGTCGCTCCGCGCGGCTCGGAAGCAACGCTCTATTCACACCGGCACCTGGAGGAGATCGCTTCGGAAACTTCCGAAGCCGAGCGCCGCGCGAATGGCGCGGAACGCGAACTGATGGATTGGAAGACGGCGCAATTCATGGAGCAGCATCTTGGCGAGGAATATGACGCGCTGATCATTTCGGTGCAAAAGTTCGGATGCTTCGTGGAGCTGTTTGAAGTGTTCGTGGAAGGCCTTGTGCCGATCGGCGCGCTGGAAGATTTTGCCGGCGCACGCTGTGTATACCGCGAGCGCGACCACGCCATTATCGCCCTGGCAAGTCACGGTGGACGCGGAGGATCCGGCGGCCGCCGTGGCCGAGGAGCAAAACCAAAAGAGGTGGGGTGGCACCTGGGTGACAAAGTTCGCGTCCGGGCCGAACGCATCGATCCCATGCGCAAACGCGTCGAATTTGCATTGATTGGCGAAAACTGAGAGTGGAAGCTCTGAACTTCAGCGAACTGGCGCGCTGGAAATGTGGAGCACGTGCAGCAAGCGGCGAGCTGGGCGCGTCGCGATGGCCACGAATCGTGCCAGCGGATACCAAAAGCGGCTGTACAGCGATAGCTGGGAGATGAAAAGCCCAAGAGCGAGCTGGCCCGGAGCATCCAGATCGATGCGCCGCCTATGCCGGTAAATTCGCACGACACGGCCCAGCAATTCCTGTTCTTCCACAATGCCATCGTGAGTGGGATGCGCGTCGCCTTTGGACAACAGCTGCGCGGCTTCCAGCGGGCCCTGTTTCTTGACGATGCGGTGAACAAATAGGTGGTTCTCGCGGCGGAACAGGACGATATCGCCGCAGCGCACGTTTTCGATGGCGGTCAAACGAATCAGCGCAATGTCCTTCGGCCGTACCCACGGAAGCATGCTCGTGCCTTGGACTTTAAGAGCAATGCGACCGCGACGCCTGAGCGCCTCCGCGATGCGCACGGCATCGCCGGCGCGTCGTTCGCCGCTAACGCGTTCCGTCTCTTTTCGCCGATCGATACTTGCTACCATCAAATCCTCAGAACTGAAATTCCATTGCCCATGTCTTGACTCGTGAGCGCACTTAAATCCGGACGCACAGCAGATTCAAGCAACCCAGGGTCAGAACCTCATCCCAACCGGAGCAAAAGTAGGAGTCGTCCGGAAAAGTAACTGATAGGGTCTATGTCCCTAGACTGAGGTTTCAAAGGTGAATGGTCAATGAGAGGGAAGTTTCAGATTGCCTAAAACTACAGTACCTATTTGGAAGAATTATCCGCCGCCCTAAGCGACACGGGAAGCGGGTGCCGCCAGTTTACGAACGGCGGGGAGAAGCGTTGCAAAGGCCGCCCTGGCCGGGCAATTTGCCGCAAGCCAGCGCCAAGGTCTCGTAGATGGGCTCGGAAACGACGCTCGGCTTCATGTACGGTCTCTTTGCGCCGCTGCTGCCAGGCGTCTGGGGAGAGTTCTTTTGGTCTTCGGGCATTCCGTGTTCCTTCAGTGTGAACCAGAGTTCGCAATAACAGAAGCAGAATCGTTTTCGATTGTTGCTTGCATCAACTTCGCCACTTGTTCCTTGTGAAGCGCGCTGATGGGCTCGGTGACGCCAGCCAGCCGCGCTTTCTGTTCCGCGAGCTCGCAGGCACGCTCATACGCTCCGAGTAGGTCCCCGCCTTCCATCAGCGCCAAGCCAGGGCAGCGTTCGCAATAGCTGCGAATTTCACAACGCGAACACACTGGCAGCTGACTCTCCCTAACACCGCGGAGCCGCTCGAGTTGCGGTGCGTGGTACCAGATATCGTTGAAGCGCTTGCGGCGCAGGTTTCCTGCCGCTTGCGGCAATTGCACGCAAGGATATACATCGCCATAGGGCGAAATGTAGCAGCTGTTGTGGCCGGCACTGCACGGGAGGTCTTCGTAAGCTTCGCTATCGATTCCGCTCGAAACCGCGCTGCCAATCGCCGCCGGATACTCCTGCATGGCGAGCGCAGCCTCCGCGGTGGGTTGCGGCATGCAGGCATGCAGCTTGGGATCCTGCATGACGGGCAGAAGCGAGGAAACCGGGATGCGGTGTGCGAGCGGCCCTTCGTTGCCATCCATCATCGGCGTGATGGTCAGGTCCAGCACATAGGGAACGCCAATTTTTTCCGCCAGGTCCATGACTCCGCGATAGGCCAACAAATTCTCGCGCATCAGCGGGCAGGCCAGCTTGACTTGCAAGCCCTGCTCGAGCAGAAGCGGAATCGCCGCCAGCGTGCGCTGCAGCGATCCTGGCACTTTGGTGATCGCGTCATGCACTTCGGGGATATCGCTGTAAACGCTGATTTGCACGCGCCGAACGCCAAATTCGCGCAGCCGCTCCGCGCGCTCCGGCGTCACCAGCAGTGCGTTGGTCTTCAGGCTAATGTCAAAATGCAGGCGCCGGGCCTCGGCGAGAATTTCGTAAAGGTCGGGGCGAAGAAAGATCTCGCCGCCGCTGAAGGTGAGGAACAGTGTTCCCGCCTGCGCCAACTCGTTGATGACCGCGAGGCATTCGGCGGTGGATAGTTCGCCGTGATCATCGTGGTCCAGGTAACAGTGCACGCAGCGCTCGTTGCAGCGGTAGGTCAAATCAAAATGCACGCTGAGCGGCTGATGCTTACGCACGGTGCGGGAGATCAAACGGTCCATGACGGGCGTGGCCCCAACTGCCGCGCTGGTGGTCAACGCAAATCTCCGCCCGTCGCCGGGATGGGCACAACCAGTTTCCGTGTGGACATTTCGTCGAGCAACGCTTGCGTGTCGGTCAGCGCTACATCCGGCGACACCTCATAACTTTCGGCGAGCAGTCCAGCCAATTCCGCCGCCGATCTGCGCCCATCGATGTTTTTCCAGAGAAAGCTCCCCGTGTCATTGAGCTCATGCATCACGCTGTCCGTCGGCGAAATAATTACGGTGGCGTCGTCGATTTCGCGCCACGCCAGGGCGGGATTCTTCTGCCAGGAAACGGAGGGCTTGGTTGTCATGCGGGAAGAACCTCCCAGAACGCCGGGTCCTTACGGAAGGCCAATTCGTAACCGGGCATTTCTTCCGCAGCCTGGCCGACGATTTCCAGAAGGCGCCGGTTGGCTTCGGATTCCGAAGAAAAGAAAAGCACATTTGGCAAGAGAGTTCGAATCATCTCCACGGGACGCAGCGATGTCCTGCGATTCTCCGGCGCCTGCAGCAGCCGGAAAATGCCGCGCACAGGAGCGCTGGTGTTTGACCCTGCCGCGCGAAACTCTCCCCAAAAGGGGGTGCCGTAGGCGCGCCACTCGCCATTTTCGCGGCGCAGGAGCGAGATTTCGTCGGTGAGCACGCTACCCTTCGGCGAGAGCGATGCAACCGTGCTTTTCCCCGCGCCGGACCTGCCCGTGAACACGTAGGCCTTTCCGTTGCGGACGACCGTGGCCGCGTGCAACAGAAAACCGTTGCGGTCACTAAGCTTCCAGCTGAGCAGTATTCGGAGCAGCGAATCCAGCGCATATTCGTTGCGCACACCATCAAATCTAATTTTGCAGCTATCCGCGCGAAGGACCGCACCTTCAAAGTCATACGCAAAATCGGCCGGCTGGCTCCCGGCTATGGAATGATCGTTCAAAGCAATGTGGATTGGTTGCGAGGACGCTTCCGTGAACGCGGCGTACCGCAGCGAGGCGTCGCGGTACAAGCGCGCATCGGACATTCGGAGCTGGAAAGGCACACAGCCAATCGAGAACTCAAATTGCTGCTGCCGACCGCCCCCTGCATTGGCGTCCGGTGCGCTCAAAATTCTCCTTTAGAAATTCCAGCGAGCGCGCCGTTCCGGGGAACGGAGGCGTATTCTCGCTATTCAAGCCCCTCGGGGAAGGAAGCTCTAGTAGTTTTGCTCGCAGACCCCCCACTAAGTCAAGAGTACGTTGCCCAATTTTGCAAGGGAAATCAAACTGGTAAACGAATGCGAACTTGCTGGTACGTAATGGCTTAGCTATCTCAAAGGCGGGACATTTACACCTTTGATTGGCGCGCGGAACAGCGTTCGGTGGACCCTGCGGAGTCTGGTATTCTGGATAACTCAGATGGCAGTGAGCCCCGTCCCTGCCTTGCCGTACTTTTCAAAGAAAGAGGTTCTGCCGTCGTGACTTCGTCCACACTTTCTGCACAGACCACCAAACGTGCTTTTAACTTTAATGCGGGCCCGGGTGCGCTGCCGCTCTCCGTACTGGAACGCATCCGCGAGGAGCTCCTCGATTGGCGCGGCAGCGGCATGTCCGTGATGGAGATGAGCCATCGCTCGCCGGAATTCGAAAGCATCATCGCGGCCGCGGAGCAAAAACTGCGCAGCCTGCTCGGAATTTCGGACGACTATGCGGTGATTTTCCTGCAAGGCGGCGGCAGCATGCAGTTCACCATGGCGCCCATGAATCTTTGCCTGCCGGGGAAGCCTGTGGATGTGCTTCACACTGGGACGTGGACCGCTAAGGCTATCGGCGAGCTCAAGAAGGGTGTGCTTCATAACATCGCGGCCTCCACGGAAACCGAGAAATTCGCCCGCCTTCCGCGCGCGGACGAAATCAAGTTCTCGCCGGACGCTTCCTACGTGCACATCTGCACAAACAACACGATCGAAGGCACACAGTGGACGACGCTGCCGGAAACCGGGAATGTGCCGCTGGTTGCCGACATGTCTTCCGACATTGCTTCGCGCGTGATCGATGTGAACCGGTTCGGTTTGATTTTCGCGGGCGCGCAGAAGAACCTCGGGCCTTCCGGCGCAACCGTGGTCATCGTTCGCAAAGATCTGGCCGAGCGGGCAGACAAGAATCTGCCGACGGTGCTGCAGTACCGCACGCACATTAAGGAGAAGTCGCTCTACCACACGCCGCCGACGTTCGCTGTCTATGTAGTTGGGCTGGTGCTTGAATGGATTGAAGCTGGCGGCGGAGTCGCGGCCGTCGAGAAGCGCAACGATGCCAAGGCCAAGCTGCTGTATGACACAATAGAGGCCAGCGGCGGATTCTACCGCTGCCCTGTCGAGAAAAGCTCGCGGTCTAAGATGAACGTGGTGTTTCGGGTGAGCGGTGGCGACGAAAATATCGAGAAACAGTTTGCGAAGGAAGCGGCCGCGGCCAACCTGGTCGGTACACCAGGCCATCGCTCTGTCGGAGGCATGCGCGTGTCGCTCTACAACGCGGTAACGCCGGAAGCCGTGGAAACGCTTACGGGCTTCCTGCGCGAATTCCAGCGCACGCGCGGTTGAAACTCTAGTCGCGATAAAAAAAAGCGCGCAAGAGGGTTGGCCTCCTGCGCGCTCTTGCGTTTGCTATGAATTAGGCCAAGTCGAAGAGCAGCACTTCAGCGTCATTGACACCGGTCAGCTCCAGCGCTTTTTCGGCGGAGACGGCCGCGCCATCGCCGGCGTCCAGCTTCGACCCATTCAGCGATACGCTGCCGCGCGCCACTTGTACGTAGGCATGGCGATCCTTCTTCAGTTCGTGCTTCACGGTTTCGCCCGCGCCTAGAACAGTCGCATACAGCTCGTTATCCTGACGGATTTTCACCGAACCGTCGCGTCCGTCCGGGGAAGCCAGCAGGCGCAGCCTGCCGCGCTTTTCCGCTTCGCTGAAATTCTTCTGGTCGTAGGCGGGCTTCAGCCCCTGCTTCTGCGGAAGCATCCAGATTTGATACAGGTGCACCGGCTCAGTCTTCGAAGCGTTGAATTCGCTGTGCGCCACGCCGGTACCCGCGCTCATGTACTGCACGTCGCCGGGCTTGATGACGGACCCGTTGCCCATGCTGTCCTTGTGCTCCAGCGCGCCTTCCAGCACGTAGGTCACGATTTCCATGTCACGATGCGGGTGCTTGGGGAAGCCGCCGCCGCCCGCGACGCGGTCGTCATTCATGACGCGCAGGGTGCGGAATTGCACGTGCTCGGGATCAAAGTAATCGGCAAAGGAAAAAGTAAAGTGTGTATCCAGCCAGCCGTGATTGACGTGGCCGCGTTCGTTGCTCTTGCGGATGCTGATCATGACCCACCTCCGGGGTTTGAGAGAGCCATAATACTCGTTATAACGACTATTGTCAAGAGGTATATTGAACCGGCTGCGGCGGATCTACGCGCCCCGCAACTCGCCTGCTTTGAGCGCTTTGCCCAGGCCTTCCGGCCAGTTCCCGGCGCGCGCCCTTTGGTGTAGAGTGGTGAAGCAAGGCAACTTTTGTTGCCTCAGCCGCCGAGGTTCGTTCCATGGACTCCCCACTCACCGCAACGCAAACGAAGAAACCTGAGAGCTCTGCCGCGCCCCGCGAAACGCTGACCATCACCGACAATCGCACCGGCAAATCGTACGAAGTTCCGATTACGCACGACACGATTCGCGCCGCCGATCTTCGGCAAATCAAGGTCGATCCCAAGGAATTCGGGATGATGAGTTACGACCCGGCGTTCAACAATACGGCCTCGTGCATCAGCAGAGTTACTTTTATTGATGGAGATGCCGGTATCCTGCGCTATCGCGGCTATCCAATCGAGGATCTCGCAGAGAAAAGCACGTACCTGGAAACTGCCTATCTGCTGTTGAACGGCGAGCTGCCTACGCCGGCGCAGCTTACGGAATGGACGTACAACGTCACGCACCACACCTACATTCACGAGAGCATCAAGAAATTTCTCGACGGGTTTCATTACGATGCGCACCCGATGGGCATGACGATCTCGACGATTGCGGCGCTCTCGACTTTTTATCACGACGCGAAAGATATTTTCAGCGCGGAGTCTCGCAAGAAGCAGACGTTCCGGCTGGTCGGGAAGATGCCAACGATTGCGGCGTTTTCCTACCGGCATACGCTGGGGATGCCGTTTGTGTATCCGGACAACGATTTAAGCTATCCCGGCAACTTTCTGAACATGCTGTTCCGCACGTCGGAAGCAAAGTACCGGCCGAATCCCACGCTGGAACACGCGCTGGACGTTCTCTTCATCCTGCATGCGGATCACGAGCAGAACTGTTCGACAAATACGATCCGCGGGGTCGGCAGCTCGCACGTCGATCCGTACTCCGCCACGGCGGCGGCGATCGCGGCGCTCTATGGCCCGTTGCATGGCGGCGCCAACGAAGAAGTCCTGCGCATGCTGATGGAGATAGGCTCGATTCAGAAAGTTCCGGAGTTCATCAAGCGCGTGAAGGCCGGCGAAGTCAAACTCATGGGCTTCGGCCACCGCGTGTACAAGAATTACGATCCCCGGGCCCGCATCATCAAGCACATTGCGTATGAAGTGTTCGACCTCATGGGCAAGAACCCGCTCCTGGAAATCGCTCTGGAGTGCGAGCGCATTGCCCTGGAGGACGACTATTTCGTGAAGCGCAAGCTGTATCCCAACGTGGACTTCTACACCGGCCTCATTTACCAGTCGATGGGTTTCCCGATGACCATGTTCCCCGTGCTGTTCGCGATTCCCCGCACCTCGGGATGGATCGCGCAGTGGGAAGAGATGCTTCTCGACCCCGAGCAGAAAATCGCGCGGCCGCGGCAAATCTATCTGGGCCACGACACGCGGCACTACGTGCCCATCGATCAGCGCAGCTGAAGAAACCCGGTATCGAGTTTGAATCCTGTTGTCCGGGAGATTCTCGACAATCGTCTCCCGCCGCGTATAGTTGTTGGAGTGAGGTGGTATGGCTCAGGTAGCGAACACACCTTCGAATACGGGAGCACGACGCCGCAGTCAGCGCGTGCTGATGCAGGTTGCGGTCCGCATTCGAGGAACGGACGCCCAGGGCCAGAACTTCGAGGAGAATACGGAAACTCTCGCCATTAACGCACACGGAGCCTTGGTTTTGCTGGGCGCGCGTCTCACCAGCGGAAGCAAAGTCCAAATGAAGCACAACAAAACGGAAGAGGAGCAGGAGTGTCACGTTGCGTTCCTCGGTCCGGTCCGTAGCGGCAGGGCAGAGATAGGTCTGGAGTTTTCCGCGCCCCGCCCGGCATTTTGGCGCGTGGCGTTTCCTCCCGAAGACTGGTCGCCGAAGCATCCGGAAGCGCGAACGGTATCCACCGTCCGCACGGTTAAGTAATCGAAACAGACCCGGTTCCCGCCGTTTCTTCCCTCTCCGTGAACAAATCGCTGGAAGTGTGTTTCGGCGACATTGCGATGCAAGGCTTCGAATGAGAAGTAAGACACTTCAGATCCATCCCAAGCGGTAATTTGACAGTCGCTCCGTCTCTTGTATACCGTTCCCGGCATGTCCAAAGCAAAGCCGCGCGATACTTCCAGGCCTGCCGCCCCTGCGGAAGTGATCGTTGCGCGAGCAGGCGACGTTCTAAGCTTTACATTGAACAACGTTGCGCACGGGAACGAAGTTACCGGCACGATGTTTGACGCGATGCTTGAGGAACTTCGTTCTGAATCGTCTCAGCCCAGTGCGCGGGTGTTGCGGATATGCGCACGCGGCAAAGTTTTCTGCACAGGGCGCGAGCGCGCCGGACGTGATGAAGCGTCCATTCGGCATGAAGCCGCTCGTATCCTCGAATTCAAGCGGGCTCTGCGTGGTTCGCCTCTGATTAGCGTTGCAGAGGTGCAAGGCGACGCCTTCGGATTCGGTTTTGGTCTGGCAATTCTATGCGATTTCGTCCTCGTCGCTGAGCGTGCCGAGCTGGGATTTCCCGAGATGCATCATGGTCTCGCTCCCGCGGCCATCATGGCGTACCTGGGCGAGTACACCTTGCCGCGCTTCGCTTTTCCACTGGTGCTCTTTGGTGATCCCATCGAACCGAGGCGCGCGCTGCAAATCGGCCTGATTTCGCAAATCGTCCCTCTCAAGCGTCTCTCCATGGAGACGAACTCACTCGTCAAGCGCATTCTCTCGTTGGAACCATCCGCCGCGCGCCGCTGCAAACAGTTTTTCCAAAACGCGCAACAGAATTCGTTTGATGAAAATTGCCGGCTTGCCGCAGAAGCCCTTGTCGCTGGCAGCCTGGCCGTGCTGGCGAGGACGAAGTGAACTCCCTATGACCGTCAACGCCGGAGCGCGCCTCGATCGCCTCCCGCTCTCAAAGTTTCATCGCCGGATCATGTGGCTGATCGGCGCGGGCATGTTTTTCGATGGATTTGACATTTATGTCGCCGCGACTGTCCTCGGCGCGACGTTCAAAAGTGGCTTTTCCACCATGGGTCAGAACGCTCAATTCATGTCTGTCACCTTTGTCGGCATGATGCTGGGCTCTTTTCTGACGGGATTTCTCGGGGACCGCTATGGCCGCCGCTTTACGTATCAAGCGAATCTAGCCATTTTCGGTTTCGCTTGCCTCGCCTCCGCGTTTGCGCCTTCTATGGGGGTGCTGATCCTGCTGCGTTTCGCGATGGGAGTGGGGCTCGGCGCGGAAAACGTCGTGGGATATTCGACGATGACGGAGTTTGTCCCGCCGCAGGCGCGAGGCAAATGGCTGGGAGGCATGAATGTCATCGTGGTAAGCGGTCTGCCGGTGGCAGCGCTTCTCGGAACCCTGATCATTCCGAGACTCGGCTGGCGCGCCATGTTCATCCTGGGCGGGCTCGGTGCGCTGGTGGTGTGGTATCTGCGGAAGGCGCTGCCCGAGTCGCCGCGTTGGCTGGAATCGGTTGGCCGAGGAGAAGAAGCGGAGGCTCTGTTGCAATCGATTGAACGCGAAGTCTCGCAGCAGGACGGCCCGCTTCCTCCGCCCGTGACTTCGTTATCGGTTGCTCCCGCGCGAAACCTCGGTTCGCTGCTCAGCCCTCTGCTCCTCCCACGCGTGATCGTGGGCGCAACGACTCTGATTGTCATGAACACGTTGATCTTCGGCTTTGTGACTTGGCTGCCCACTTTCTTCGTTCACGAAGGGCTCAGCATCGTCACGTCGTTCAGCTATTCGCTTGTCATGTCGCTCGGTGCGCCGGTTGGGTCGGTCATCGGCGCATTCACTGCGGACTCATGGGGACGCAAGCCGACCATCGCCGGCGCATCCCTTCTCACCATCGTGCTTGGCGCAATCTACCCATTCATCCACCAGCCCGGGGCGTTGCTCGCCATCGGTTTTTTGTTGACCGTTCCGATCTACGTTCTCGTGTCAGTCCTGTTCGCCATTTACATCCCGGAGCTTTTTCCGACGGAAGTTCGCCTGCGCGCCGCTGGAATTTGCAACACCTTCGGCCGCGGCGCGACGATTCTCACGCCCTTTCTGACCGTGGCCTTGTTCCGGTCCTACGGAATTGGAGGAGTCCTCACGCTGATGATCGGACTGCTCATCGTGCAAGCCGCGGTGGTTTTAATGTTTGGCATCGAGCCAAAGCAACGCCGCCTTGAGGAATTGGAAGAGTAGGTGAACAGTTTCTATTTCCTGGATTACGGTGATTGCCTTTGAGAAAACAGAATCGCGAGGGAATGTAGTTCCTGGAAAAGTATCAGCCGGCAGTCTCTTTCTTTGCCATCATCGCCGCCAGGAGCCATTTTCTCAACACCATCAAGTAATACGGCTTGGTTTCCTTGAACATCAGGCCCATGCCTTCATTGTCCAGCGTGTAAATCACGCTGGCCTGGCCTTCGAAGAATTCAGTCGGGGTGAATACCTTTACGCTGAGGGTTGTTCCCTCGGGGAAAGGATACAGAGTCTGCACGTAGCACCCATTCATGCTCAGCTCGCTGACACTTGCCGTTATTTTGTCGGCTGAGGTTCCCTGGCGCATCTCCACGGATGCGGTGAAGGGATATCTGGGGCTGCGGCGGCGATCTGGTTCCATGGTCCTCCTGGGCAGAGGAAGCGCCCCGATTCTACTCCTCCCTGCGTGTATGCGCTTCTCCTTATTCCGCCGTATGCGGCATTAGGTTCCGATGTGGCAACAGCGACAACGGAGAGGGGTGCACCTATGAACCAAGAGGTGAGTAGCAGTCGAAGGGAAAAAGGGTGAGAAGAGGCTTTGTACAGCTTACGAATTGCCGTGCGCTTCCGCTTTAATCACCACAAGCGCATTCCGCAAACGCACCAAGAGGAATCCCTGCTTCGCGAATTCGCTCCTCACCGCGCCTGGGCACCTGAACCACATGCGCCGCACCTGCTTGCCGCGTTTTCTGCGGCCGCAAGGCTACACTAAGACGTTCTCGGAGTTTGCGGTGCGCACGGAAGAGCCGCAGACGCACGGCCATCGCCGAAATATGCAATTTCTCCGAAACTTCCTGCGTCGAGTACTGCAACACGTCACGCAGCAGGCAAACTTGCCGGAGTTCCGGAGAGAGTTGCGCGATTTCGTCGGACATGAGCTTGCGGATCTCGCGGCGAGCGAAACGTTCTTCAGGATTGTCCTCCGGCGTCGCCACGTTACTTCCCAGCGTTTCCTCGGCCGGACCGCCGGATTCTTCCAGCGAGAAGAGCCGGCCATCCCGCCGTTTGCGGATCACGTCAATAGAGGCGTTTGCGGCGATGCGGGAAACCCAAGCACGCAGATCGTCGCGCGTCTCGTCGGGCGAGCCTGCGAACTGTTCCAGCCGGGATACCGCCTTCAGGAACGCTTCCTGGCGGACGTCCTCGGCATCGGCGGGATTACGAGTCAGCCGCAACGCTCCAAGATACAGGCCAGGGCCATACGGCAAGATCAGTTTGGCCAGGGATTCGCGGTCGCCTCTGCGGGCTTCCCGAAGTAGCCCCATGCGCGCGGTTCCATCCAGATATAGAGAAGTGCTGCACATGACCCAGAGCAAGTACGCAGTCCAAGCTCCAGGTTCATCGCGCTCGTAAGTTACAGAAAATAGATAGTTAACGTCGATACGAGGGAATAAATTTAGACTAAATAGTGACCGCTTTTGGGACGCTGCGTGGCGATTCCGGTCACGGGGCTTGACCAGTTAGCTTTTCGAGCGGAGGAAAGGAGGACGGAATGGTACTGGTGCGCTCAGGAACTGTCGAACCCGTCTTAATTGCTTCCGAGAGCATCGTTAGGGCCTGCCCGGTGTTCGGCGGGACGATCACGGTCGCCTTCAGCGAACCCGTGCGGACCCAGGTTTGCCCTGTCTTTGGCAGCCCATCCACCCCCGTAAACGGAAGCCGCAGCCACTGCTCCCGCTCGTCTACGTTGGTGAGATCCAGAAAGGCTTTACGCGCGCCCACGGCCATGACGTCGTTCTGGGCGCCGATGAGATGAATGCTGACTCGATGCAAGAGATTGAGCTTCAGCCAGGAAGTAACGCTCTTGTAAGCGCTCTCCTCCGTCCATTGGCCGCGCAGAGCAATCACTTGGATATTCGAGGGGAGCGATTTTTGCATCCCGGCCGTGCGGTCCTTCGCTGCGGAGTTTTCCGAGGGTCCCTGAATGTAGAGAATGGAACCGCCTCGGGGAAGAAGCGCGGCAAACTGCTGGGCTTGAATCTGGCCGATGGCGATGTGGTCGGAACTGATCGCAAAGATCGGCAAGCGCGAGGACCGGCGCAACTCCGTCAGGTAGTCTGCTTCGCGATTTAAGACCACCCAGCCGATCCCAGCAGTTACAGCAGCGCGGGCCACCTGCGGCAGGGCCGTGCCTCCCGCGGGCTCGAACACGACGGCATCCGGCCGCGATTCCGGGGCGGCTTGTACCGCTTTTAGAATTTGGGTGCTTTGCGTGATGGCGTCGTTATCGGCGTAGAGGATATCTAAATCGGTGCCCAGCCGGTGCGAGGCTTGCTGCGCGGCGGCGGCTTGCTCGAGTTGGTAATCGTTCTCCTTGGTGATCAGCGAAACGAGGAAGCGAAGCCTCTTCATCCAGTCCCTTTCTCTGCGCGATGAGTCCCCTTATAACCATAGACCCTCGCCAAAAGAATGGCCAAAATCGTTCTAGCGGTGTTCCCTGTCGAGAAATAGTTTGCTCCGCACGTTCCCAAAATATGACGGTGGGAAGAGGTTTGCGGAGGAACTGGTAGGCGGAGCTCCTGACTTGTCTACTCCGCAGGTTGCAACGTGTCGCCCTGCATCTCCCACTCAATTCGCACCAGAAAATCGTAGTGCATGCCTTCGGTTTTCAGCCAGCCTTCAAGGGCTTCGCGGGAATCGGCGCGGAACTCAGCGAACATTTTCCCCTCGAGCATGTTGACGAGGACCCGTTCGGCATGCGCCGTGCCACCCGCTTTCATCCGCTGTGCGAGGGCTTCGGCGCCCTGGCGCGTAAGACAAGCGAGCGTGTGTTGCGAGAGATAGCGCGGCATCGGAACTCCTGAACAGCTTGAATCTTAGTATTTCACACAAGGCAATTCTTCTGCACCAGCGCGTGGAGAGGACCTGCGGCGCTCCTAGAATTGATTCAAGGGCTGCAGTTGGATGGGGGGTTGCGAGCAACGATTTTAGCGGGCCAGGATCATACGTATTTCAAAGCGCGGTAATCGTCGAAGCCGGCGGCGGTCAGATCGGCGAGTTGTTTAAAGAGGGCGGGATCAACTTTGCTGAAATTGAAGCAGGCTTTTCCCTGCATGCGTTTTTTCAATTCGGGCGGGATGCGCTTTTGCATCTCGGGATTCATGTACACCGGCATGAAGTGGTAGCTGACGTAGTTCTTTCCCATGCGGATGGCGGCAAACCAAACCGGTTTGCCCTTGTGGACCGAGTGGCGCGTTACCAGAGCATAGAATTCGGGTTTGTAGGGGAGGACTTTGAGGTGTTTCTCATACGGCTTCAGCATCTCCTGTAGCGCGGTGAACACCGCGGGAAAATTCTTCCCGGACTTTGCGGATGCAGGCCTCCTTGTTTCGGCCACCGACTTCTTCTTCGTCACGGATATTCGCCTCGGCAGGACAATGGGAACTGCAGGAGTATAGAGTTTTGGGGGGGTCGGGGAAAGCGCTGCCTTGAGCACCCATCGCCGGGTTTTGCTCCACCTTTCCCTGGCGCTGTAGCAATCATGGAACAAGTCAAAGCCCTGTCCGAAGTGGCAGGTTGGCGCTGCGACACATTCCTTGCGTGAAGCAATTCCACGGGTCGTAAGCGCCTTACACTCAAAGTCAATGCGGTGAAGTCTGCCTCTGGATCAAGGGGCGTGGCTTACCCCCGTGTTCCGCGGAGGGAGCACGGATGAGGACAAAAAGAATGAGACGCAAACACTTGTGCATTATGGCTCTTTTGCTGGCGCTCGCAGCGGCGCACGGGGTGTCCGCCGCTCCGCAAAGCAGGGCGAACGCAACGCTCAGCGGGGTTGTGATTGGACCGGACGACAAGCCAGTGGCACACGCGAGCGTGTCTTACCAATCGGCGGACGGCAGCGCCCCGCACGTGGTGCATACGGATTCCCAGGGACGCTTCACGATTCCAAAACTGAAGGCCGATATTTACGACATCCGAGCATCAGGAAAGGGAGTTTTTTCGGACTGGGAGAAAAACGTCAATCTTCGGCCGGGGCAGACGAAAAGTGTGACGCTCCATCTGATTTATGCGAAGAAAATTCCAAAGGCTTACGTGAACAGCAAGCCCGCGCAGCAATAAAACTTGAGCTCAGACTGCTACTGCAAACCTACTTCACACACCGTTTGGACGCTGCCTCGAAACGTCCATATCTATTCGTAAATGAGCTGAGCAAGCTCGTGCAGATCCGAAGCAGACACGTCCGACACGGCGCAGAATTCCATCCCCTGATGACGCCAATGCAACCACTGGTATCCTTGCCGCGAGCCGGGCGGATGAATCGGCGTGTCCGGCTCTTTCGTGGGCCAGACAAAAACGTTGATGACGTGCTTACGGCGCGCGTAGACCAGCGCGGCCACATTCTGGCCGCTCAGGACGTCCAGGCGGCCTCCGACCAAGGGAAATCCTTCGTCCGCGAAGTCCTTTACCGGCGGGACAAACGCCAGCTTGCCGTCAAACCATGGCTTCACAGTGTGCTGGTCCGTGGAAGCGACGTCGGTGAGATGGCCGGGCTGCAGCGAGCGCACATGCGCGTCAATGATCTCCGTCGCGGTCACTGGCGAAGAAGCCGCGCTATTCTGAAGGCGGGGCCACGCATACCAGGACACGGAGGCGACCAGCAGGATCGCGGCGGTGACAGCGAGCCATCGCCAAACCGGAACCCAGGAAGTCACCGCCGGTGCGGTCGCGGCATCCAGATCCGCTCGAATCTTCTTGCGCAGCGATACCGGAGCGTGTTCGTAAAGACCGGAGCTTTGGAGGGAAGACCGCAGAGCTTCCTCCGCCCCCAGGGTATTGGCGCATTCCCGGCACGTTTCCAAGTGCCGTTCAAATTCCCCGGCGCGCGTGGCGTCCAGCTCGCCATCGAGATAGCCGTGCAGCACGGTGCGCGTGTAATCACAGCTCACGGGAAGCCTCCTGCGGGGAGGCGTGCGTGAGCGCGCGCTGCAGACGCTGACGGCCGCGAGCAAGGGCAGACATCACCGTACCGATAGGAATCGCAGTGATGGCCGCGATCTCCTTATAAGAGCAGCCTTCCAGCTCGCGAAGAACCAATACTTCGCGAAAGCGCGGCGGCAGCGTCTCCAGAGCGCGGGTTAAGCGCTCTCGATTGTCTCCCGCAATGGCTAACGATTCCGGAGACACGCTGGGCTGCGGATGCATCTCTTCGTCGAATTCAGTCATGAGTTCCACAGGGCGATTCTTCTCCAACCAGGTATAACAAGTATTGCGCACAATCTGCAAAAGCCACGCACGCGCGTCTCCTCCGTGAAATCCACGGAAAAAACGAAAGGCGCGAAGCATGGCCTCCTGAGCGACATCTTCCGAATCCGCGCGACTCTTCAGGAGCCATCTTGCGAGATTGAAGGCGGCGTCCAGATGCGGCAAAACTAGCTGTTCGAAGCGCGCGCGCTCCTGCACATCCAGCACGTCCGAGCCTCTTCCCTGGTCAGAGCCACTCATTAGTAGGGACCGCCTGCACTGGTAGTTTATTCCCAATCTATCCTTAGATGTGACGATTCAGGAAAGGGGTAGGTAAGCGAAAAAAACCGGGAATAACCGGGGGTAGGGTGCGGTCTGCACAGATGAAACACGTCCCATATGCGGCGCGGGCTCCCTGGACTCTCTCACCCGCGCCGCCCTCCCAAGAGACATGGCAGGTGGATTCACGCCGATGGGCACCGAAACCAGCAAGGATCGCTTCCTGCTTACTGCTTACCGCTTGCCCCTCGAACTCGCAGCCGTAGCGGTCGTCGCGCTGACGCGCCACTTGGGCGCGCGGCGTGAATGGCCGCGGATAGGTGATTGGAGCACCAGGAGAGATAGCTCGAAATCGAGAGGGCCTTTTGGAAGCTACTCTCGCGCATGGCCAAGGATAGTACTATTCGAGTTCCTAGCGTCTCTACAGGCCCTGCCCGAGTTCCTATCTTACTGAATCAGATGGACTTATTTTCCATGCAATGTTGTAAGCCAGGCTAGAAATGGGTCCGCTGTACTACAACCCACGTACCCCGTTTCGTGGCTCCGCTGACCCATTGGCCTCCCCAACACACATGCGTAGTCTCTGAAGAACGGGTTGGGGGCCGCGCGGGGACAGCGGCTCCGCAAGGAGTCGTGTGCGAGCTTCCCAACCCGCCACTTTTTTCTTCCTCTAGCTGGCGAATGAGCAGGTAATCGAGCGGGGCCTGAATTCAGGCCCTTTTCGTTTTTGTGCATCCATCGGCCTCCGGTTTGCACTCCACAAGCGCCGTAAGCGGGCAGCTTTTACCGCATCCAATCAAATGTATGAATTAGAGTTGGTCACGTGGGGTAACGTGATGGATTCATGCGACAGGTGAAGTCCATAGTCGGCAAGACCGCAAGAACAATGGCGCTTCTTCTGACCACGTTAGCAGCACTTCAGGCTTGCATGCCTACAGCAGCAGCGGCCGAACCTGCGCAGCCAAAATTGAAATCAGAGACGCAGCAGGCCTTCGAACACTACATAAAGCTGACGGACGCGCGCAATGAAGCGGAACTGAAGCGCGGAACAGAGCTGCTTTGGGTGGATGGACTATCCGAACCTCAGCGCTCCGAGGCGTACGCCGCATTGAAGCGCGGTGAAGTGAAAATGCAGAAATTGGAAACGCGCGAGAACGGCGGCACAATTTCGTGCCCCAACGGCATGATTCATCATTGGACAGGCGTGGTATTCATTCCGGGAGCGAAACTCCGCGACGTTCTGGACGTTCTTGAGGACTACGACCGGCACTCTGTCTACTACGCCCCTGACGTGGAGCGTTCAAAGATCGAATCCCGCGATGGCGACCATTTCCTTATTTTCCTCCGCTTTCGAAGGCACAAAGTGGTTACCGTCGTACTGAACACCGAACATCAAGTCCAGTATTTCCACGATGCTCCGGGACGGGCGCATAGCCGCAGCTCCGCCGTGCGCATTGCGGAAGTGGAAAACCACGGCAAGAGCGATGAACGCGAAAAAAAGCCCGGAGATGATGACGGATTCTTGTGGGGGATGGAAACCTGGTGGCGCATGGAAGAGCGCGACGGCGGCGTTTACGTGCAGAGCGAGGTGGCCTCGCTCACCCGGGATATCCCCACAGGACTAGGATGGCTGATCGGTCCTTTTGTTACAGACATACCGAAAGAAACTCTTACCTTCACGCTCGATGCCACTCGGAAGGCCGTGCGAGCCCGCGGTACAAAACAGTAAAGAGACCCTGCGCGCTGCTGCTCTTGGTGTCGAACCCTACGAAAAATGCTTTCTTGCGCCTGCCTCCTGTACGAGTTCCCAAACCGTTGCCGAGTTGCTCTCCCAGGTCCATTCGAGAGCGGTTTTCGCCGCGGCTTTTCCTATCCGGCTGCGCAATTCTTCCTGTTCGCAAAGCAACCGAATTAATTTGGCGAGCGATTCCACGTCGCGCGGGTCGCGCAGCACAAAGCTATCCGTGCCATCGTGAACAAAAGACGATATGCCGGCGAAGGCGGAAGTAATCACGGGCAGCCCGCAGGCCATTGCTTCGGCAACCGGCAGACCAAACGAATCCTCCCGGCTGGGGCTGATATAAACATCCGCCGCCGCGTAAGCATCCATAATGTCCGCGCAGGATTGCTCCCAGACGCACCGCTCGAGAACTCCCAATCGTTTCGCCATCGAGCGAGACTCGGTCGGGGCATCGTTGCCCACGATGAGGAGCTTTACCGGCCTGTCCGATAATCGCGCGAGCGCTTCGAGAATGGCAGGAAGCCCCTTGTTGTGCCAGTCGTTTCCAATCAGGAGAAGCACGATATCCTCGTCGCGAAATCGGCGGCTCACCCGGGTGCGCTCGCGGCGTGCGAGCCGCGCCGCAGGGGAAAATTGTGCTGCATTAACGCCATTGGGAATGACGCGCGCGTCGCCGCGACCGAAGTATTTCTCAAGCTGACCGGCAGTCCGCGAGGAAACGCAAGCGAGCCCAACCTTCGGGTTGCTGTAAATTCGGCGTTCTAGCCCTGTCAAGAGAGCGTAATACCAGCGGCGATGGAATCGCCGAAGCCATCCCACGCCGGCCGTCTCTCGATCTTCTTCCTTGGCCAATTCCTGGAGGCGATGAAAGATTGCATGCACCAGCACGACGTCCGCATCCAGACAGTTAATCCCGGGAGAAAGTACAAGTTCGCATGAAATCCCACGGATACGGCGGTCCCATCCGCGGCAAACTGAATTCATCACAAGCCACCAGACAAATCGCAAGAGATGGGGGCCAGGGACGGAAGGAATTTTGTGCCAGAAGATCGCGCCAGATTTCTGCGGACCGCCTGGCACCTGGCGATCCAGTGCGAGGTCCTCTACCCGCTGCGCGTACAAATGGATTTCGCAGTGATAGACGCGCGCCAGGCGTTCCAGCAACTCGGCAAGCGCCCGCTCCGTCCCATGCCGGCGGTCGACGAACGGAGAAACGACCGCGAGCCGCAAGTCAACGCATCCAGAGACGGCGATTGTTGGGGTAAGGATTGACGGCTGCAAATTCCGTGGAGACCGCCAGCGTGGGAAGGCGGAACAGTATTCCCAGCAGCAACCACAGATACGCGTTCAGCACAAAATCTTCGTAAGATTGCATTCCCGTGAATGTCATTGGTAACAGCAAGAGAGCGGCATACCAGAAGATCATAAAGGCGATTGGAAACCAGGGTGAGCCTTTGAGTTTTTTGACGATCTTCCAGGACGCAATGATGACGGA
>Ga0207053_10073_pt1 | contig 24514 bp, 17 predicted proteins | sample Alteio_BWMinCont_59_FD_153290 | JGI IMG/M metagenome (GOLD analysis project Ga0207053, IMG submission 153290) | Enriched cells from forest soil in Barre Woods Harvard Forest LTER site, Petersham, Massachusetts, United States -... | ecosystem: Environmental > Terrestrial > Soil > Temperate forest >...
CGCCGCGCTGGAAGTCCATGCTTGGCTTTCAGGAAAACGAGATTGGTGACAAACCCGAGGAGTGGTTTAGTCGCATTCATGAAGCCGATCGCGAACGAGTAAAACAAGAAATCTTTGCACATCAGCAAGGGTTGACTCCGCAATTCGAAAGTGAGCACCGCGTTCTGCACAAAGATGGAAGCTTCCGCTGGATGCTAAGCCGTGGCCTCGCAGTCCACAATGCTTCCGCCAAGGCCCTGCGCATGGCCGGATGGCAGACGGACATCACACAAGGAAAGATCTCGGACCCGCTGACCGGCTTGCCCAATCGCCTTCTGTTCACTGACCGGATTACGCGGCTTCTCAAGCATGCTAAGCGGCGAGACGGCTATCTGTTCGGGGTTCTGTTCCTCGATCTGGATGGCTTCAAGATGGTCAACGATAGCCTGGGTCATCTCATCGGCGACCAGTTGCTGGTGGGAGTTGCAAACCGGTTAGAAAAGTGTCTCCGCGCAACGGACATGGTTGCGCGTGTGGGCCGGGATTTTATTGTCGCGCGCCTTGGCGGAGATGAATTCACCGTTTTGCTCGACAGCATCAAAGATCCTGCTGACGCCAAGCAGGACGCAGAGCGTCTGATGAAGGCGGTATCAGCGCCCTTCAATTTGAGTGGCAAGGAAGTATTCACTTCGGTAAGCGTCGGCATCGCGATAAGCAACGCGGCAAATTACGAACTGGCAGACGAAATCTTGCGGGACGCGGACACCGCAATGTATCGGGCTAAGTCTCTAGGTAAATCCCGTTACGAAGTATTTGACGCAGATATGCGCGCCAGCGTGATGGCCCGTCTGCAATTGGAAATGGACTTACACCGCGCCATCGAACGCAAGGAGTTTTCTAATTTCTACCAGCCGATCATCTCGCTCGCCTCCGGAGAGATCGTTGGCTTCGAATCTCTCCTGCGCTGGCACCATCCCACTCGGGGGCAGCTTGGGCCGGAGGAGTTCATCGCCGTAGCCGAAGAGACTGGACTGATTCGCGAATTGGGCTGGTGGAACCTGCGTGAGTCCTGCCGTCAGATGAGTGAATGGAGAGAGAATTACGCGGAGTATTCGGATCTAACCATAAGTGTCAATCTCTCTGCGAGACAGTTTCTGCAGCCGAACCTGATCAAAGATATCCAAGATGTATTAATCGAATTCTCTCTCCCGGCAGAGGCGTTGAGACTGGAATTGACCGAGAGCACCGTCATGGGAGACCCGTCCGCAGCCATACAGATGCTGGAAGAGATCAAAGCGTTGGGTATTAGTCTGGCAATCGATGATTTCGGTACCGGCTATTCTTCGCTGAGTTACTTGCACCGTTTTCCCCTCGACACACTAAAGATCGACCGTTCTTTCATTAGCGGAGACGGAGATGGCAAGTACAGTGAAGAAGGTACAGAAATTGCCCGTACCATCCTGCCCATGGCGTCAAACCTTCATCTGGACGTGGTAGCTGAAGGAGTTGAAACCGGTGAGCAACTTGCCTTGTTGAAGAAACTTAATTGTAAGTACGGGCAGGGATTTTATTTCTCTAAACCGGTGCCCGCGGCGGACGCAGCATCGTTGTTGGCTAACAAAACGACTTGGCGGCCAAAATCCTTTTCGGCCGCAAGCGGCAATTCATAAATCTTTGCTTAGACGATGCAATGCGACTTGCCTGGCACAACATTCTTCATGACCGTACGCGGTTCCTGGTGACTGTGTTAGGCGTTTTGTTTGCGGCGTTTCTGATGATGTTTCAAGGCAGCCTGCTGGCTGGATTCTTGCGTGCCGCCTCGCGGTTCGTAGACGCCAGCGACCTTGACATATGGATTACCGCGCGCGGTGTGCAGGCGTTTGAATTTGGCGCGCCTCTTCAGGGCAGGGTACAGGAGCTAGCGGCAGGCGTGCCCGGTGTGGTTGAAACCGGACGGGCATGTATGGCATTTGCCGTATATCGCAAGCTGGATGGGCAGCAACAAGTGGTTGCGCTGGTGGGCGCCGATCCGAACTTGGGACAGCGCTTTCCTGTTCCCGAGTTGACTGAGAGATCCAACGAAGTTTCGCCGGAGTCGGTGACCTACGATGAAAGCGACCGGGGCGTGCTTCAAACGGTTTCACTGCCAGCGAGGGTCGAGATAAACGGGCACCGCGCCAAGATCGAAAGCGAGGTCCACGGGTTCGGCGGATTTCTTGGGGTTCCAGTTCTTTTCACTTCATATCGAAATGCAGCCCGCTACTTAGGCATTGAGCAGCAAGACGGCATGTACATCGTCGCACGAGTTGCGAAAGGGTACTCAGTGGCGGAGGTCCAGCGAAGCCTGAAACAACGGCTGCCGGAAGTTGACGTGCTCACTCGCCAGCAGTTTGCTCACAAGTCGCGCATGTACTGGATGACTAAGACCGGCGCCGGAAGTGCGATTGCGACCGCCGCCGTCTTGGGATTCCTGATCGGGTTAGTGGTCGTCTCGCAAACTATTTACGCAAATACGATGGAGAACATCGACGAGTACGCCACCCTGAAAGCAATTGGCGCCTCGCGAGAGTTTGTGGCTCGCGTCGTGATCACAGAGTCTTTAATCTGCGGCGCTGTAGGAAGCGTTTTAGGACTGCTGGCAGCCCTTCCGGCGACGATCTTTGCCAAGTCTTTTATTCCCTGGATACATACTCCAGCGTGGTTGCCTCTTCTCATAATGGCAGTGAGTTTGTTGATGTGCGCGCTTGCATCTGTGGCATCAGTTCGTAGTTCACTGGCGGTTGACCCGGGGCGGGTGTTCCGTGCCTGAGCGGACGCTGGCGGTAGAGAACGCCCGTCTTTCATTCGGCAAAGGGAATGCGCGGGTCCGTGCGTTGCGAGGCGTATCAGTGTCATTCAATCCAGGAACATTGTCATTAGTTATGGGGCCATCGGGCAGTGGGAAAACTTCGCTGTTGTCGCTTTTGGGCTGCTTGCTCTCGCCTGACGATGGGAAAGTTTTTGTTGAAGGCGTTCCGGTGCAAGGGCTGACCGAAAAACAGAAGACGGAACTGCGCCGAAAGAAGGTCGGCTTCGTTTTTCAAACTTTTCGGCTCTTGCATTCCATTTCCGCTATCGAGAATGTTGCCCTCGGACTGGAGATTCGCGATCCAAAGCAGCCGGACCGAACGACGGCGGCACGAGAGCTACTTGTTCAGTTTGGCCTGGGCGGCAAACTGAATCGTGAACCGGACGGCCTTAGTCCGGGTGAAAAGCAGAGGGTTGCAATTGCGCGCGCGTTGGCGGGAAATCCTCCTATTCTTCTCGCAGACGAGCCGACGGCGTCTCTGGATGCCAGCGCCGGAAAACAAATATGCCAGATTCTGCGAAGTCAAGCTGAGCAGAACGGAAAAACCGTTGTGGTCGTCAGCCACGATCCGCGATGGCAGGAATACGCGAGCCATACGGTGGTGTTGAGCGACGGCGAAGTTAAACACGATCAGCAGGCGAAATCTTCGTGAGCACACGCATTAAATTCGAGCTCGGCATTCTGACGATCGCACTGGCCGCGGCCGGAGCTGCTTTTTATCCGACCGCGCGCGACCAGAAACCAGTTCAGGCCCATCAGATCTTGCCAGCGGATGCAGCCGACGTGGTATTCGCCTCGCCCGGAAGGATCGAAGGACTCTCCGACACGATTGCGGTAGAAGCCGCTGCAGACGGCGTTTTGAAGACAGTCGACGTGACCGAAGACCAGTTCGTCAAGAAGGGAACGCTGCTGGGAGCTATTGCCTGCGATGATCTGAATGCCGCGTTCAATGCTTCGCGGGCGGAGGCCGATGCTGCGCGCCAGGCACGGGTACGCGTATTGCGAGGCGCACGTGTCGAGGAGAAGCGAGTAGCTGCCAAGAAAACTGCAGCCGCGCAAGCCAAAATGGCCGAAGCGAAGGCACAATTACTCAGGCAGCACATCCTCTATAAAGGCGGAGAGGTTTCCGGCAGCGACTACGATCGGACAAAGCGCGACTACGGTGTTGCGCGAGCTGAGTTCCAGACAGCAGTTCGGTCCGAGCGATTGCTGGCAGCGCCCCCACTGCCGGAGGAGAAGGCACGAGCAAACGCCGAAGTGCTGGCGGCAGAGAGTCGCGTCCAGGAAGCGCAGGAGCGAATCAGGAAATGCTCAATCGTTGCGCCAATTGATGGAACCGTCCTAAGGGTCGAGGCGCGGCCTGGGGAAGCGTTCAGCACCGTCACTCCGCATCCCTTATTCATTCTCGCCGATGTTTCCGGACGCCGGGTTAAGGCCGAAGTGGATCAAAGAGATCTCAGCAAAGTTACAATTGGTCAAAACGTCGTCATTCAAGGCGAAGGACTCACGGGAAAGAAGCTCGCCGGGACTGTACAAAGTATCTCAGGGGTCATGGGGAAAAAGAGTGTGTTTTCCGATGATCCCTCGGATAAGATTGACCGCGACGTTCTCGAGGTCACGATCGTTTTGGGAACGGACGACGCAAAATCACTGCCCATCGGCCTCAGAGTCACCGTCCAGTTCTTAGCTGGCGCTAGCGGACCCGCACTTTAACGCAGCTACGATCCAGGCGATCTCTTGTAGCACTGTTGCGGCCTCCTTGAGATCGGGCGTACCTGCGATAACTACTTGGGCCGAGACTTAGCGGAAAAGTTCTCGTTCCCGCCTCAAACGACGGCGGGTTCCTTGCACTGAATAGTTCGCTCCGGATCCACCATCGTCCACGCGAGCGCGCCTAGTAAGCACAATGCAGCAGCAACTAAAAATGATGCAGTCCAACCGAACCGGCTTGCGATTGCCGGGGTCGCCGAAGCCGTTACCATGCCTCCGATTTGAGCACCCATATTCATGAATCCGGAAACCGAACCGGAGGATGGCCCCGCTAGCCCAGCGGTTACTGACCAGAATGAACTCTGCGCCAGATATAGCGCGCCCGCACCACCCGCCAACACAACGCTGGCAAGCCTAGCACCCTGGACTTCCGCGCCCAACACCAGAAAAACCCCAGCTATTAAAATGACCGCGGCCGCAAGATAGCAGCGTCCGACACGCGCGCCCCATCGCCGGCATAAACGATCACTGATCATGCCGCCGAGCGGACAACATGCCGCCATCGCCAGAAACGGCAGCATGGCATAAAACGCGCTGGCCTTCAGATTCAAATTTCTCACCTGCGCGAGATAAAGATAAAACCAACTGAAGAATATCCAGGCAACGTAGCCGAAACTGAAATAGCTGAAAGTGATCGCCCAAACGTCCCGGCTCTTTAGAATGGAACCCCATGCAATCAGCGGCTGATCTTTTGGTATGGACTTGCCTGCGGAGATTCCCTCGCTTATAAATGCCAGCTCCGAGGGCGACACTCCGCGGTGTTCTTCAGGTCTATCGCGCGCAACAATAAACCACACCAACCCGGCAACCAGCCCGATCAGTGCGCAAATCCAGAATGATGTTCTCCACGCATAATGCAGCATCACGTAGGTGATAAGCGGCGGAGAAAGCCCGGCTCCGGCGCCCACTCCCGCGAAGATCCAGCCGTTCGCGATCCCGCGTTCCTGCACCGGTATCCAGCGGGAGACGAATTGGTTCGAGGCGGGATACATCACTGCTTCGCCGGCCCCTAATAAAAATCGCGCAGCGACGAAAAGCCACAGAGCGCCCGTGATTCCGGAAGGTATCGACGCCGTCAACGCCGTGAACATTCCCCACCAGATCACTCCTGCGGCCAGCACTCGGCGCGGGCCCAATCGATCTGCCAATCTGCCGCCCGGGATTTGAAAAAGCGCGTACCCGGCAAGAAACGCGCTGAACACCCAGCCGAGTTGCACATTGCTTAAGTGGTAGGCTGCGGCAATAGAGCCGCCGGCGACGGAGATATTCACGCGGTCCAGAAACGCGACCCCGCTCAACACAAACAACCAGAAGATAAGGTTCCAGCGGACGTGGCTTCGTCTGGCGCCCGTCAGCGCATTTCGCGGGACGTTCTCGAGGGCCTCAGTGGGCGCCATGGTATGCCGTGACTCGCTGGCGTGATTCGCCTAAATTCTCGATGCCGAGCTCCACGATGTCGCCAGCCTTCAGGTACACCGGCGGGTTCATTCCCAAACCAACTCCAGCCGGAGTCCCGGTGCTGATCACATCGCCCGGAAGAAGCGTCATGAACTGGCTTACGTACGAAACCAGGGTGGCAACGTCGAAGATCATGTTGCCGGTGGAACTGTTCTGCCGGGAGATTCCGTTCACCATCAGCCACATTTTCAGATTGCCGACGTTAGGGATTTCGTCGGGAGTTGCCAGGAACGGGCCAAGCGGCGCGAAGGTATCGGCGCTCTTTCCTTTTACCCACTGTCCGCCGCGCTCCAGCTGAAAGCTGCGTTCCGAATAATCGTTGTGCAGGGCATAGCCGGCGACGTAATCGAGAGCGCTCTTCTTGTCAATATAAAGCGCTCGCTTGCCGATGATCACCGCCAGTTCGACTTCCCAATCCACTTTGCTCGAATTGCGCGGCATCACCAGGGAATCATTCGGCCCCATCAGCGAGGTGGTCGCCTTAAAGAAGAGGACCGGTTCCTTGGGTGGTTCGGCTTTCGTCTCTGCAGCATGGTCCCGATAGTTGAGGCCGATGCAGACAATTTTACTGGGACGGCAGATCGGAGGCCCGAGACGTACATTTGCCGGTACCCGGGACGCCGAAGGCGCACTCTTCTTCAACCACGTTTCCAGTTGCTTCAGGCCGCCTTTTGCAAAAAATGTTTCATCGTAGTCCGAACCGATCGCGGACGAATCAATACGGCTTCCATCCTTTAGAAGCACGCCCGGTTTTTCCTGCCCTGGTTCCCCAAAGCGAATGAGTTTCATTTTGCGGATCCCCCTCGAATGAGTCTCGCAAAGCTGTTGTGATCACTGTAGGTTCAGATTTCGTAAAATTTCTCGCTCGACAATCATCATATAATAATTAGAATAGTGCCCGAACAGTTTTTTGCGTTCCCGTATCCATCCAGGAGAAACTCGCCCCATGCTGAGAAAACTTCTCGCACTTTTGACGTCAACTGTTGCCGCGGCCATTCTGTTCTCCTCTTTGGCGGCAGCGCAGAGCGTCGGCGATACCATTGATCTTTATTTCGGAGACTGGCACTCATCTTCGCCGCGCACCATCCGGGCCGAGCTTCAACTGCGCGACATTTTGACGCGTGGCAATGCGCAAGCTCCCACCCAAAAAGCTGCGGTCCTCCGTTTTGTGAATTCTTACGACTACGCGACTCTCGCGCCCAGCGCTTCAACTCAGGCGACACGTCTCCAGGGCCAGCAGGAGATTTACTTCGTTGAATCGGGTCGCGGAACCGTGACCGCTGCCCGACAAACATCCGACCTTTCCCGCAACTTCGCGATTCTAGTACCCGCAAATCTGGAGTTCACAATAAAAAATACGGGCGACCAGCCGCTGAACATGTATGTGATTAACGAACCGGTGCCAGCCGGTTTCCGACCCAATTCCAGCATCCTGCTCCGGGACGAAAATAAACTTCCCATTACTTCAAGCGACGGCCACTGGGCACACCTAGTAAAGACGCTCTTCGTAACCAGCGATGGCCTTGCCACGCTTGAAAGTGTTTTAACAGTTGCGCTCGATCCACTGACTATGGGTCGCCCTCACGTGGTTGATCACGATGATATAGAAGAGGTGTGGACCGCGCTCGAGGGCACCAGTATCGCCTTCGTCGGGAACCAATTGCGGCCGCAAACACCCGGCATGGCCTTCTACCATATTCCGGACAACAAAACACCGCATACCAATATCAACCAAAACGAAGATTCCCAAGTCAGCTTTCTGTATTTCGCTCGTTACCATCCGCACGATCTCCGCAAGTGAATTAAACCCGCGAGCTCAGAAAAGTGCGAGCTGAAAAGGAGATCTCATAATGCGCCGTGCAATTTCCGGATTGAGTTCATGTGCGGTCGTATTTGCACTTCTGAGTTTCGCCAAGGCCCAGACTCCGCCTCCGACCAGCGGCACGCAGAATGCCATCAACGGCATCAATTCCTATCCAGGGCCGGGTTTGGTGAGGTACTCGCCCGACCGCGAGCCCCGCGCCCGGCGAATCGACTTATTTCTGAATGACTGGCAGGGGTCGATGCCTCGCTTCGAACACGGTTCGCTGGTGCTGCGCGACATCTTGACTCGCGGCGATAACTTTGCCCCACCGCAAAAAGGCGCGGCCCTGCATTATGCGAACTTCCTTGCGCTTGGCCGCCTGGCTCCAGGAGATTGGACGACGCCATCGCGCCTAGAAGGACAGCAGGAGGTTTATTACATTCTGAGCGGCGAGGGAGAAATCACTGCTGGCGGGGACACTGCAAAGCTGCGTAAAGACATAGCCATCCTGATGCCCGCGGGACTCGAATTCGTGATGCGGTCAACCGGCGACCAGCCGCTCACGATGTACGTAATCAATGAGCCGACGCCGGCCGAGTTTCATCCGAAAACGAAAATGGGTGTAAAAGATGAAGCCGGGGCGCACCAGCGGACTCCTGCTGGCGGAGATCCGTTTATTGTAGGTGGCGCCTCCGGTCATTGGGCGCACATTGTGAAAGAACTCTTCTCGCCCGCCGATGGACTTGCCACCGAGCAAAGCGTGATTACGGTGACGATTAATCCGCTCACGTTGGGCGAGCCACATCCTCATAAGCCGGGCCAAGAGGAAATTTGGGCGGCCATCGATGGTGACAGTCTCGCCTTCCTGGGCACGGAACTGCGTATTCAGCGGCCGGGCATGGCGTACATGCTGCCGCCGGATGCGACTACAATTCACTCCAACATTAATGTCAGCGACAAGCCGGTCAAGTTTCTTTATTTTGCAAAATTCCCGGAGGGCGATAATTACACGCACGCGGTCGTGCCTGCGCGCCAATAAGAGCCATTTTCTAATTCAAACCATCAGCATGAGAAATCATTTTGCCTTGTTACTTTCCGTTTTGCTGCTGACCGCTTCCGCATGGAGTTCACCGGCCGCGGACGAATACTTCGTTTACTTCGGTACCTACACCGGCTTCACTTATATGAAGGAAGGTCTTCCAGCCGGAGGCAGTCACAGCAAAGGCGTTTACGTGAGCCGTTTTCGTCCTGCTACCGGTGAGCTGAGCAGGCCCGAACTTGCGGCCGAGATTGTCAATCCCGCGTTCCTCGCAGTCCATCCGAACCGGAAGTTTCTCTATGTGGTGACCGAGGATCCGCTTTCTGTTGGGCCAAATTTCGATCACGCGTCTTATGTAACTGCTTATCAAATCGACTCCTCGACCGGCAAGCTTCACTTACTGAATTCCTTGCCAACTGGCGGAACTAGCACGTGCTACTTGTCGATCGATAAGACAGGTCATTACCTGATGTTCGCCAACTTCGGCAGCAGCAGCGTCACCGTATTGCGAATCAAAGACGACGGTTCGATTGGCGAACAGACCGCCTTCATGAAGCACATCGGGAAGGGAAGAGATCCCGCGTTCCAATCGAAGGCGCACCCGCACTCGATCGATGTTTCTCCCGACAACCGCTTCGCGATCGTTTCCGACCTCGGCGTGGACAAAGTTTTTGTTTATCGTTTCGACGCGTCAAACGGACAGCTCTCGCCTGATCGGCCTTCGTTCGTTGAAGCAGAATCCGGTGGCGGTCCACGCCATTTTGTTTTTGATTCCACCGGCAAGTTCGGATATTCGCTGCACGAGATGACCGGCTTCGTGACCGTGATGTCCTGGGATGCCGCGAATGGCAGCTTCACCAAGATTCAGGACGCGAGGACCTTGCAGCCCGATTTTGCTGGCGCCAACGACAGCGCTGAGATTGCGATTCATCCCAACGGCAAATTTCTGTACGAATCGAACCGCCGTTTCCGCGGACCGGAGTTGTGGGGCCCGGATACGATTGGTGTCTTCGCCATCGATCCGCTTAGAGGCACTTTGTCTGAAGTCGAGCAGGTAGCGCCGAGAGGCACCATGCCGCGCAATTTCGCCATCGATCCCACGGGATCATATTTATTTGCCGCCAATGAATTTAGCGGCAATGTTGTGCTGTTTCACGTTGATGGCAGCTCCGGACGGCTCACTCCCGCTAACAGCGAAGTAAAGATCGACGTTCCCGTATGTATCGTCTTCGTGCCGGCAGAAAAGTGACCGTGAGCGATTTGTTTTAAAAAACAAGCCACCATCGCGGTGAAGGGTAGGGGATCGAAGATTTAATGAAATCAATAATGAAATCAATAATGAAATCTGCAACCAGATCAATTTCATTCGCGTTCTGTTTATTGATTATGGGAGCGTTCACGCTGAGCGGTCAGGCCGCGGCCGAAGGCAACGATTACTTTGTGTACATCGGCACCTATACCGGCTTCAAATATGTTCACCATAGCCGTACCTGGGGCGTGGGTGAAGCTCACAGCAAGGGCATATATGTCAGCCGCTTTAATGGATCTACGGGAGATATCAGCGAGCCGCAGCTAGCTGCGGAGATCACCAACCCTTCGTTTCTTACCATTTCTCCGAACCATCGTTTCCTTTACGCCATAAGCGAAGACCCATTTTCGCTCGGGCCGCCGCTCGACCACTCGTCTTATGTGAGCGCTTTCGCAATCGACCCTGCTTCCGGCAAGTTGCGCCTGCTAAATACAGTTCCCGCCAACGGGACCAGCACCTGTTACATATCGATCGACAAGACTGGGAAATACGTGTTCATGGCCAACTTCGGAAGCGGTAGCGTCTCAGTTGTGCGGGTCAAGGAGGACGGTTCTCTCGGCGAACTGAGTGCCTTCATTCAGGATGTCGGACAGAGTGTCGATCCCTCGATTCAGACCGAGCCTCATACCCATTGGATCGGAGTCTCGCCTGACAATCGATTTGTGATCGTTTCAGATCTCGGTCTCGATCGTATCTTCATTTTTCATTTCGATCAGAACACGGGGAAACTCTCGCCGCTCGATGCTCCGTACGTGACTGTCTATCCCGGCGGCGGGCCTCGCCATTTCACTTTCGATCCGGCAGGGAAGTTTGGATATCAGCTCAGCGAGATGAGTGGCATGGTGGACGTTTTTGCGTGGAGCCCCACCGAAGGAACTTTGACCGAAGTGCAACGGGTCCATACAGTGCCACACGATTTCTTTGGCGGCAACCACAGCGCCGAAATCGAAGTGCGGCCGGACGGTAAATTTCTCTACGAAACCAACCGCCGCACGCAAGGAGAAACCGTAAGAGGTCCGGACACGATTGGAGTTTTCTCAATCGACCCACACAATGGGACTCTCACTCCCGTCGAACAAGTGCTTTCGGGCGGCACCATGCCGCGCAATTTCGCCATTGATCCCACTGGCCGATACTTACTGGCCGCCAATCAACTCAGTAACGATGTGGTGGTTTTCGCAATCGACAGCAACACCGGCCGGCTTTCGAAGTCCGGCAAAGAGATCAAAGCCGACACGCCTGTCTGTTTAAAATTTGTTCCCGTGACCCCTGAAAAAGGTCCCGCGAGACCAGCAGCCGATCAATAATTCCGACTCGGTTCTATTTGTCATATGATATAACTGTAAACCGGCAGGAAACCTGAATGAACGCCCGGCTTAATGGCTCCGCTGATCTATTCATGAAGGTTTCGGTGTCGCTGGCACTTTTGGGTTTTGGCATCAGTTTGGCGCCCTCCCCGCTACTTGCCCAGAACGCCGCATTTCACAATGCGCCTGCGAGCGCAAAGGCAGAAAAGAATCCTTATTCTGGACATGCCGACGCGGTCGCAGCCGGAAAGGCCCTCTATTCGAGTACTTGCATAACCTGCCACGGTCCTGCAGGCCAGGGAACCGGGAATGTACCACCGCTAGCGCAGGGAACAGCGCAGACTGCTTCCGACGGCGAACTTTTCTGGTACATTACGCGAGGCGATGTCGCGAGCGGAATGCCGTCATGGAAGAGTTTGCCGGAAGAACAGCGCTGGCAAGTCGTCGCCTACATAAAGTCGCTCGGCAACGCCCCTCCATCGACCGCAACTTCCGCCGCAGCAACTTCGACTGCATCTTCGACCGATACGGTAGCCGCGGTCGCAGCTACGTCGAGTGCCCCGCCACCCACGCTGCCATTCACCGACTACCGCTACGAGAATCCCGGCACGGTTCACCATATCGCCCTTAAAGATCTTCCTCAACCCTACGCAACCAGTTCAGCTACGAATGGTCCGAAAATCGTTCCTCGCCCGCAGACTGCCTGGCCGAAAGCACCGCCCGGTTTCAAAGTCGAATTGTATGCAACCGGATTGACTAATCCGCGCGTAATGCGCGTTGCTCCCAACGGAGATATTTTTCTCGCGGAAACCAGCGCCGGTGACATTAAGGTTTTTCGCGGAATCACTGCCGACGGCAAGCCCAAGCAAGTGAAGGTTTTCGCTACCGGCTTGAACATTCCTTTTGGCATCGCGTTCTATCCGTTGGGTCCAAATCCGCAGTGGGTATATGTCGCCAACATGGATTCGATGGTTCGCTACCCCTATCACGTTGGCGATATGAGCAGCAGCGCCCCGCCCCAGCATCTACTCGATCTCCCGAGCGGCGGCCATCACCGGTCGCGCGATGTTGTGTTCTCTCCTGACGGCAAGAGAATGTTCGTATCCGTTGGTTCCGATCAGAATGTCGACGATGCCCCGACAGAAAAAAATCGGGCCGATATTCTTGAACTGAACCCCGACGGCTCCGGTCTGCGCGTGTACGCCTCGGGCATTCGCAATCCGGTCGGCATTGCGATCAATCCAACAACAGGCGAGCTGTGGTGTTCGGTGAACGAACGTGACGGATTGGGCAATGATCTGGTGCCCGACTACATAACACACGTGCAGGACGGCGACTTCTATGGCTGGCCCTGGTGGTACATGGGTGGCAATCAGGACCCGCGTTTTGCCGGTAAGCACCCGGAGTTGAAAGACAAAGTCATTACCCCCGATGTGATTTTGCAGCCCCACAACGCATCGCTCGAAATGGCTTTTTATGATGGCAAACAGTTTCCTGCCGAGTATGCAGGAGATATTTTCGCCTCAGAGCATGGTTCCTGGAACCGCTCACCACGCGCGGGATATGAAGTGATTCGCGTGCCTCTGCATCAGACCGGGCACGCAAGCGGCGAGTATGAAGATTTTCTTACCGGCTTTGTGGTCGATGACGAAAACGTCTGGGGTCGGCCGGTCGGTGTCGCCGTAGGGCTGGATGGCTCGCTGCTGGTGAGCGATGATGGTTCAGGCTCGATTTGGCGTGTCAGCTATTCCGGCAAATGAGCGATCCGAGAATCGATCAATTTACGGACGATAATGAGAGAACTGGCATAATTCGATGACCAATACACTGCATCGTTACGGCGATTCTGAAAGTTTTTACGACGATTACATCATTTTCGCTACTCCCAGTAACGGCAAGAATGACGACGACAGTGTGCCCAAGCTAAAGGCTTTTCTGGAAATGGCCCTGCCTTTCAATCCGGTAAACCTTGGCGATCCAGTCCACGGTGGTGCGCTACGGCCGTCTCGCAACCTGACTACGGTGTCGAACTGGAAGCGCGATATGACGCCGAATTTCCGGGCCGTGATCGATGGCATCGACTCGCCTGCGTCAGTAGCCGCCATTTTCGACAATCAGGAATCAGCCGAAGGCTTTCTCAAAGCCGTAGCCGACGCCGATCTCGGCCTGTCGGTAAACATTTCAACTTCCATCGAAGGCGCCGAGCAGTGTTGCCGCTATGCCGGCGTTACCCGCCACAGCATCGGTTACTCACTGGGTTTCGAAGGCTCGACCGAGAAATTGCCCAACACGCAGGTGCTGAAGCTCACCACCATGTGCGGACACGGTATGGTGTCGTCCAACCTCGCCAGAAAAATGATTGATTGGGTAAAAGAAGGCCGTCGCACACCTGCCCAGGCCGCGACCTACATGCAGCGCTTCTGTTCCTGCGGTGTTTTTAATCCGGTTCGCGCCAGACGCTTGCTCGAAGACGCGCGCAAGAAGATCGAGTGAAGCGGCGCAAAAGCGAAGTACGCAAGCGATGGCCGTTGGTATATGACTTCAATCACGGGGATCGAAGCTTGAAACCTGGCATATTCACAGCCCTTCTCTGTACGTTTTTTTTCTTGGACCTGCCAGCATTCTCGCAATCTGACTGGCCAATGTATAGCCACGATTATGCGAGCACGCGCTATTCCCCGCTTAACCAGATCAACACGCAGAATGTTCAACTCCTGCAGCGCGCGTGGACTTATCACATGAAAAAGGACGGGCCGCGTCCCTTGTCGGCGGGAGCCGTGAGCCGAGGTGGCGGACGACGTTCTTCTCAAGCCACACCGATCGTGGTGAATGATGTCCTTTATATGCCGACTCCGTACGGTACGGTCATTGCCTTAGAGCCTGAGACGGGGACGGAAATATGGACTTACAAGCTGCCTCGCGGAAGGCCCGCGGGACGTGGTGTTGCGTATTGGCCCGGGGACGCGAAAACTCCAGCATCAATTTTGTTCGGAACATCCGACGGGCGATTGATGTCAATAAATGCGAAAACTGGCCAACCGACCGCTGGTTTTGGGGTTGATGGCGTGGTGGACATCAAGCCCGAAGTGCTCAACGGAATTCCCAACGCTCAATTCGATATCACTTCCCCGGTCACGGTTTACAAGGACCTCGTATTTACGGGCGGCCAGTTGCAGGAGGCCCCCGCGGCGGGCGCGTCCGGAGATACGCTGGCGTGGGATGTGCATACCGGAAAATTGGTTTGGCGTTTCCATTCCGTGCCGCATCCGGGCGAGATCGGTAATGATACCTGGGAGGGCGACGCCTGGAAAAACCGCTCGGGAACAAATGTCTGGGGCTTTATGAGCGTCGATATTGAGCGCGGCCTTTTGTTCCTTCCGTATGGCTCTCCGAGTTCTGACTTTTACGGCGCAGATCGAAAGGGCAAAAATCTTTTCGGCAATTCACTGGTGGCGGTGAATGCTGACACTGGAAAGCTTGCTTGGTATTTTCAAGCCGTCCATCACGACACTTGGGATTACGATCTGGAGTCGGCACCGGTGCTGATGGATGTGACGCAACATGGAGAGAAAATTCCGGCGGTGGCGGTTACTGGAAAGCTTGGGCTGCTTTTCATCCTCGATCGCCGAAACGGAAAGCCCATCTTCGGAGTCGAGGAGCGGCCCGCACCTGCGAGTGATGTTCCGGGCGAACCCAGTTTCCCGACTCAACCCTTTCCGTTGAAGCCTGCGCCGGTTGGGCGCCACAGTTTCAGTCCCGACGAAATTGCCACTGTGACACCTGAACAGAAACTGTTCTGCACTAATCTTCTAGCCACCGAGGGCGGAATGGCCAGCGGCGGTCCCTATACCCATTACGGATCGAAACTCACCATTGTTTTTCCGGGCAGCATCGGCACCACCAACTGGCCGGGAATGTCTTACAACCCGGATCTCGGATATCTATTTCTCAACACCGTAAACCTTGGGGATGTCGGGAAAATTGCGAAGTCCGACGAAGGCGCCGATCCCCCCTACGATCGCGCCAGCCCATGGGGAATGTATGCGCGCTTCTGGAACCCCGATAAGTTCTGGCCATGTCAGCAGCCGCCTTGGGGAGAATTGTGGGCGATCAATGTGAATACCGGGGAAGTGGCGTGGAAAATTCCTTTCGGCGTTGATCCAGAGTTAGAGGCAAAGGGCGTTCATGGCACCGGGACTTTGAACTTCGGCGGATCGATTGCGACTGCAGGCGGACTGGTGTTCATCGCGGCCACGCGTGACCAGATCTTCCGCGCGTTCGAAGCATCAACCGGAAAAGAATTATGGGAGAGCAAACTCGAGACCGGCTCCTACACCGTACCCATGACCTACCGCGGCAAAAACGGCAAGCAGTACGTGGTCCTCACGGCTACTGGCGCCAGCTTTTACGACACCACCGCAGGCGACTCAGTCATCGCCTTTGCCTTGCCATAAGCCCCTTTCGCCAATTCCGATCGTAGGTCCAAGCAAAAAAAACGCCGGGTCTCGGCGGGAAACCCAGCGACTCATCTTCGATCTAAAATCGAAATTGGCTCCAATCTTATTGCTTATCGTAAACCACCATCTCGTGAAATGGCTTGCCGTCTTTATCTGTGCCGTCCATGGTGAAGGTAGTGGTTTTGCCATCTTTCGAGAGGACTGCTGTACTCTTGGCGGCGCGGCCGTTAAAGTTCCAGACCTGCTGATTGGTGTGACTATTTATCTTTGTCACGATCACCGTGACGTTGTCCCTGCCCTCCACCGCCACAGGTTTTCCTGCAACCGGTGTGTAATGCCACGAAGAACTTTTACCTTCTGAGTTCGTCTCATTTACCGTGACCGTTCCGTCGGGATCTACCGTGCACATATCTACCTGGGGAGGAGGTCCGGGAAATTTGGATTTTGCGAAGTTTACGTTCCACGTTCCGGCGAATCCGCCGGCGGGCATTGTGGCATGTAATTGAGCGACTGCTAGAAATAGGAACGCGGAAGTCAGCAAAGTGAGCAGGCGTGATTTCATGGCTCATATGATAATATGATTGAAATTTGTGTCAACTGCTTTTCGCATTTCCAGGTCGCGACCCGAGCGCCGGCGAAATTTCGCACGTGATGGTCGTATGAGACTAGTCTTCTTACAATACTGACTTTCTTTGAAACTGATCTTCCTTGAAACGGAGCCGAGCATGCGAAACGCCTTCCTGTTCCTGCTTCCTTCACTGCTGATCGCCGCAATTGCCTTGGCAGAATCTCATTCCGGATCGAGTGGGCTGTTGCTGGTAGCTAATAAAGGAGACAACAGCCTCGGCATCATTGATCCAATTGGCGGACGGCAAGTGGCTGAGGTCCCGGAAGGTGGCGTAACCGGGCACGAAATTATTGCTTCACGCGATGGAAAGATGGCCTACGTTCCTATCTACGGAAATTCGGGCGTCGGCCAGCCGGGAACTGACGGCAACAATTTGGTGGTGATCGATATCGCCGCGCGAAAAGTAGTCGGCAATATCGATTTCGGGAAAGGAGTACGGCCGCACCTTCCGGTTCTCGGCCCAAAAAACGGCCTGCTTTACGTCAGCACCGAACTCGACAAGTCCATCACCATCATCGATCCCGCGACTCTGAAAATCGTAGGCTCTGTTCCGACCGGTCAAGAGCAGTCACACATGTTCGCGATCACGCGCGACGGACGCCGCGCCTACACCGCGAACGTAGGACCGGGAACAGTTTCGGTCCTTGATCTGGACGCCCGCAAGGTGCTCGCCATCATTCCGGTGGCGCCGCAAGTTCAGCGAATTTCGCTTTCGGTAGACGATGGCCTGGTGTTCACCTCCGATGTAACTAAGCCGCAACTCGCCGTCATAGACACGCACACCAACAAAGTCAAAACCTGGATCCCATTGCCCGGTTTGGGCTATGGAAGCGCGACTACTGCCGACGGCAAGTGGCTGGTCATTGCATTGCCCCTGGTGCACCAGGTTGCTGCCGTGGATCTCGGCACTATGAAAGTTGCGCATAGCATCGACGTGGGGATGCGAACTCAAGAAGTGCTGCTAGCGCCCGACGGCCAGACAGCGTACGTATCGTGCGATCAAAGCGGAAAAGTCGCTGCTATCAGTCTTTCGGACTGGAAGGTAAAAAGCGTCATTGATGCCGGCAAAGGTGCGGATGGACTCGCATGGGCTGCTTCGACTCACTGAAAAACGCATTTCGTGGTATGGGCTGTCGCTGAAACCTCAGTTGGTTAAGAGTTCAAATCGAGGAACAAAATGGATCGATTCAAAACAGGGAAGTTGTCGTTCTGCAGATCACGATTCTGGGGTTATGCTGCTGGTTTAGCTCCGTTCCTGCTGGGTGCGGCGCTGCTGCCCGCAGCAGCGCAGACGGTCGCCAAGCCTCCGGTCAAGACCCCAAGCGCAGGCGGTAACAGTTTTGCAGGGCCGGGTGACGTCAGGTATCAGCCTTCGCGAGATGTGCAAGACCGACGAATCGATATGTTCATCGGCGACTGGCGGGACTCGATGCCGCGTCACGCTTACGGTTCTCTGGTCCTTCGGGATATTCTGACCCGCGGCGACAACTATGCTCCGCCGCAACCCGGCGCAGTTCTTCAGGCCGCAAACTTTCTCGCTTACGGACGGCTGGCCGCCCACAACTCCACCATTCCTACCACGCTGCAGCGCGAGCAGAACGTCTTCTACATTCTCGGCGGCGCCGGAGAAATCACCGCAGGAGGGAAGACCGCTGCCTTACATAAAGACATTGCGATATTCATTCCCGAGAACGTCGAGTTCGTGATGACGAGCACCGGTGATGAAGATCTCACCATGTATGTGGTCAGCGAGCCTGTTCCCGAGGGCTTTGTGCCCGCGAAGGCGATGCTCGCGATCGACGACAGTCAGGTTCCGGTGCGGACTCCCATGGAAGCGTCTCCTTTTACATTGCAGGGAGCTTCCGGCCATTGGGCACATATCGTGCGCGATCTCTTTTCCAAAACTGACGGCTTGGCTACCATCGGAGATCTCATCACCGTAAGCATCGCTCCCATGACCATGGGCGAGCCGCATCCGCATAACCCCGGCCAGGAGGAGATCTGGGTAGCGATCGATGGCACCAGTCTTGCCTTCATTGGGACCGAGCTGCGGGTCCAGCGTCCGGGAATGGCGTACATGATCCGTCCGGATCAATCCATGACCCATTCGAACATCAGTACGGGGGATAAGCCGGTCAAGTTTTTGTGGTTTGTCAGTTCTTCTATTAAGAAATAGCTGCTGTTCAAGTTGCGTAGCGGGAGACAAGACTGCTCACTTTCGCTATTTATTTTCTCTGCGGGCTTCGAGGATTCTCCGCGTACTCTGCGGTTAAAAGCTCTTGGTTTTCCGCTGTCAGCTACCTACCATCAGCAGGACAGTCTGAGGGCGGCTGTCCCCACATTCGCAATCCTTCGCACACAAAAACGGGGTGAAGATCCGGGAGCCCCGCGCATCCGTTTCCTCACCCCTCAACACTTAATGCCAATTCGTACTAGAAGATGAACTTCGCGCTTATCTGACCGACTCGCGTAGGTGCGGTCTGGGTGACCTGACCGAACTGGCTGCTGTTAGCATTGCCATTCACAGACGTGGATAGGAAATTGGCATGGTTGAAGACGTTGAACATCTCGAAGCGCAGGTTGAACGCCATGCTCTCGGTGATCTTCGTGTCTTTTTCCACGCCTAAATCCGTATTGATGGCTCCCGGCCCGCTGAAGGAAAACTGTTTCGCGCTCCCAGTCACGCCACAAGCTTCGTAACTTTTAAGCACGCCATTACAGTTAGGAAGGTTGAAGGCGAATGCCGAGTTAGTAAAGTAGTTGTGCACTCTACCAGAAAGCGTTGTGTGCGAATTCACCTTCTGCAGCGGACCGACGAAGGTAGGATAGTCGAGACCGATGTTGGTCAATGCGAAATCACCTCCGCTCTTCAAGCTGACCGGAGTGCCAGAATTGAAGCGGCTGATGCCCGTAATGTGCCAACCGGTGGAAATTCGACGCTGACCGAACATGCGCGCGAACGGAAGATCCCAGTTGTAGCTCATCACGAGGTTATGCCGCATATCGAACGTCGAAGGCCCGTAGTTCCGCGACGGATCGCGAGGGTCGTACTTGGCGGAGTAACTATCCAAGGAATGCGCGTAAGTGTAACTCACTAGTAATGTCAAGTCGCGAGCACGACGTTCCGCTGAAACCTGGAGCGAGTTGTAATTAGAGTTCGCCGAATTCTTCAGGTAAGTCGCCGAGGCGAAGGCCACTACCGGACCCCCATTGGAATTTGTATAGTTGGGGCTGATGGCCTGATTGTTGATCAGGCCCGTAAAGGTTCCGTAGTAGGTTTGGCCGCCTTGTGTGTAGACGCTACCTTCGCCACCCGGTCCGCAGCCCACAATCGACTGGCAAAGCGGGCCGTTGCCCCATAGTATGTCTTCGCCGCGCTGAATGTGGTGTCCCTGGGTTCCCACGTATGACATGGTCAGGACAGTTGACTTATCCAGCTGCCGCTGAATCGAGACGTTGTAGTGTTCGGCCATTTGGGTCTTGTTGTGGTTGTAGTAGCCCGGCAGGTAAAGAGGCATTAGCGATCCGAACTTGAAGTTCGGAAAGGGACCGGAACCGGATGGGAAGGTGAAGGGGAAGTGCTGTCCCTGCGGTACGCCGTTTGCGCGAGTTACATACGGGCTCGCGAACTCCGTCGGTGCCGGCGATTGCCAATAGAGACCCCAGGGAGCGTCACCGATAATTCCGAAGTTGCCATTATCCGCGGCGCCCAAATAATAGACACCGTAAGCAGCACGAATGCTGGTTTTGTTCTCACCCCAGATGCCACCCGTAGGCGCATAGGCGAGACCAATACGAGGTCCGAAGTTGTTCCACTGGGTCGGCGAGATCGTGCTAGGAACGTTCGGATCTCCCGGCACGACGTTGCCCGGAGGTGAGTTGGGGAACTTGACCGACTGCTCTCCCGGCACAGGCGCGGTCAGACGGCCATAGACGTCGCTCCACGGCCGCGCAACATCCCACCTGAGGCCGAGGTTTACAGTAAGTTTCGGAGATACCTTCCAGGTATCAGAACCAAAGAGCGCGCCGTATCGGGTGCGGTTATCAAGAAGTTGAACCGAGCATTGGACAAATGTCCCAGGAGCACCGATGTAGTAATCGGAAACATCCGAATTGGTTTCGTTCCCGCTAAATTGGAAATATCCGTTGGGACCACATTCGTTTCGAACATTTAGCCGATAGTATCGGAGATCACCACCAAAGCTGAGAGAGTGGTTGCCCATCGTCTTGCTGAAGGTGTCGCTAAGCCCGTAGGTAGTATCAGGTTGATACAGATTCAACCAGTTGTTACCGACTGCAAAGTTATTAAACAATAGCATTGGGAGCGATGATGCGTATCCGGCCGTTCCGGTGTTGATTAGACCGCCGGTGGTGGGATCGGTGTTGAACCCGTATTGGCTGTAGCTGGAAATTTTCGAACTGGCCGATGGCTGCGAAGTTCGGACCGCCGTGCGGAAAAACTGGATGCGAGCGACGTTGACCGCGGTGCTGCCGAACGTCTTCGTATTGCTCAACGCGAACAGTTGGTTGCGGGATGGCACCAGCGCTGGGAAGCCCGGCACATTTGTCACCCCTTGATATGCCTGCTGGTAGATCGGCTGGGTGGCAGTTGAGTCGTCGTAGTGGTAATAGCCCGACCAGCTCCCAGTCATCTGGTTGATAAAGTCAATTCGCTGGGCCATGTTGGTATCGATAAGCGATCCGCTGTGGCTTGAGTCAGAGTAGATGAATCCGCCGGACTGATTTGCGGCGGGAACGAACTGCAATGTCGCTTTACTAATCGGGTCTATATAGGCCGAGATGTCGTGGCCGGGCACGCTAACCGGAACATTATTTTGAAGTTCGGTGGTCGTCACTGGCGTACCGAGTTGGTTGTACATCGTAGGTGTACAAACCGGAGGTCCTGGACACGAGGGTCCCTGCCCAACTATGGTTCCACCACCGCGACTCATGAGGGTTGCAGCCCAAGCATTACCTTGGACAAAGCTGTTGAGCACGTCGTCCGGGAAGATACCCTTCCGCTCGTCATTACTCAAAACCGACATCGGCCCCGTGCTGACTCCGGCTACCTGACGGGTCTGCTGAAAGTCGGTAAAGAAGAATATTTTGTCCTTCCAGATCGGACCACCCAAGACACCGCCGAACTGATGTTGTTTCAACTCGGCCTTCGTCCCGCTCATGTAGTCGGTCGCATCCAAGCCCTGATTCCGGTAGAACTCGAAGAGCGTTCCATGGAAACGGTTGGTTCCGGATTTGGTCACGGTGTTCATGACTGAACCGGTGAACTTGCCATACTCAGCGCTGAAACTGTTGGTGAGCAGGCGGAACTCCGCGATAGAGTCAGCATTCGGGATCAGACCGGCGCCCATATTCTTGGTCTCGTTCACCTCGGCGCCGTTCACTAGGAACGCATTGGCCCATTCCGGTTGACCATCCGTGGAGACGTTCCCCGATGAGGTATAGAGCCCCGAAGAGGGTCCGCGATCAGAGTAACCGCTGTTCGTATTGAGGGGCGAAACGCCCGCCTGAAGCGACAAGAGGTCGAGATACGACCGGCCGTTGAGCGGCATGGCCAGAATCTGAGGAGACTCGATGGTAGTGCCCAGCGTCGTACTCACCGTCTGGACCTGTACAGCATTGGCCTCGACGGAAACCGTCTCCTGCGCGGCGCCCACTGCCAGCGTCAGATCAAAACGCAACTCGTCGTTGACCTTGAGATCGATATCTTTCAATGTTGCTTGCCTAAAGCCGGTGATGGTAGCCACAATCTGATATCTTCCGGGCGGCAACGCCAGAAAAGTATAGGCGCCTTGAGAATCGGTGGTGGTCTCTCGATTTAGGTTCGTGGCGACTTCCGTAACGGTGACGCGGGTGCCGCTGATTACCGCGCCCGAGCTGTCACGTACATATCCCTGGATCGACCCAGTCACATCTGCCATCAGGCTGGCGCTTCCAAGTAGGACCAGCAGGCAGAGACAGAAACACCGGCAAATAAGACGTTGCATAAGCCCCCTCGATCTACATTTGTGCGACGATGTCATGTTTGTGAACGCAGCCGAAATCATGCGAACACCTTTCTTTATGTGCCGAGCGCGAATTTCGTCTATTCTGAAGAATCGGGCGATCCAGTTTCTCCTCGGATGGGCCGGAACATCTGGATCTGGAAAATATTAGGGAAGCGCTAAAAATGCCCGGCACCGAGCATTTGTCATATAATACAATGTAAAGTTGACTGTCAAGAGAATAATCACCCCTCGCGCCACGGATTTCGGAGTTGAGCGGTCGATCTGTAAGCTATCGGCCTGGGGAGTGCGACCGCGCCAAAGAGCTTATTTTCATCAAGTGCGAATACAGGCTGGCGCTTTGCCAGGTAAGCAGTTTAATTGTGCTGCTAATTCGATCGACCATCCCGGATAATTTAGTTGGACAGATGTGACTTCGTGGTCGGAAAGGGACGCCGTGCCTCAAGAAAGTAGGGAGTCGTCACCCCAAGCTGCTTGGTTTCATTACACCGACAGCTATGAGTTCATGGAACGGGTGCGGTCGGGCATGCCTCCGCTGATTATTTGCGTGGCCTGCAACGGTGGAATTCAGGGCAAAGAGGCTAACGAATTTATTCCCGAGACAGCGAACGAAATTGCGGAGTCGGTGGCTGGCGCTTACGAAGCCGGTGCTTCCATGGTGCACATCCATGCGCGCGATCCGCGGCAATTGACTCAGGGCGCCCGCGATACTGATACTTGGCGTGAAGTGTTGCGAAAAGTCCGCGCGCGTTGTCCCGAAATCATCATTAACTCAACCACCGGAGCCGGTCCCGGCATGACCATGGAAGAGCGATCCGCGTGCTTGGCCGCAGGCCCCGAAGTGGCGTCGCTAAACCTCGCGCCCGATATGAGCAAGTTCAACTTGAAGGAGCGGCCGGCGCCTCTGCCTTTTCCCCGACCGGCGCTTGAGATCGATGAATGTATTCCGTTTACCTATGGGCAGATTCATCAGTTTGCCGCGGAAATGAAACAGCGCGGGATCAAGCCCGAGCTGGAGCTTTATCATCCCGGGTGCGCGTGGGTGGTGCGCTATCTCATGGAGCACAATCTTCTGGAAAGGCCCTATTGGATGCAAACGGTGATGGGTTACCAGACCAGCAGTTATCCCACGGTCGAAAATGTGCTGCAGATATTGAAAGAATTTCCGGACGACTCGCTATGGTTGTGCTCGGCGATTGGTCCGTTTCAGCTGCCGTTGACCACGCTCGCGACATTAATGGGCGGACATGTGCGGGTTGGACTCGAGGACAACGTGTACTACTCGCGCGGACGAAAAGCTAAAAGCAACGCGGAATTGGTGAAGCGGGCCGTCCGCATTGCGCACGAACTCAACCGCGAAGTTGCTACCCCAAGCCAGGCGCGCAAGATGCTGAGACTGCGCAGCCAGCCAACTCAGTACTAAAATGAACGATACCTACGCTGATTTCGATTCCTCGGTGACGGGAAGGATCCGTCGAAAAAAATCGTAATTAGCGTATGATACGATGTTTGCGCAATGCTGCTCCTGACCACACTTTTCTTCGTCGTTTCCACCAGTTCGCCTGCGCTGCCTCCGGGAGAAGGGAAGCCAATTGTCGAGCGGATGTGCGGCTCATGCCACGCCCTGAAAGTAGTAACTTCGAAGAGGGCGTCTCCTGAACAATGGTCGCAGGTCGTCGATCAAATGGTTTCACGCGGGGCGGAAGGAACTGATGAAGAAATTGAGACTGTAGTCGACTACTTGAGTAAGAATTTCGGCCTGGACAGCCCACCCCCTGCTGCAGAAAAAGAGGCCGCGGCCCAGCCAGTCAAGGTGAATCAGGCCACCGCTGCGGAATTGTCCGCGGGTCTTGGACTCTCAGCTGACGAGTCCGCGGCCATCGTTGCCTACC
>Ga0207053_10055_pt3 | contig 24469 bp, 21 predicted proteins | sample Alteio_BWMinCont_59_FD_153290 | JGI IMG/M metagenome (GOLD analysis project Ga0207053, IMG submission 153290) | Enriched cells from forest soil in Barre Woods Harvard Forest LTER site, Petersham, Massachusetts, United States -... | ecosystem: Environmental > Terrestrial > Soil > Temperate forest >...
CTTGCCCTCCCGAGCTTAGAAAGATGCGGCGATAATTGCAAATTGTAGCCCGGTATGACTTGCCCAAGTGAGGCTTCTAGTCAATTTGCAACCCGCGAGGCTTTGCGGTGGTTGGTTGGTGATTAGGCACCTATGTCCAAGAAAATGCCGAACTGTTCTCAGCTACGGCGAGCACGAAAGCCTACAGTGACCTTCGTAATTTCTCGGTAACAGGCCGCACCCGGCACAATAGCTACAGACACTTATCAGCGCAAGCGGGGGATTGGAGCCGAGGATTCACCAAATGGATGCGATTGAGACAATCAGACAGCAGGTTCGAAAAGGATACATCGTGGGCGAGTGGGATGCCCTCGGCAAACGCGGTATATCGCTCACCGACCGCATGAGCTTTTTGGAAGATTTATTTCTTTGCGGCTTTCAAACCGCCCAGTGCGCGACGGGCCTGACTCCGGATTCGCCTGAGTTCGCAGTTGACGTTCACATCGAATTGGCGCGCGACGGGATGCACGCGACGGGAGACATTCAATCCTGGCAAATTCGCCGCAAAGACGGCACCTCGGAACGTCTGGAATTTAAGCCGGTAAGCCGCAGCGACCGGAGACAACGCCCGGCTAAGCCAGGAAACGCCAAGGGCCAAGGCGCTTAACGGCCAAGCGCGCAGGGGACTGAATCCTTCTTCTGATCCCCTCACCCCGTAATTCTTTCCGCCTCGCTGGCAATTCCTACCGACGCGTTCCGCACCACCCGCCAGTGTTTTCAAGCACTTAGGAATGGCCCGAAGGATGCAATCCCCTTACCAGACGAAGTGGCGCGCAACGGGGCGCACTTGAGAATAACTTCGGCCAGAGGTTTTCTTGGGCGCCCCTTGCATTTATAGGGCCCTCCCCCCTACCTTAGGCCAACGCTAGCCGCTCCAGGATATCCACACCGGCTCTTCGCAGTAAATTCGCTACCACCGGCTCCTTGAAGCGCGACGCATCATATTCCACGCGCACTGTGTGTTCCTTCTCATGGAAGCTGACCCGCCGGATCCCATAAACTTCGCGCATGTTATCAATCGCCCGCATAGCGTTTTCCGGCGGCGGGCCCGCATACCGATATGCCACTTCCATCTGTGTCATGTTGTGGTAAGTTCCTCTCAAATTAAGATACACCACGGCTTGCTGGATTCCATTGCTCGCATGTTCATGGAAGCGAAGACACTGTGTGGTGACGGCAGTCGATCCGAATCATAATCTATTTCTCTTGAATCTATGACTGTAGGCCACGGGATAGAGCAGAGTTTTTTCTCTGCGTTTTTTGTGAAATCTCTGCGACCTCTGCGGTTCAAGGCTTTTTGCACTGATGACAACGTCGCCTGCCACCCTCGCCAAAGATCCAGTCTGCGGAATGACTGTCGATCCCGCAAAGGCCAAAGCGAAGGCGGAACACGCAGGCCATACTTATTATTTCTGCTGTACCGGCTGCGCTCAGAAATTCCAATCGGATCCTGAAGAATATCTGAAGCCGAAATCCGCTAAGCCCACTCTGGTGACGCTCGGCGGACTCGCATCGACTCAACCGAGGACTGCGGCGCAGCAAACTTCGACGCAGGAGGCTGCCGACAAGCCCGCCGCTGCATACGTTTGCCCGATGTGCCCCGAGGTTCGTGAATCGAAACCAGGGCCTTGCCCGAGTTGCGGCATGGCTCTGGAACCAGAATTTCCGACCGCTCTTACGAAAACCGAATACACCTGCCCCATGCACCCCCAGATCGTCCGCGACCAACCCGGCACTTGCCCGATCTGCGGCATGGCGCTCGAACCGCGCACCATCACGGCAACGGCGGAAGACAATCCTGAACTGCGCGACATGACTCGCCGCTTCTGGACCAGTGTCGCGCTGACGGCTCCACTGCTCGCAATCGCCATGGCAGAGATGCTCCGCGGGACGCCTGTTCAAGGCATTCTGCCCGGTGCTTGGCTTCCCTGGATCGAATTGCTGCTTGCTACCCCGGTCGTCCTCTGGGGCGGGTGGCCTTTTTTCCAGCGCGGCTGGGCCTCGATCGTCAATCGCTCCAGCAACATGTTCACGTTAATTGCCATGGGCACCGGCGTCGCTTATTTTTACAGTCTTATAGCCACGCTTTTTCCTGGGATTTTTCCCGTTTCATTTCGCGAGATGAGCGGCCGCCCAGCAGTTTATTTTGAAGCCGCGGCAGCAATCGTCACGTTGGTTCTGCTCGGCCAGGTACTCGAGCTGCGCGCCCGCAGCCGAACCGGAGCAGCCATCCGCGCGCTGCTCGATTTGGCTCCGCGTACCGCGCGCGTAGTTCGCAACGGAACAGAAGAAGACATTTCGCTTGATCAAGTCCATGTCGGTGACCGCCTGCGGGTCCGCCCTGGCGAAAAAATTCCGGTAGACGGAGTGGTCCTCGAAGGCCGAAGTTCGGTTGATGAATCCATGATCACCGGCGAATCCATTCCGGTCGAAAAGAGTGAGGGAGAGCGCGTAATCGGCGCCACCGTGAACGCATCCGGCTCATTCATCATGCGCGCGGAACGAGTTGGGAGCGAAACGCTCCTGGCACAGATCGTCAGCATGGTCAGCCAGGCCCAGCGCAGCCGCGCGCCCATCCAGCGCCTCGCTGACAAAGTTGCCGGTTGGTTTGTTCCCGCGGTCATCGCTCTCGCGGTGCTCACCTTCATCGCCTGGGCAATTTTCGGTCCGGAGCCGCGCTTTGCTCACGCAATCGTAAACGCCGTCGCTGTGTTGATCATCGCCTGTCCATGTGCGCTGGGCCTGGCGACGCCGATGGCCATCATGGTCGGGACGGGGCGCGGAGCGCACGCTGGCGTGCTGATTAAGAATGCCGAGGCGCTGGAGACTCTAGAGAAAGTCGACACGCTGGTCATCGACAAGACCGGAACATTGACGGAAGGCAAGCCTCGAGTGACCTCCTTCTCGACGAGCAGCAGTTTAGGTGAATTCGAACCATTGAGGCTTGCGGCAAGCCTGGAACGAGCAAGTGAACATCCACTCGCGAGCGCGATCGTGACCAAAGCTCACGAACAAGGGCTAAATCTCTCCGAAGTTCGGGACTTCGAGTCTCGCCCAGGCAAGGGCATCGCGGCGCTGGTGGACGGGAGGCGAATCGTAGTAGGGAATTGGGCCATGATGCAAGACGAGGGAATCCAGCAAAAAGCAGTTCTAGTTGGAGACGCTTCCGCAGGTACTGTGATCTTTGTTGCCGTGGACCACGAGTACGCCGGTTCCATTAGTGTTTCGGACCCCATAAAGCAATCAGCCGAGTCGGCCATTCGCGAGCTTAAGCAGCAGGGCCTGCGCATCGTTATGCTCACCGGTGACAACCGCTTCACTGCCGAAACGGTTGCCCGCCAACTCGGCATTCAGGAGTTCCACGCGGAGGTTCTGCCCGCCGACAAGTCGAAAATTGTGAAGGATCTTCAACAGCAGGGTCGCGTAGTCGCCATGGCGGGAGACGGCATCAACGACGCACCGGCGCTCGCGCAAGCCGACGTCGGCATTGCGATGGGCACCGGAACCGATGTCGCCATCGAAAGTGCGGGAATCACGTTAGTCAAAGGTGATTTGGCCGCGATCGTGCGCGCCCGGAAATTAAGCCGCGCCACCATGAAGAACATTCGCCAGAACCTGTTCTTCGCGTTTATCTACAACTCGATCGGAGTTCCAATCGCGGGAGGAGTTCTATATCCATTCTTCGGAATCCTGTTGGGCCCTATCTTCGCCGCGGCTGCCATGAGTTTCAGCTCTGTCTCAGTGATCGCAAATTCGTTGCGCCTGGGTCACGCGAGGCTTTAAATAAATAATCACAGACAGCATCACTCCAAATTCCCCTGCTCCAGCACCACGTTCTCTCTCACAATCAGCCGGTGCGCGGCCATCTCTTTCAACTTAGGCAGCACTCGGTTCACATGTTCATCAGTGTCCACAAAAACAATGATGACAGGCAGCTTGCCGCCTGCGTCCACCAGATGGCTGGTCTTCACCCGTTGTCGTCCAAGGAATCCTGCAACCGCGTGGAGCACGCAAGCGGCAAACACATTCTCCTCGTGGAGATAGTTCAATACCGCAAGATGCAGTGGCTTGCCATGCCATCTATCGGATTCGTTCGAGTAAATCGTGACCTGGACTGCCATGGGCATAGGCATTCTATAGCACTCGTGCTAGTGCCATTCCCGCGAGGGCCGCACCGAGGCACAGCAGATTGTTCGAAACAAAATTCGCAAGCAGGAGCATCCATTGCCCTTGTGCGAAGTACGCCATGGTTTCGAACGCAAAGCTGGAAAAGGTGGTAAAGGCGCCGCAGAATCCGACCACGATCAACAGTCGCCATCGCGGATCCAGGAGCACCCGTTGCGTGCTCCAGATCATAAAGAATCCGACGATGAAGCTGCCGCTGACGTTGATGAATAGGGTCCCGAAGGGAAAGACCGGGCCAGCATATTTCGCCGCCCAGCGGCTGATGAGCCAGCGGCAATTGGCGCCGAACACAGCGCCTATCGAAATAATGATTACATCACTTAGGCTGCGCACAGTGGAGTTCTCCTTACCATATGGTAGGAGTCATCAGCGCGCGGTTGGCGGGCGGTTATGGCGAACTCCATCGCCGTAATTTCTTTTTACCACATCACCGGCAGCCTGAAAACTTTCGCCGGTTACTTCTGTTTGGCTGCTGTGTGATCTTCGCGGAGAATCGAATACATCTCAAGATCGATAAACTTTCCCGACTTAAGTACGCCTTGCCGGATGCAGCCCTCGTGCCGCATTCCGATCTTCTCCAGCACTCGTCCCGATTTTTCGTTTCCCTTGAAATGGTTCGCGAAGATCCGGTTCAGGTTCAGTCTCTCGAATCCGTATCTGACCACTTCACGTGCGGCTTCTGTCGCGTACCCATTGCCCCAGAACGGCACCCCGATCCAGTAACCTATCTCTGCACGCCGATGCTGCATCTCCGGATGCAGTCCCATACCGCCGCACAGTTGCCCATTGCTTCGCAGTCGGATCGCCAGGCGAAGTTCATTCTCTTTAGGCACGGTGGCAAGGAACTCGCGAGCATGCCTCTCTTCATAAGGATGCGGTATGCGCAAGGTCGTCGCCGCGACTTCGGGTGCGCCAATCAGCGGAACCAGTTCTGCAATGTCAGATTCGGAAAATTCGTGAAGGATTAAACGAGCAGTTTCGAGCGAGTGAGCCATGCCTTCATTTCAGCCTGCCAACTTCTACTAGCCTCGTATCCCGAGAAGAAGAGAAGCCCTACACTCGCGCTTCTGGCAGCGCTACTTCGCGGTTCATCTTGTATGCGTTGGAGATGTATTGCAGCAGCATGCGCTGGGTATTGAAGAAGGATCCATTCAGCGCTATGGCATTGCGCATGATCTCGATATAGCGGTTCGGCCGGCCGTAAAACATGGGCACGATTTCCCGCTCGAGCTTGTCGTATAGGGCGGCCATCTCGATCGATGGGTCTTCGGCAAGCTCGCTGCTGCCAATTGCCCAACCCGTGACGCCTTCAATGTGTCCCTCCGCCCACCAGCCGTCAACCACGCTGAAGCTGGGGACGCCATTCATCGCAGCTTTCATTCCGCTGGTTCCGGATGCTTCCTGCGGCCGCATCGGGGTATTGAGCCACAGGTCGACTCCTGAGGTGATGAGCCTGCCCCAGCGCATGTCGTAATTCTCCACATACACTGTGCGGATCACATCCGCCAGCGAGGCTGCGCCCCCGACTACGCGTCGTATCAGATTTTTCCCACCTTCGTCATTTGGATGTGCCTTTCCACCGTAGACCAACTGAATCGGCCCGACTTCGCGGGCAATTTTCCGCAGCCGCTCCGCATCCTGAAACAACAAATCCGCGCGCTTATAAGTGCTGGCCCGGCGAGCGAAGCCTAGCGTCAGCAGCTTCGGGTCAAGCTGCACTCCAAACACCCGGCCGATTTCTTCAAACAGTTCGGTCTTGGTCTCGGCGTGGGCTTCGCGGATTGCCGGTAGCGGAATGCTGATCGCATATCGCAAATAATTGTTGTCCGTCCGCCAGCCCGGAATATAGGAATCAAAAAGCTGGCTGAACGCCGGCGAAATCCAGGTGATCGCATGAACGCCATTTGTAATCGCGCTGATCTCGTAGGTGGGAAACATCCCGCGCGAAACTTCTCCGTGCCGCATTGCGACCCCATTCACATATCCAGAGAAGCGAAGTGCGAGATAGGTCATGTTCAGCGCATCGCCCTCCCAGGCCTCGGCTTCGTCCAGTAACCCCAGCTGCTCGCGTCCTAATATTTGCGAAACCAGGCTGCGCGGAAACTGGTCATGCCCAGCCGGTACCGGCGTGTGCGTGGTGAAGATGCACATGTTGCGCACGCCATCAATGTCGAGCTGTTTCAAGCGCCCGGCAAAACTCTGGTCCAGCCTTCGCGCCAGCAATCCCAGCGAGAGAAGCGCCGAATGGCCTTCATTCATGTGGAAGGTTTCAATCTGCCCGGAATACAGTTTCTGCAAGAGCTGAAAACCACCCAGCCCAAGTACAATCTCCTGCGCCAAGCGGTATCGTTGGTCCCCTCCGTAAAGAGAATTCGTCAACGCTCGGTCATATTCACTGTTCTCCGGCAGGTCAGTATCCAACAAATAAACCGGAACCGTCTCTCCGGAAATTCCAGTGATGGTGTATTTCCACGCCCGTACCGAAACTGGCCGCCCTTCGATTTCCACCGTGGCCCGCGGTCCAACCGCGGTGAGCTGGGCTCCTGGGTCCCACTCTTGCGGCTGTTCAAACTGGTTTCCCGCTGGATCCAGAATTTGCCGAAAATATCCTTTGCGATAAGCGAGTGTAACCGCGACTACGGGGGCGCCCAAGTCCGCAGCCGAGCGCAGCGTGTCGCCGGCCAGAATGCCCAGACCCCCCGAATAAGTCGGGATATCTGGCTCCAGCGCAATTTCCATGGAAAAGTATGCGATCCGGGGAGTAACCGTTTTCCTCATTTATCCTTTATTTTCGGCTTAAAGCGGGATGAAATCCGGAAGCGTGTTTTGGAGGCCTCTGGCCGTAAGTATAACGTTAAGGTGCCTGTGAGTTCCAGAATTGAGCTCAGTTCTCCCGCTCGATTAAGAAACGCGCCAGACCCTTTAGCGTTTCAGCCTGCGGACCGAAACTCTCCACCGCCTTGTACGCATCACCCAGTAACGCCCGCGCTTTTTTGCGTGACTCGTCGAGTCCAAACAGCGCCGGGTAAGTCGCCTTTTCTGATGCAATATCTTTTCCCGCCGTCTTTCCTAATTGCTCCGAGGTTTGGGTCACATCCAGAATGTCGTCCACGATCTGGAACGCCAGCCCTATCGCTTGTCCGAAGCGTCGCAGGTTCGCGACCTGCTTTGAATCGGCGTTTGCGTAAATGCCACCGGTGACCACGCTCGCGGTAATCAATGCCGCTGTCTTCGAGCGATGAATGTATTCGAGTGTTGCGGCCTCTGGCTTACTGCGTTCGGCCTCGAGATCCACAACTTGGCCACCAATCATTCCGTTTACCGTGCCGGTTCCGCGCGCGATCTCTTCGATGATCTTCACTCGGGCGTCCGCGGGGCATCGCAGTTGCGAGAGCACCTCATAAGCCTGAGTCTGCAATGCATCGCCGGCCAGAATCGCGATGGCCTCACCATAAACTTTGTGGCAGGTCGGTCGTCCTCTTCGCAGATCATCATTGTCGAGGGCCGGAAGATCATCATGGATCAGAGAATACGTATGCAACATCTCTAGCGCGGCACCCAGTTCCTCGATTCCAGCCGGCAATGCTCCGGCAACTGCCCGGCCAGCTTCCATGCATAGAATTGGCCGGATGCGTTTTCCTCCAGCGAAGACGCTGTGCCGCATCGCTTGATGAATTGAAGAGGGACGCACGCTCGCAGCCGGCAGCAGGCGTTCAAGGGCCGCATCCGTGAGCTTGCGCCCTTCTTCGAGCGTTTGCGTGAGCATGGAGCTGAGTATAACAATCAACTTTTGCTATCATCCACGCACCCGATTCCTATGATCTCCAAATCACAATCGCCTTGGTCGTGTAGGGACGGGCGTCCACGCCCGTCCTCCCTAAGCTTTTTCGTCGTCATTATTTTCTTCACTGCACTCTCAGCCCATGCCCAACAACCCACTTACGATTTCATCATCTCCGGCGCCCGTATTATCGATGGCACTGGCTCACCCTGGTTTTACGGCGATCTTGCGATCAACGGCGATCACGTTGCAGCCATAGGCGATCTCCGCAATGCCTCGGCCACTAAGCGCATTGATGCCCGCGGTCTGGTAGTTTCGCCTGGATTCATCGACGTTCAAGGCCAATCCGAATTCAACATTCTTGTGGATGGCCGCGCTGCCAGCAAAATTACGCAAGGCGTTACCACCGAAATCACCGGCGAAGGAACATCGATTGCGCCGCTGAACGACCGTTTACTCGAAGACTTTTGGCCCGAAGCAGCGAAGTATCACGTCAACCTCGATTGGCGCTCACTCGACGAATACTTTCAGCATTTCGAACGTGCTAGGCCAGCAATCAATCTCGGCACCTTCGTCGGCGCTGGAGGTCTCCGAGAATATGTGATCGGAAAGGATAATCGTCCCGCCACGCCCGCAGAGCTTGAGAAAATGCGTCAGCTGGTTGCGCAAGCGATGCAGCAGGGCGCCTTCGGAATCAGTACCGCACTGCAATATGTTCCAGACGTGTTTGCCTCGACGGATGAAATTGTGGAACTGGCCAAAGTCGCACGAAGTTACGGCGGCGTTTACTTCACGCATCAGCGTTCGGAGTCGGACAAGATTTTCGCTTCGCTGGACGAAGTCTTCGCAATCTCGCAACGCGCAAATATTTCCACCACCATATGGCACCTGAAGACCGCTTACAGCGAAAACTTCGGCAAAATGCCGGAGGTGCTTCGCCGAATCGAAGCCGCCCGCGAAAAGGGAATTGACGTTGCGGCCAGCGTCTATCCCTACACTCGTGCCTCCAACGACCTGATTGCATGCTTCCCGAGTTGGGTGGTCGAAGGCGGAACCGAAAAGATGCTAGCGCGCCTGAAAGATCCTGTGCAGCGCGCCCGCGCCCAAAAGGAAATGGAAGAACCAAGTGCAACCTGGGAGAACCAGTGGCTCGGATCGGGAGGAGGGAAGGGCGTAATGCTGGTCCATATATTGAACCCAGACCTGCACAAGTATGAAGGCATGAACTTCGAAGAGATTGGCCGCCAGATGGGAAAAGATCCCAAAGACGCCGCGATGGACATCGCCATTGCCGATCGCGGTAAGAGTCAGGTCGTGATTTCAATCATGGACGAAGCCGATGTGCGTGCTGCAGTTTCCAACCCGCTGGTCACCTACGGCTCGGATTCCGAAGAGCAGGCCGAAGACGGTCCCCTCAGCATGACCAAAGCCCACCCCCGCGCCTTTGGCACGTTCTCGCGTGTGCTGGCGGAGTACGTTCGCAATGAGCACACAATGACTCTCGAGGACGCCGTGCGCAAGATGACCTCGCTGGCAGCCAGTCGCGTCGGAATCGCCGATCGCGGAATCCTGCGTCCTGGCATGATGGCCGACATCACTGTCTTCGATCCATCAGCCATTCAAGATGTCGCCAGCTACAACGATCCGCTGCGTTACGCCGTGGGTGTGAAATATGTTTTCGTAAACGGCAAGCCTGTCATGTCCGACGGCAAAATTACCGATGAGCGTCCCGGCCGCGCTCTCCGTGGCCCCGGGTATAAGGCTTCGCACTAATACAGAAGATCGGAGAGATATATAACAATACGGATGTTGGAGCGACGGGCGTCCTCGCCCGTCCACCACAAAGTCCTGCTGTGCGCACAAGACAAGCACAGAAAACAAAAGGCGCCCGCAGGCGCCTTAATTCGCAAAATGTAATCTTCTTAAGCTGCCATATGGCGAGAGAGCTGGTCCGTTCTTACTGCGGCCGACAAAATACCGCGCGTGTCAGAAGATGGGCAGCAGTCGTCAGCGCCGACGCTCAAGGTGCGCGTCCACATCTCTTCATCCGCCACCCGGTGGTTGCAAATCACCCGGACCCCGTCGAACTCCTTCTTCAAGGTCTCAACGTCCGCCAGGCTTGCGGACTCTAAATCCAGTACGATCGCGTCCGGACGGTGCTTGACCGCCGTGTGGCGCAGTTCATCTACTGACCTGGCAACGTGTACCCGATGAAAAGAGTTCGAAAGCATCGCGGCCAGCGTCTGAGCGATTTTCGGATCACTTTGGAGCAGGACTATGTTGGTGTGTTGCATGGGGAGAGCTCCTTGATACTTAACGCCGCTTACTACGGCTAGCTGCGCTCCAGCAGACATACTGCAGAGCAGGGAAGCTTTACCGCAACGCGCGTTCGCTACTAGTCTCAGCGTTCGAACGGCTCGGCCTGAATTTTTCCGTTCTGTTTGAGCAATATCTCCACTTTGCCTTCCGCTTCCTCCAGTTCCTTGCGGCAGGAACCCGAAAGCTGCATTCCTTCTTCAAACAAGGTCAGTGATCTCTCGAGCGGAACCTCACCTTGTTCTAGCTCCTGAACGATCTTTTCCAGGCGCTGAATGCATTCCTCAAACTTCGGCAAACTAGAGTTGCTCCTTACCTAGATTCTACATCCATAACCAGTATTTGCTATAGGTGAAAGACTGTAGCAATAACGATTTGGCGACTAAGGTGTAGTTCTACTTTGGATGCGGGGCAGTGCGGAAAGGTGCCGAATCGGAACTGAAATCTGAGCTGCGCAACCAATGGGGGAATTGAACTTATACAACGCAGGTCTTGATCCAAACCTTGCTACCAGGCCCGGATTGCTCCCGCAATCCTAGCCAGCTCTCGCCCCCGAACTACCTAATGCTTCGAGTACATCCACCGCAGCCGCATACTTCCCCTGAGGCGCGCTGATCTGCGCGCCTTGAACCATGTGCCTGACCGCAATGAGCATGTCGCGCGCAATCGAAATACCCTCTTCTCGCGCGGCTTCGGGCGACGCGGCGCGCGTCATCCGCTCCATGATGCTCTCCGGGACCGAGACCCGCAGCTCATTCTTCATGAATTCGGCGTTGCGTGCGCTGACCAGCGGCCAGATGCCGGCGACCACTGGAATTTTAGAATGCTCGATTCGCTTTAAAAAAGCCTCGAGCAGCGAAAGATCGAACACCGGCTGGGTGACCGCATATTCCGCGCCCGCCTCCACCTTGTATTCGAAGCGGCGGATCTCCTCATCAATGTTAGGAACGCCTGGGTTAGCGCCGATTCCGATCACGAAGCCCGTCCCCGTGCCTATGGGATTGCCGCCAATATCCAATCCGCGATTCAGGTTATGAACAATGTTGACCAGACCAATTGCGTCGACGTCGAACACTGCAGTCGCATCGGGATATCCGCCCATTTTTGGCGGATCGCCGGTAATGCAAATCAAATTTCGAATTCCGATGGCCGCTGCACCCAGCAGGTCCGACTGTATGCAAAGCACGTTGCGGTCGCGGCACGTGTAGTGCAGGATCGCTTCAATCCCAGCCTGCTGCTGCAATAGCAATGACAATGCCTGATTGCTCATGCGGGCCGACGCTCGTGGGCTGTCCGGAATGTTGATCGCGTCCACCCCTACTGTCTTCAGGAACTTCGCGCCTTCGAGCTCTTTATGAATGTTCGTTCCCTTCGGAGGAACGATCTCAACCATGGTCAGAAACTCGCCGCGAGAAATCTTTGCGCCAAGCCGCGACCTCTGCTCGAGTGGAGTCGACGCCACCACCGGAGTCGCGGGTTGCGCTTTTGCGGTTGTGTCGCCGGTGCGCGCGCGTGCTTGGGTCACGCGCAGCGCCGACTTCATCACCCGGATATGCTCCGGCGTGCTCCCGCAGCATCCGCCGACCAGCCGCACTCCGGCGGTCACAAATTTCCGGGCGTAGCTCGCCATATATTCCGGCGAGCACAGGTAAATATTTCTGCCCTCGACGGAACGTGGAATTCCGGCGTTCGGTTGCGCTGAAAGTGGCAGGGTAGTCGCCGCTCGGATTCGCTCCACAGAGTCCAGCATCGTCACCGGCCCTACACTGCAGTTACACCCGATCACGTCCGCTCCCCACTCTTCGATCCGTGGAGCGAAAATCTCCGGGGTCGAACCATCCAGGCAGTTCGACTCTTCGTCCAGCGTGACCTGCGCCACTACTGGAACTCGCGGATCGAGCTCGCGCGCGGCATGAATTGCCTGGTGTAGCTCGTCGATGTACCCAAAGGTCTCCAGAATCAGGATGTCGACGCCGCCCTCAAGCAAGGCCGCAATCTGCTCCCGGAAAATATCTCGTGCTTCCTGAAACGAGGTTTTACCCAAGGGCTCAATGCGAATCCCCAACGGTCCCACCGCCCCCGCCACCCAGCCGTCAAAACTCTTGGCTGCTTCCTTCGCCAGTCGCGCGCCGTGAAAGTTAATGTCGTGGACTTTATCTCGCAGCCCATGCCGCTCTAGCCGGATTGCGTTTCCGCCAAATGTGTTGGTTTCAATGACCTCGGCCCCGGCTTGCAGATATTCGTGGTGAATGCCCCGAATCAGGTCCGGCTGTGAAACGTTTAATTCGTCATAGCAGCGGTTAATGAATATGCCCTTCGAGTACAAGAGGGTGCCCATGGCGCCATCGCACAACACCGGCGAGGCCTTCAGGCGTGTTAGAAAATCTTGGGGCATACCCTTCAGAATACAGGAGGAGTACCTGCTTTGCATGGCGGGGCAGCCCCATAAGCGCCAACTTAAGTAGGAAGGGGCTAGAGTTGATCCGGCCGGCCCGGTTTCTGAGCGGTAACTTCCGAGTCTCCGACGACTCAGTAGTTAGACAGGGCTCCACTACACTTAGCTGAGCGGGAGCAAGCGGTTCCGTTGTCGTCACCGTCCGCGGCTCGCAGCGCCGCGGAGAGCTTTGCACTCAGGCTGGAGCTAATTCCTCTGCCCAACTAAATTGAACCTTGCGTCAAGAACTGCAAAAGGGATCTGCGTACAGAGTCCCGCTTTTCCGTGCAAGTAGATGCTGATCGTGCTTCAGTTAGTTGCCAACCGCAACCGCGAGAAATCCATGCGTAACCTTGTTCGTGTCGGTGTACATTCCGACTATCGCGCCTCCTGGATTGGTGCCCTGTGCATGGGTACCAGTAGCAGCCGGAAAGTCAATGACCGTGTATTCGGTGCCGATTCGCAGGAAACCGTGGAACGTACCGGCTCGGTCTTGGAACTCGCCGACGATCTTGCCGTCGGGGTTTATATCCCAGGCCTCTGTGAAGGTACTGTTGGGAACGTCAAATGGCTCAAAACTCCCGTTCTGTAGCACGTAGCCGTGCGTGACGGATGGCATCATCGTCATATCGGTGTAGAGACCAACGATCGTGTTTCCGTCAGGCGTTGCGCCGGTGTGCATGGATGCAGGCACATTAATGCTGGTGAATCCGCTGCCGATCCGGGCGAACCCAAACATTGATCCCATAAGATCAGCATCGTGATAGCAGGCGTAAATGTTGCCGTTGGGAGTGATCCGTGCAGGTATGGACCCTTCGTGCCCTGGATACAGCACTGTCGAAAACGTCCCGTGATGCAAAAGAAAGCCCTTGATACAAGCGGGCGAGCTGGCCACGGTGCAGCCGGCTGTCGAGTTTGCCGGCACCCGATAAGATCCCACGATGTCGCCACCTGGGTTGATACCCCTGAGGCTTGTAGGCAAGCTACCCGTCAAACCGATGATGGATCCGGGCACATCCACGTTGATGTAGTGTCCCCCACCCAGTAGAAACCCATGCAAGACGCCGGAGCCATCAAGGTAATCACCCACGATGACGCCACCCGGGTTAATTCCCCAAGCGCGTGTGCGGATCGCGTAGGGGAAGTCGACAGAAGCGTAGTTAAAGGATTGCGCTTGTGCTGAGCCTATCGCCAAAACAGCAAACCCAAGCGCGATAATTGGACGAAACAAATCTCTTTTCATTTAGGGCCTCCTTATTGTGCAGCCGATGATCTTTGAATGCTGCTGCAACTCGTGCATGCCGGAAGTGCGATTGCAGCGGCATTTCATGACTTCGAGAATCCGGCGCTAGCACGAGGACTCTGGGGCAGAACTAGCTTCGGGTCAAGGAACGGACGGTTAGTTTCTGGTGAGCGCGCAAGTAGCTGAACAGAAGAGGTTTATTTTGTCAGATATATGGCGCTGATTCAGGGCTATAATGCCGCACAATTGAACGGGGGTAAGGACGTGCCAGCTTCCGACTCTCAGCCGACCATCATTCGGTTTGGTGTATTCGACTTGGACCCGCAAGCTGGCGAACTTCGCAAAACCGGTCACAGAATTTCCTTGCGCCCTCAGGCAGCCCGGTTGCTTGCTCTCCTTGCCAGACGCCCGGGTCAGGTACTGACGCGGGAAGAGCTCAAGGATGAGATCTGGGGGAAAGAGACTTTCGTCGATTTCGAGCATGGGCTAAATCTTTGTATCCGCCAGATCCGCGAGGCACTGGGCGACGATGCCGCTAACCCGCGTTATGTGGAGACACTGCCTCGACACGGCTATCGCTTCATCGCACCGGTTCACGATACGCAGTCGGCAACAGATTCTGCGGTCGATTTGCAACACATTGCGCACAACACAACCCCAATCATCTCAGCACCATCGCGGTCTTATCGGCCTGTCGCGATATTTGGTGCCATTGCGGCGGCAGTTCTGATCGCGGTCGCGGCTACGAATCCAGGCGAGTGGCGGGCGCGCCTACTTGGCAGTACAGTCAGACCCGTCCGCGCAATCGCGGTGCTGCCGCTCGAAAACCTCTCCGGTGACTCGGCGCAGGACTACTTCGCAGACGGAATGACCGAGGCGATCACAACCGATTTAGCCAGAATGGAGAGCCTCCAAGTAATCTCGCGTACCTCGACGATGCAGTACAAGACTGCTCAAAAGTCTTTGCCGGTCATTGCCCACGAACTCAATGCCGACGCGATTGTAGAAGGCTCAGTGCAGCGCTCCGGCAATCGTGTACGTGTAACCGCGCAGCTGGTCCGCGCCTCTGACGACCGGCACCTCTGGGCCGAAACGTATGAAAGAGATTCTCGTGACATTCTCGCTCTGCAGGATGATGTCGCTTCCGCAATCGCCAAGCAGGTTGAGAGCAGGCTGGGTGGTCCGCAGCCGCAGCCACTTGCCAAGGCGCAGACGATAAGCCCAGAAGCTTATGAAACTTATTTAAAAGCAAATTACTACCTGGATCAGTTCGACTTGCAGAAAAGTATTGATTATTACAACCAGGCCATTAAGCTCGACCCCAACTATGCCCCGGCCTATGCGCACATGGCCGATGCCTATTTTTTTCTGGGTTTCTTTGGCGCGATGCCACCTCGGCAAGCCTGGGGCAAGGTAAAGGAAGCAGGTCTACTTGCTGTCGCAAAAGATGGCCGGCTGCCCGAAGGGCATGGCGCCCTGGCATTGGCGAAGCTTCACTACGACTGGGATTTTGCGGGAGCGGAGCAGGAATTCAAGAGAGCTCTGGCACTGAACCCGAATGACGCGGACATCCGTCACAGCTACGCGCACTATCTTATGGCAATGGGACGGATGGATGAGTCCGCCGCCGAAAGCAGGCGCGCGGTTGAACTGGATCCGGTTGATGATGGCCTGACCGATTGCCTCTGCTGGCACCGTTACGCCGCCCGCAAGTACGAGAGTTCGATTCAATTGGCTCTGGAAGTCCTAAAGAGGCAGCCTAACGACACATGGGAACTGGCGATCCTCGGCTGGGACTACGAACAGAATGGCTTGCCAGACCGGGCCGTGAGCGAGTTCAAGAGAGCCGTTGAGATTGAGCCGAAAGATAGCCCCATTTCAACGTTCCTCTTCGCGGGGCTTGGACAAGCATATGCTCTGGCCGGTATGAAGAGCGACGCGGAACAGGTTCTGCGAACCCTTCTCGAAAAATCGGAACAGTCATACGTTTCACCCTTCGACATTGCTTTGATCTACGTTGCCTTAGGAAAAAAAGACACTGCGTTCGACTGGCTCAGGAAGGCGGTCGATGAGCGTTCCACCTTCCTTGTGTACAGCAAATGGGAACCGAGGCTTGACCCACTGCGCTCTGATCCGCGGTTTGGACAAATGCTGAAAAAAATCGGGCTCCCGAGCTAAAACAGCGTCGCTTGGCAAGTATGACGGTGCCGCTCCATGAGATTCTTTCCGAATCACGGGCAAACCGGAAGGAATTCTTAAGGTACCGTTTATGCGGCGCCACTCGCGCTTAGAAAATCTTCGGCAGCCCTCTGTTATAATCCGCCTTTCGTCGCATCTAACTCTCTATCCATCAATGCTCTTGGAGTTCCTGGGTTGAAAAGAACCTTAAGCTCTCTTTTTGTCTCCATTTTGCTCAGCACAGGGCTGATTTCCTGCGGCAGCTATTCCAGCCCGACAACCACCAATAGAAGTGGTTTGACTTTTCGAGCATTTGTTTCCAATCCGGTTAGCCCGGGCGTCAACGGTGGTGGTTTTCCAGCGTTAAACGTCATCGATGCGACCAAGGACGTGCTGAGTCCCTTTGTTGTTTCTCTCGCTGGCACGGTCGGCAGCGCCGGCATGATGGTCGAAACTCCCAAGCGGAACCGCACTGTGGTTCTCAGCCCGGCAGGAAGTTCTGGCAACAGCTCTCTTGCCATCGTCGATAACGCTACCGAGAGCGCCTCTTCTTCCGTTACACTGCCCGGTTCTACTGAGAGCATGTTTGTCGCGACTGACAGCACGACTCTTTACGCAGCTATGCCCGCCGATCCTGTCACCGGTCTACCTGCTGGCGCCGTGGTTCAAGTTGACCTTGCGAATGCAGCAATAAACGCTACCATTCCGATGGCGGGTGCGCGCTTCCTGGTTCCGAGCCCGAGCGGAAATCAGATCCTGGTAATTTCGGACACCGCGGACACCGTAAGCGTTTTGTCGCCGGCGCTCATCAGCACCGGAAATGCGCTCACCACGGTAAGTGCGCCTCCCGGTACTTTTGATCAGCCGGTATGGGCAGTCTTCAGCTCAGATGGTTCCACAGCTTATGTCATGAATTGTGGGCCAGAGTGCGGGGGAGCGGCTGTCAAGGCCGGTATCGTTACAGTGGACATGACCCAGAATCCCCCGCAGGCCAGTCCGCCAGTCCCGGTTTCTGGCGGTGCAACAACGGGTCTTCTTAGCGGAGGCAATCTCTATGTCGCGGGAACTCTTCCTCCGGCGGGGACGGATTGTCAGGCTAACCTCTGCGGAACTCTTACGGTTTTCCCCTCTGCCAATCTCTCTGCTCCGAGTGAGTTCGCGATCACCGACGGTTATCACGACCGCCTGGTAATGGCTCCGAACAGCCAGTTGTTTATTGGCTCGCACACCTGCACTAATGTCATTGCTACGAGCACGACTCCCGGGCGCGGCTGCCTTTCGGTTTTTAACACCGGCGGGAATACTGTCTATACCGCGGCGCAAAACGATGACGTGACCGGAATTCAACCCATCCTGAACCGCACCGTAGTTTATGTCTGTGAAGGCGGCGTGTTGACTATTTACGACACCGCACTCGATTTAGGTAACCAACGGCAGCTTCAACCCCAAAAGACTCAGGTCACTATCTCTGGTCAAGTGGTTGACGTGAAGCTGGTCGACTTCTGAGGATAATCATTCAATCCCTCGCTGATTCAGTCCCTCAATGATTCAATCTACTTCGGCCTCATCATTAACCGATGTGCTGCCGCTTTCTCTACCGCCGACCTTGAAAATGGCAGCACAAATGTATAACCCGTGTACCATGCCTGCCATTGGTCCATGTAGTGAGGACTTAGGAAATTCCCCGCGTTGCCGGTGACCACATTCAACGTCGATGCGTCTAAGTCTGAGAGGTCCGCGGTGAACCTTTCCGAAGGACCGTAATCTCTTCCCGCCGCCTTCACCGTGTACACGCTCCCGGATTGCAATTGCTCACCCGGCCCCGTCCACCGGCGCAAAACAGGGATTCTTCCGAGAATCGGATTCTGAATCGTTAGCGAATTCTCCGCTCCCCATTTCCACGAATTGAGATCTTCGGGCGCTTTCTTGACTGTTTCTTCCAACGACGCCACTAGTACATCGTCGAAACTGGTCATCCCCGGCGGCAACCAGCGCTGCGGACGCTGCGATAAAACATTTTCCAGCCATGCCGTTTCCATCATCCAGTGATAACTCTTCCAACTCATTCCGGAATCAGAACCATCTGCCGGGGCTGGACCCAACTTCGGATCGAGCAGCAGACGCATCAGCTCCGCTCTAGCATCCGAAACAATCGTCGGTGCGGCCAAATTTCCATTCATCTGCCCGTTCCAATCCCGTAGAATGTCGGCCGCCTTGTGCGCGCGTGCCGAAGCATTTTTCGCGTGATCAGCGGCGAAGACCAGCTTGTCGGCGACGAACTGGTCGAGTTCGGAGTAAATATCCATTTCGAGTCCCAGCATGTCGGCCAAAGAAAATTTCCGCCCCGAGGCGAGCACTCGATAAATCCTGTCGGTCCGCCAGGGCGCTTCCCACTCCACGCTGATTGAATACGGGTATTTGTCCGGCGAAATCCTTCCATTCGCGGTCGCAATTAATCCCGAAGTCGGATTCAGTACGCTCGGCAGCTTGTCGAAGGGAATGTACCCGGTCCACTCATGAGCATCGTTGCTCCCATCAACCGGCAAGCTGCCATCGCCGTTAGCACGAATTGGAACTTTGCCTGTCGTTTGATAACCGATGTTCCCATCCACATCCGCATAAACCAAATTCTGTCCCGGCGCGTCGAACTCAGAAAGAGCTTTGTGAAACTGCCGCCAATCCTGCGCTGAATCCACGTGAAAAAACGGATTGCCAATGCCGTCGTAGAGCGTCCAACGCAACGCAATTTTTCGCGTTTCCCCAGGAGAAAGATCGCTCACGATCGGCCCATGTCGGGTGAGCTGCACATCGACGATCACGTCCGGCTTGTGTTTCACGTGAATGACTTCGCGGCGCACCTCGGGTGATTTCCAGCCGGCAGGTGTTAGATATTGCCCCTGCTCGTTGAATGTTTCGATGTAAGCATCTTCAACTGTGGGCCCAACGTTGGTGCATCCCCACGCAATCCGACGATTGTGTCCCACAAGCACGTACGGGTTGCCGGGAAGCGTAACTCCCACTACGTCGAAATCCCCGGAGTGCAAATGCGCTTCGTACCACAGGTTGGGAATCTGATGACCCAGGTGCATATCATTTGATAGCAGCGGCTTGCCCGTCGTGGTATGCGTTCCTGAAACCACCCAGTTGTTCGATCCCATTGGCGCCGGCTGGTCACGCATAAAATCTTCCAGAAACGGTTGGAGCAGATCAGGAATTGAAGTTGACGACGCTACCATGCTCACTGTCGTCGGCGCCTCGTGTTCTGCAGGGCCACCGCCCCCGGAAGAAGTTGTCATTGTGGGCGGATGGTCTCGCGACGAGGTGTTTACATAAAGATCAGCCGTTAGCTCTGGACCAAGTTTGGCAAGGATTTTTTCCCGTGTCAGCGCAGCTTTGGGGCTGATACTGAGCGTTTCTATCATCTGATACGCAATTGCCAGCGAATCCTGCAGTGTCCACTGCCTGGGCGAGTAGCCCAAGATCCTAAATTCCAGTGGCAACCGATCACGATGAGATTGGATGAACGCGTTTACCCCACGCGCGTAAGCTTCGAACCGCTGCCGATCTTCCGGGGTCGCATTCAGCGCGCCTTTTTCAGCGGTGGCCCTAATCCCTAGAATCCTTTGCTGCCGGTCATGCTTCAGGGCTACGTCGCCCACAATCTCTGCCAAATCGCCTTCCGCCGCGCGCCGCATCAAATCCATCTGAAACAGCCGGTCCTGTGCCGTAACGTACCCTTGCGCGAAGAAAAGATCATCCAAGGTGTTGGCATCAATGGTCGGGACGCCGTGACCATCGCGGGTCACCCTCACCGGCGCCGATAATCCCGCGACCGCAACCGTTCCGTCTATTTCAGGAAGCGCTAAACGCGCGATGGAGTAAAACCAGAGTAGGATCGCGCCGAACAAGAAAAACAAAGTAAGCAGAGAGATACCGGCGATCCGCCGGAGACTGAATCGCGAGCGTGACGATGCCAATGGCGAGAGCGTGTCAGCTTTCATGAAGGATTTCCGATTGTAGCAATTTGAGCCACAACGCGTGCCGGCGCAATCGCCTGTCGCCCATGAGCAAACTGACTGGCTCCCGTCCCATCATTTGGCCTGAGTCCCAATCGCCCAGTATGATCTGTAAAGACTCGACATGATCTGCTCGAATTGCAACGCCCCCATGCCCGACATCAGCGCATTCTGCCCGGCTTGCGGCAGCTCTGTTGCTGCGGAGAAATTCAGCGCAAGCGATCCTCGTGAAAGGGTCTTGGGCACGCTCGCCTATATAGGACTGCTTCCAGCCCTGGTCTTTCTGGCAGTTCCTGCGGTTCGGCGCAACTCGTTCATCCGCTTTCATTCTTGGCAGGCTGTTTTCTTTTCGGGCTCATCAATACTCTTGGGGCTGGCTCTCAGATTGTTATTCGTCGTGTTCTCACTGCTGCCAATCGTCGGATTTCTGCTGGCGTGGCTGTCGCTGGGAATCGGCGCCCTGGGCATCGTCACGCTCTGGGTCGTACTGGTGGTCAAGGCCGCGCAGGGCCAGCATTACGAGCTGCCGCTGATTGGACCGCTGGCTGACCAGTTTGCGTCCTAGGGACATGCTGCACTGATTCTTTAGGACTTAGCCCACAGTTCGCAAGCGCCGCTTGACACGCCCCCCTCCGAGATGGCATTCCTATTTACTTTTACCTTGTGCCCCGAAACTCAGCTCAGGGCCGATCGAGTAAAAAGGGGAGCTCGTGAAAGTTAAGGTTTTCTATCACGATCGATGTTTCGATGGCGCGTCTTCAGCCGCGCTTTTTTCGCGTTTTTACGCTGAACGCATCCGCAACGACGTTGACTTCGTTTACTCCGGCCTACTGCACCGGGCTGGGGCGCTTTTCAATGAAGCCGACTTCAACGGCGATGAGAATGCGATCGTTGATTTCAAGTACTCCAGCTCTCCCAAGATCACCTGGTGGTTCGATCATCACCAGAGCGCGTTCTTGTCCCCTGAGGACGCCGAGCATTTCGAGCAAGACCAGGGAAGCCGCAAGTTCTACGATCCTGATTTCAAATCCTGCACCAGCTTCATCGCTACTATTGCCGAGCAGCGCTTTGGTTTCAACCCTGCATCGGTCGCGGAGTTGGTGGAGTGGACCGACGTTATCGACGGCGCGTTATATAAGGATGCCAAGACCGCGGTTGAAATGAAAGAGCCCGCAATGCAGCTCACCATGGTGATCGAATCTACTCAGGATCGCGAGTTCATTCCTCGTCTGATCCCTCTGCTCGCAACTCAGCCGCTGGCCGATGTTGTGCGCGCTCCTTTTGTGGCGCCTCTGCTGCCGCCCTTACTCGAACGGCACGGCAGCTCAATCAGCGTCCTGAAGGACCGCATCGAATCCCGAGATCACACGCTGTTCTTTGACATCACCGATCATGATCTCGAGGGATACAACAAGTTCGTTCCTTACTACTTGCACCCTGAGTCGATCTACAGTGTTGGGCTGAGCAAGAGCAGCTTCCGTGTGAAGGTGTCGGTAGGGTCAAACCCCTGGGCACCAAGCCCGCCCGTCGTGAATCTCGCAAAGGTTTGCGAGCGCTACGGCGGCGGCGGCCATGCCCGGGTGGGCGCAATTTCATTCGATGTTACCCAGCATAAAGAGGCCAGCAACGCTGCACGAGAGATCGTAGAGGAACTGCGCGCCAGCGTTCGATCCACTCTGTCAGGACCAGTTACCTGACCGGCAGCTCTCTTGGGCGTTTACACTGAATTCACCATCCAAACCGTCTCGATTCCAAATGCACTCAGCCTCACACACCGAACTCGTCGCTATGCGCACAGAGCACCATCGGCGCCTTCAGGCTCTGCGGACCGTGGCTCTAATGGAGTTCGCCAAAGGCGTGGCTGCTTTGGCGGCAGCCATCAGTCTGTACTGGGTTGATCCCAGCGACGTTGTCGGTGCCTTCCTCGATTTTCTCCACATCAGTCCAGATCACCATTTCGCCCAAATGCTGCTGCGCTCGGCGGATTTTTTGAGCAATGCCAGCATGTGGTGGGTCATTCTGGTGGCCTGCATTTATTCTGGCCTTCGTTTTGCCGAAGCCGCCGGTTTGTGGAGGGCAAGGCCTTGGGCGGAATGGATCGCGCTGGTCTCCGGTGCTGCATATATACCCTTCGAAGCTTATAAGGTGGCGGATAAATTAAGCCTGTTTCATGTCTCTATATTGCTGATCAATCTTGCGGTCGTTGCTTACATGTTTTACTTACGGATTTACCTCCCGCGCCTGCAAAAACTTGTGGCTCGCGTCCGGTAGAATTGGACTTCGCCAGAATTTTTCCTCCGACTGAATCTTTGCCCACTAGAAGACAATTCCTCTACACCGGGGCTGCAGCTCTCGCCGGCGCCACAACGCTAGGAGCCGACGGGTACCTCGAATCCTACCGTCTTCAACTCAAAAAAATCGAAATCCCTTTGCGGCGGCTGCCACACGAGTTTGACGGATTCACTATTGCTCAACTCAGCGATTTTCATTATGAAGAGAGATTTTCCGCCATCCCCATTCGCCGCTCGGTTGATCTGGTAAACAGTCTTCATCCCGATCTGATTGTTCTCACCGGCGACTTCGTCACCGTGCCGCTAGTCTTCAGACACCATGCTTCTCGCCTGGCGGCAAAAACCGCGGTCCCTTGTGCCCGGGTCCTGCAACCGCTGCACGCGCCAAGCGGAACGTTCGCCGTTCTCGGTAACCATGATGCTTACGCCGATCCGGTGCTGGTAACGCACGCGCTTCAGGCGCACGGTATCTCTGTGCTGAAGAATGCTTGCGTGGCGATTAAACGGGAAGGGAAGCGGTTCTGGCTTGCAGGAATAGATGATGCCCTCGAAGCTGAACCGGACCTTGGCGCGGCCATCGAAAAAATTCCGCCCGGCGAAACCATTATTCTGCTGGCACACGAACCCGATTTCGCCGACGAAGCCGCGCTCACCTCGGTCGATCTTCAACTCTCGGGCCACTCCCACGGCGGGCAAATCTGGATACCCGGTGTCGGTGCTCCGTGGCTGCCGCCTCTGGCGCGAAAATATCCGCGGGGACTCTACAAAGTCGGGAACATGACCCTGTATACCAACATCGGAATCGGGACTATTCGTGCTCCGATTCGCATCAACTGCGTCCCGGAAGTGACTCTTATCACGCTCCGAACCGCGTAACCGCGGACACCCTCGTCCGGCCGATGATCTACGCTATTAGGAACGACCCAAACAAGCTGTACAACAACACCGCCAACACGATCAGCGTGAACCCGACATACATGCGGTCTCCTTCGATCGCGAACGCTACCGCCGAAAACATCACCCGCGCAATCGGCGTCGCAATTAGCAGCAACAGACCCAACTGCATGATCCCGCGCGGGTCGCCCGAGAACGCAGTTTGAATAATCCCGTGAACTGACTTCAGGTTGTCCGGCGCGCCGTGGAATGTACGATAGTCCACATGCGCCCGCGGGTTTTCCGCAAGATACGGCACTGCTCCGCCAATCAGAACCAGCGCGGCGATCACCACGCCACCGCGCAACAGAGTTGCAATCAACCCTTCGACCCGCTCGTCATCGAGCGGCTTCATCGTCATCACAATCCCCCGGTCAATCCCTTGAACATCATTTCGACGCCAAGCAGCACGATCACAACACTGAACACCAGCCGCAAGCGTTTCGTCTGTGTCTTGACCAGCACCCGTGTTCCCAACAGCGAACCGATGAGCACACCAATCATCACCGGCATTGCCAGCGACGGATCAATGTAGCCCCGGCTTAGATACACTCCGGCGCTCGCCGCCGCTGTGACGCCAATCATGAAATTGCTCGTCGTGGTTGAAACCTTGAACGGAATTTTCATCGCCTGGTCCATCGCGACTACTTTCAGCGCGCCCGATCCTATTCCCAGCAAACCTGATAGCGCTCCCGCAATCCACATCACCCCGAAGCCGGCCGGCACGTTATAAACGTTGTACTGACGAATGCCGGTTGTATCAGGGAAACTGCCGTTAATTTTCAGTTTTGTCGCCAGCGCATCTGGGGGTTCCACAACATCGGTCCTCGGACGCGTCCGTCGGGATACGTAAGCCGGATACATCAGCACAATGCCGAAAATAATTGCGATGGCGCTGGCAGGAACGTTGGCGGTCAAGTAGGCGCCGAAAAGAGCACCTATGGTCGTTGCAATCTCTAGGAACATCCCAATGCGGATATTCGAGAAGCCTTCCTTGACGTACGCCGCTGCCGATCCCGATGATGTGGCGATGACCGAAACCAGTGACGCCCC
>Ga0207053_10074_pt1 | contig 24369 bp, 22 predicted proteins | sample Alteio_BWMinCont_59_FD_153290 | JGI IMG/M metagenome (GOLD analysis project Ga0207053, IMG submission 153290) | Enriched cells from forest soil in Barre Woods Harvard Forest LTER site, Petersham, Massachusetts, United States -... | ecosystem: Environmental > Terrestrial > Soil > Temperate forest >...
GCGTTCGGATTGCAGCAGGTTGGGAACCTCGATGCTCCCGCGAAGCCTAAAGGACATGTGATCTATGTGGCGGAGCCGCAGAATGTTTCGGCTGGAAAATCCGGCATCGTGGAACTGCGCTTCAGGGTGGACGATGGCTTCCATGTCAATTCACATACGCCGAAGTCTGAATTGCTGATTCCTACGGCGATCACGATGAAGACGATGGATGGCGTGAAGGCGGGAGAAGCGACTTATCCGGCAGGAACGAGTTATAGCTTCAGCTTCGATCCTTCGGAAAAGCTGGATGTTTACACGGGTGAGTTTGTGGTGAAGCTGCCGGTGGTGGCCAGGGCCGGGACGCACACGATCGATGGATCGCTGCGGTATCAGGCTTGCGATCATGCGGCTTGTTATCCGCCGAAGAGCCTGCCGGTGCAGGTAATTCTAACGGCGAAGTAGCTTTGGGTGATGCCGATTAAGGAACAGGCATGAAGTTCCATCGTGCTGAATTCTCTTTGGCGATTTCAGTAGTGGCATGATGGATTGAGACGATTGGTTTGGGGGCAAGCAGGGACGCGATGGACGAGTTTAGAAGGCTGACACGACTGCCGGCGTATGTATTCAACATCACAAGCGAACTGAAAGCTGCGGCTCGGAAACGCGGCGAGGACATTATCGACTTCGGGATGGGCAATCCTGATGGCGCGACTCCAAAGGCAATTGTCGACAAGCTGATTGAGGCGGCACAGAAGACGGTGACGCATCGCTACTCGCTGTCGCGTGGGATACCGCGGCTGCGCAGGGCGATCTGCAACTGGTATAAAACCCGGTACAACGTCGATCTCGATCAGGAGACCGAGGCGATTGTGACGATCGGATCGAAGGAAGGTATCGCCCACCTTTGCCTGGCAGTTCTCGATGATGCGGATACGGTTGCCGTGCCGAATCCGAGCTACCCGATCCACATCTTTGGACCGGTAATCGCGGGCTCGAAGGTGCAGAGCATTCCGGTTCCGGATGCCTGCGCGGATCAGGTTCTGGCTGCGCTGGAGTATGAGTTGCCTCGCATGGAGCCTCGGCCGAAGCTGCTGATTTTAAACTTTCCGGCGAATCCTACGACCCAGTGCGTCGATCCTGCGTTCTTTGAGCGCGTTGTTGCTCTTTGCAAGGAACTTGGAATCTATATCGTGCACGATCTGGCTTATGCCGATATCGTGTTCGACGGCTATCGTGCGCCAAGCATCCTTGAGGTTCCGGGTGCGAAGGATATTGCGGTCGAGTTCTTCACCCTTTCGAAGAGCTACAACATGCCGGGCTGGCGCGTGGGCTTTATGGTAGGGAACAAGAAGCTGGTCGGCGCGCTGGGGCGGATCAAGAGCTACTTCGACTATGGAACTTTTACGCCGATCCAGGTGGCTTCGATTGCCGCGCTTGAAGGGCCTCAGGACTGCGTGAAAGAGATTGTTGAGAACTACAAGTGCCGGCGCGATGTTCTGGTGCCGGGTTTGAACAAGCTCGGCTGGCCGGTGGAGTTGCCGAAAGCCACGATGTTTGCGTGGGCGAGGATTCCGGAGCAGTACCGTGCACTGGGCTCGATTGAGTTTTCAAAGAAGCTGCTGGCTGAGGCCAAAGTCGCTGTGAGTCCGGGTGTTGGATTCGGCGAGCATGGCGACGGACATATTCGTTTTTCGTTGATCGAGAACGAGGAACGAACCCGGCAGGCGTTGCGTGGGATCAAGCACATGTTTCGAAACGGGTAGTCAGCCTGCGGCTGGTATCGGTGCAACGCGGTCGGTTGCTTCTGCAAACGATACCCCACCCTTTGCAAAAAAACGCAAGGATGGGGCACCTGATTCTTTCAGCTCAGGAATTTGCTCCGGGGTTTGGAGCGTATTCAAGCTTCGGGTACCAATCGGCTCCCCGGCCTTCGGGTGTGAGATCGAGGACGGTCCATAGGGGGTCGATGTCTGGAGCTCCGCGAGGATCCTGGCCGGGATCGGCGGTGTCGCCATACATCTCGGTGGCGTAGAAATGACGGATTGTGCCGTCGCGACGCGTGAAGATATTCAGGGCCGGCATATCGGCATCTTCGGCGCTGACGTAGCTGCGGGTGTAGTCGCCCTTGGTGTCCGAATAGAGCTGCAGATTCTGCCAGCCGCGCTCATTCTTGAAATCGACAAGCCTCTCGATGGGGGAGCGAGCAGTGACGGCCAGCGCGACGCGCTCGCGGAGATTTCTTGCTGTACCGTCCCACGAGGTGAGCAGCGCAGTGCACATGGGGCACGGGCGTTTGCGTTGCGGCCCGAACATTGCGCTGTAGATGACGAGGCTCTGTTTATCGCCGAAGAGATCGGAGAGACGGACCGTGCCTTTCTCGCCCTCAAGGGTATAGTCGTCGGGTACGATGCCGCCATGAGGAAGGGCGCGGCGCAGCGCGGCGACTCGTTCAATGTGACGGCGGAGTTCAAGCTCTTCGGCGAGCAGGGCGTTGCGCGCCTGCCGATATTCACTGCTTTCGTTGGGGAAGTGGGCTTTGTTTGCTGCTGCCAGTTCGGTTGCCGGGATGAGTGGGGCGCTGTCGGCCATTCCGTTCTCCTTTGAGGGCGAATCGAGATAAGGTCGTGCGGAGCAGGCAATCCGAAGTACCGGGTATTGCTCGCCGTTGAAAGGATATCGGGAAACCGGTGCAGCTGTCTTCCACGGCTGTTGGATTTCGCGATAGAGATGCGTCCAAAGAAAAAGCGGACGCATTTCAGCGTCCGCTTTCTATTGGGTTGGGTTCAACTTATACGATGATTGTGTTGCCGATGGCTGGGTCCGTGGTGCTGTCTTCACCGGTTTCGACGTGGGCCGGAGATGTGGCGATGGAAGCTGGTGTCGGAGCTGACTTCGATGGTGAAGTCATACCAGCCGTGGAACTGATTTCGTGCGGAGTGAATGGAGCGTGTGTCGCCGGCCTTGAGGCAAATGTAGGCCGTGTTTGTTGCTGGGAGACTGGAGTGTGAGAAGTCTGCGACGAAGGAATTAGAGGTGGGCTGGCGCGATGGTGCCCTGATGGAAGGTTATTTGCCAGCGGTTGTCGCGGTTGATCCAGATAGAGCTTCGACGGGCCTCGCTTATGGGTTCGCCGGATGAGTTGAGCCTTGTGGTGCGGTAGGTTACGAGCATGGTGTCGGCCGCGAGTGGGCGGACCGCGAAGTCGCTGAGGCGTGGTGTGGTGCGGGAGGGTTCGTTGCGGAGTTCTTCGAGGATAGCGGCTTTGTCGAAGATGCGGCCGGAGCTGCCGAACTCGAGAAAGTCATCGGCGAGAAGGGAAGAGACGAGATCGGAGTTGTGGCGGGTGGTGGAGTCGAGGAGTTTTTCTTCGAGGGATTTGAGGTGGTCTGCGATTTGCATGTCGATGCCGCTATTTTATGGGTGACTTGAAGGATTGGATGGCGAAGAAGAGGAGCGCGAGGGATGCGGGAAGGAGCGCGAGTGGTCCGAGATGCACGGCGAGAACGCCGGAGAGGATTGCTCCAGTGAAGAAGCCGATCCATACGCCGGATTCGAGCGCGGCCCGGTGGAGATGCGTGTCCCATGGCGCTTCGGCATCGGAGGGTTGGATCCGGCGTGAGGCTAACGCGAGGTGTGTTCCGATTTTGTTCAGGGTGCCGGTGACGAAGGTGAGGCTCACGGGTTCGCTGCCTACTCGCGAGATGGCTGGGTTGATGAGGCCCATGGCGAAGCTGAGGAAGGGAGTGCCGGTGTGGGGGGAATGGAGGTTGAGAATGATGAAGATGACGAGCAACAGCGCCGATGCGGCGAAGAGAAGAGAGCGCGAGGAGCGAAGTCTGGAGTGAGTGAACCAGGTTCCGCTGAAGCTGCCGGCGAGGAAGCTGACTATTGCGAGTATAGCGGGAAGCGCAGCGAAGAAGCGGCCCTGACCGAGAGTGATGCCTGCGAAGGTAGTGTTGCCGCTCATGAACAAGACGTAGATTCCGAAGAGACGGAGGGCGTAGCCGTCGACGTATCCGGCGATCAGCGCGAGAGATACTACCTGTGCGCTCGATCGGCGGACGGGTGAGGCATTCGGCATAGAAGAACGATAACTGGTGTATGCGGAATTTTGTTCGATACAGATTTGCCGGAATCGGAATCTCACGATTCGAAAGTGTGGAAGAGAGTCAGGTGATGGCTCAATGGAACTTGAGTAAAGTGGAGTGCGAGCTTAAGATGACACTCAGATTTTGAAACGGATGAGGTCTCAGAGATGTGTCGAAATATCAAAACACTTTTCAACTTCGATCCGCCGGTCTCTGAAAATGAGATTCGCGCTGCGTCGTTGCAGTTTGTAAGAAAGATCAGCGGGTTCAACAAGCCGTCGAAGGCCAATGAAGAGGCTTTTCTGTCCGCGATTGATGAGGTCGCGCAGGCTTCGGCGAAGCTTTTGTATTCGCTGGAGACGACGGCGGCTCCGAAGGATCGGGAAGAAGAGGCTGCGAAGGCCAAGGCTCGTGGGGCTAGTCGGTTTCGGGGTGATGGGCGGGATCCGGCTGTGGTTTGAGTGCGCTGATGATGGCACAGTGAAATGGGATACCCTGCAAATATTTCGTCAGAATAACTGACGAATATAGCTCAAATCGCGAGCCGACCAGGTATCATGATCGCGTTGGGACTAATTGGGCCATCTGTGAAATAGCGGGTGAGGCAGATTAGACGGACTCCCGAATGGATGCCGCCCAAGCAGTAGTAATGCCTTTCCCTCTGCTCGAAAGGGGTGGCATCCATGTCACTTAATCAGGTTGCGGGTACCGTGGGGCTTGATGCCCAGGGACAGCTTGAAGTTTTCGCGGTTGGTACCGATGGCGCTCTCTGGCAGATCCAGCAGGAACGGACGCCAAACTCTCTTGGCTGGTCGAATTGGCTATCCCTTGGAAATCCACCGGGAGTGCAGATCGGCGTCCCTGGCGGCAGCGCGCCGGTTGTCGGCACGAATCAGGATGGTCGCCTTGAGGTGTTCCTCGTCGCTTCATACAGCGCGCTGTGGCATAACTGGCAGGTGAATACGACAGGAGGAGGATGGTCGGGCTGCAGTCTATGGGCGGCTCACTCCAGATGCTTCCGGCGGTAGGGAAGAACGGGGATGGCCGCCTGGAGGTGTTCTCTGTGGGCACGGACAGTGCGCTGTGGCACGTCTGGCAGGTGAATACGACAGGAGGAGGGTGGTCGGGCTGGGCTTCGTTTGGAGGGACAGGCACCAGTTTCCCAATGGTGGGACTGAACCACGGAGGGACCCTGGACAACTGCCTGGAAGTGCTCGTGCTCGGCGATGACATTCCTGTCCATCACATGTACCACCTGTGGCAGCTCTCTGCGGGGGGAGGTTGGTCGGGGTGGACATCGCTGGGTGGGTATATCAGCCCGGACCCTTCGCTTGGCCAGAACCAGGATGGGCGGCTGGAGGTGTTTGCGATTGGAAACGATGTGTTCAGCAGCAGCAATGTGACACACGACTGGCAGAATGCGGCAGGGACTACGAATTGGTCGGGCTTCAACTCGTTGGGTACGCCGCCGCCAGGCCTGATTTCACCGCAGGTGACTGAGAACCAGGACGGTCGTCTTGAGGTCTTCGGAGTCGCTCCGGATGGGTCGCTGTGGCACATCTGGCAGACGAGCCCGAACAATGGCTGGTCCGGGTGGGGATCGCTGGGGCAACCGTAGCTCATGGCCAGGTTATTTCTTTTGCGCTCCGGGTTTTTCTGGGCGTCGAGGAAGCGGCGGACGCGGGTGATCATACTGCGGTGTGAGTGGATGCCGAACCGGAAGAAAAGCGATAGATCAGTCGCTTCGCTATGAATGGAGCGCACAAGCGGTTTGGTTAACTTTTTATGGAACCAAGCCCGATTCCACAGTTCGCGCACTGCAAACGAAAAGGCATGCTGACTGTTGTTCTTTCATTTCTCAAAAACGACCTAGCGCAGTTCGGACACTTCCAGTTTCCGCAGAGATACCCAATTCCCAAATAAGCTGCACCGTAGATCAAAATAATTGGAAGAAACGAGTTTTCCCAAGCCATTTCGTTGCGAAACCCACGATAGGAATGAAAAGTAAAAAAATGGAGAAGACAAGAGCTTGCAAGATATAAAACCTACGCCAGATCTTCCGATCAAATGGGTGTTGATCGATCGTGTCGACGGATTTTTCTATTCTGCTCATCTCGAGATATTACTTCTTTGCCGCTGCGAGTTTTTTCTGGGCGTCGAGGAAACGGCGGACTCGATCGAGCGAGCGGGCTTTGCCGAAGACGACCATGCTTTCGAGTAATGGCGGGGACATGGTGCTGCCGGTGATGATGGCTCGGAGGAGCATGAAGTTTTCTTTGACGGACCAGGATTTTTCTTCGCCTAGTTTTTTTAGGGCGGGCTCCAGGGCTTCGTGGCTCCACTCGGTGGCTTCGAGGGTGGCTAGTTGATCGGTGGCGAAGGCGAGAGTTTCTTCCAGGGTGCGCTTTTTGGGGAGGAAGACTTCCTGTGTGGGTAGGACGTCGTCGCGGAAGAAGAAGGTGGTGAGGTCGCCGAATTGGCCGAGGGTTTCGATGCGGGTTTGGATGAGCGGGGCGATGTTGCGGAGGTAGTCGTCGGAGAGGACGGTGCTGCGTAGCTCGGCGTAGAACTGCTCGGGGGTGAGTTTGCGGAGGTATTCTCCGTTGAGCCACTTGAGTTTGGTGAGGTCGAAGACGGGGCCGCCGAGGCGGATGTTGGTGAAGACGAAGTGCTCGACCATCTCGTCGAGGGTGAACTGCTCGGTGCCGTTGTTGATGTCGGCGGGCATGCCGCCGCCCATGAGACCGAGGAAGTTGATGATGGCTTCGGGAAGGAAGCCGGCCTGCTGGTAGTAGATGAGCGAGACGGGGTTTTTGCGCTTCGAGATTTTTGACTTGTCGATGTTGCGCAGGAGCGGCATGTGCCAGAAGCGCGGCTGCTGCCAGCCAAAGGCTTTGTAGAGGAGGACGTGTTTGGGGGTACTGGAGATCCACTCCTCGGCGCGGATAACGTCGGTGATCTGCATGAGGTGGTCGTCGACGACGTTGGCCAGATGGTAGGTGGGGTAGCCGTCGGACTTCATCAATACCTGGTCGTCGACGTTGTTGTGGTCGAAGGTGATGTCGCCGCGGAGCTCGTCGCGGAAGGTCGTGGATGCGGTGGTGTCTGTGTTGTGCGGTGGGACGGCCAGACGAATGACGAAGGATTTTTTCTCGGCCAGATTTGCGACGATCTGATCCTTTGAGAGATTGCGGCAGGTGCCGGGGTAACGCGGGGGAAGCTTTGCGGCGGTCTGCTGTTTGCGGACGGCTTCGAGCTCTTCGGCGGTACAGAAGCAGCGGTAGGCGGTGCCGTTGGCGATAAGAATATCGGCGTACTGGCGATAGATTTCTGTGCGCTCGGACTGGCGGTAGGGGCCGTGGGGCCCGCCGACATCCGGGCCTTCGTCCCAGGTGAGGCCGAGCCAGCGGAGAGAGTCAAAGATCATCTGCTCGGAGGTGGGGACGAAGCGGGTGCGGTCGGTGTCCTCGATGCGGAGGACGAATTTGCCGCCGCGCTGGCGTGCGTAGATGTAGTTGAGCAGGCCGATGTAGGCGGTGCCGACGTGCGGGTCGCCGGTGGGGGAGGGAGCTATGCGGACGCGGATGGGGGCTTCTGTGCTGGTACTAGTCATCATGGTGGCCAAACCCTGATGCTAGCAGAATGGGAGGGCAGATTGTGGCCGCCCTCCCGTTGGTTATCGTGCCATGAGACGGAAGAAGAGCGCCTGCTTTGCGATGGGCTCCGTCTTGTCGGCCAGCTCCGTCATCTGGTGATCGTTCAATGGCGTGAACTGGCGGGCCAGATCGACGCATTCTTCTACCTGTGCCACGGAGTCGCAGCCGATGATGGCTGTGCTGATGGGCAGCGAAAGTGTGTAGAAGAAGGTCTCGTGTTTGGTGAGGGTGCCCGGTGTGGTGGCGATGGCGCCACTGCCTTCCCAGGATTTTTTCTGGACTTCGATTGGCGGTGGTGTCCAGGAGGAGAGAATGCGGCCACGCGCCATAACCTTCATCCCGATGATGCCCATCTGTCGTTCTACGGCCATGGTCAGCAGCTCTTTGGCGAAGCTGTAGTAGTACCTGTCGGCGGCGTTGATGCCCATCAGGACGGTGTCGAAGGGGAAGCGGCGGATACCTTCCATAAGGGCCTCAGGGCGAAAGCGCCCGGTGATGCCGAGATGACGCACCATCTTCTGTTCGCGGGCCTGCTGGAAGGCTTCGATGGCGCCGCCCTTACCGAAGATCTGATCGACTTCGTCGAGCGTGCCTACGTCGTGGAGCTGCCAGGTGTCGATGTGGTCGGTGTTGAGTAGCTTGAGGGAGACTTCGAGGTTTTTAAGGGCTGCATCGCGGGTGCGCTCTTTGGTCTTGCTGGCGATGAAGACCTGGTCGCGGTAGCCTTTGAGGGCTTTGCCCAGGTATTGCTCGCTCCAGCGCTCGGGGCCGCCGTAGATTGCCGAGGTGTCATAGTAGTTGACGCCCAGTTCGAGAGCCTTCTCGATGATCGGAATGGCAACGGCGTCGTTGTGAGTCTTTTCGAGGGCGCCTTGACCGCCAAGTCCGAAGATTCCGGCGCGAAAGCCGGTCTTCCCGAGATTGCGAGTGGGCATCATCTGCTGCACGGCTTCAGCAGAGGTACGGAAAGCCTGCGGCGTGGTGGACTCGGCCTGTGCTGTGGATGGGAGAGCGGCTTGTACCAGACCCGCTGCAACAGAGACTCCGCCTGCTTTGAGGAAATCACGACGGCCCTGATTTTGAGTTTTATTGGATTCGCGGAAGTTCTTCATAAGTGGGTAGCGGGATCACCTGTGCAATGGCCAGATGGTAACGGTGCGAGTATGCGATTTGCAACTGTGAACCAAACGATGCCCGGGATGGTTGCGACGTAGCTATGGGGTCAGCAGTTGATAGTTGGAGTTTGTCGTCGTTACCTGGAGCTGCTTTGCCGTCGCGTTGAGGGTGGTTCCCTGAACGTAGTTGGTTCCGTCGGGAAGGGTGGCGAAATGGACATCGAGGGTCACGGTATCCTTGGGATCGTCCATGTAGGTTTGTACGTTGATTGAGCTGATTTTTTTGGCTGCGACGTCAAAGGAGAGAGTCATCCGATCGCCAGCGAGAGCATAGTCCCTGAACAGGATCTCTGCTGTGCCCGAATCTTTGCTGAGCGAGGCTCTGTCGAATTGAAAAGCCTGTTGCATCTTTTGCGGGTCAGGCGGCAGATAGAGGGCGAGCAGATTTTTTATCTGCTCTCCGTACTCCTGGAATTCCTCTTTCTTTTTTTCGACGATCTTTTGCTTGAGGCGGCCTCCGCGGCCTGATTGCTGCGGCTCTGACTGCTGCGTGTCGACAGGCGTCTTCTGCACTTTACCGTCGGGACCATAATGATTGAGCGATTGTTTTGGGGGCTTGAGTTGGCCTTTGAGGGTGGCCTGTGTCGTCTCGGTCCACTGATATTGATGAAGTTTTTGCTGGTTTGCCGCAGTCGATTGTTTTACCTCTGTCAGTCGCTGTTGCAGCTCTCCGCCTGCAGGTGCCGCGGTCTGGGCGAGTGCGGGGGCGATGATCGCCAGCATTGCTGTCACGATGAAAAGGGCGTGATGTTCCGACGAGGAACTGAAAAGATTCGTACAGACAGACTGCGCTTTGGACATGGCGGCTCCGATCGGAAGATCGTACGTCTGAGGCGAGACCCGTTATGTCCATCAGGCAACCGATTCGCTATTTTTTAAAGACCGGTTATGGACAGCACCATAGTCGCGGCTGACGGGCAGGCTGTCAAGGCTGCTTTGCGCCGAATTGGAGCCTACGGATTTTCGCCGTAGATGCTTACCGTGAAGTAGCGATCGTTGAACCGATAGCTTCTGGTGAGGCGGAAGGCAGAGCTTCGTTGATGGACCTCGTACTGCGTGCCTGTGACGACGGTCGGCACCGAGAGCAGGCACGCGGCATGCAGAGAGGGAATTTTCGACTTCCAGGCTCCGGCGAGCATGTTGGTGATTTCGCCGAGTCCGTCCAGCACGGTTTCGTCGACGGTGGTGATCTCCATGCCTGCCATGCAGGCTGTCATCTGCATGGCTGCATCGGCATTGACCAACACTGTGTAGGCTCCGCTGAGCGCACCGGCAAGACCGATGACCGCGGTGAGGGTTCTGGATTCACTGTCTGCGCCAGAAGCGCCTGATGCGACCGTGACGGGCACTCCAAGCATGAGGCCGAGGACCTCTTCAACGCTCTGATCAAGGATCGCTGTATCGGTGATGGTTGAGAGGGATACACTCTGCTTCGGTTCGGCTGTCAATTGCACCATTCGGATTGTCTCTTGTCCCGGACGTTAGTGGGTTAGTGCCACGAATCGTCTGTGTGGTATCGGCGTGCTCGTTGTCCTGAATGCCTTATCGGCGGGTACTGGCGATTGATGAGGGGTGCGAGCGGTGTTTGCAACTCATTGATTCATGAAGGTCTATCCCGGCTGCGTTTGAAAACAGGCGAGGAAAGGAACGGCGCGCCCTGGCCAATGGGTGCATTCCCGGCATATTCTTTCGTGTGTCAGGTATTGGAGATGCTCTTTATGGCTACACCCACACTCGCCCAGACGCAGCCTTCACAGGCCACTGATTTTCTTCCTCTCAAAGGCACAGACCACGTCGAGTTCTACGTTGGCAATGCCCGCCAGGCAGCCTACTTCTATCGCGCTGCCTTCGGAATGTCTCTGGTTGCTTACGCAGGTCCTGAGACTGGCCAGCGCGATCGTGCTTCCTACGTTCTCCAGCAGGGGAAGGTCCGCTTTGTTCTCACTACGGCGCTGCGTTCGGATTCCGCCATTGCCCATCATGTTCACACCCATGGCGACGGTGTCCGCGCCATCGCTCTTTGGGTAGACGACGCCCGCCAGGCGTGGATCGAGACTACCAAACGCGGCGCTCGCAGCATTCAGGAGCCTGTCGATTTCTCCGACGACCATGGCCGCGTCACTACCTCGAGTATTGCTGCTTATGGCGACACCATCCACACCTTTGTCGATCGTACCGATTACACCGGCGCTTTTTTCCCGGGTTATCGCGCTGTTGAGAACGATAGTGTTGCGCGGCCTGTCGGCCTTCTCCACATCGACCACATGGTTGGCAATGTGGGCTGGAACTCGATGAACGAATGGGTGGACTTCTATGCACGCGTGATGGGCTTCTCGCTTTACCAGCACTTCGACGACAACGACATCTCTACGGAATATTCCGCGCTCATGTCGAAGGTCATGGCTAATGGCAATGGCTACGTTAAATTTCCCATCAACGAGCCGGCGCAGGGTCGTCGCAAATCCCAGATCGAGGAGTACCTCGATTTTTATCACGGGCCTGGTGTTCAACATCTCGCTCTTGCCACGAACGATATCGTTGATACGGTGGCGAAGATGAAGCAGCAGGGGGTGGACTTCCTTACCGTTCCCCATTCCTATTACACCGAGCTGCAGCACCGCCTCGGCAAAATTGACGAACCCGTCGAGGAGCTCGAGCGGCTCGGCATCCTCGTAGACCGCGACAATGAGGGCTATATGCTGCAGATTTTCACGCGGCCCGTAGAAGATCGCCCCACTGTCTTCTACGAGATTATTCAGCGCAAGGGAAGCCGTAGCTTCGGCAAAGGAAACTTCAAGGCCCTCTTTGAAGCGATCGAAAGAGAACAGGAACTGCGAGGTAATTTGTAATCAGAAAACACAGTCGTCGCACAACGGCCCTGGACGTTGAGGGATTGCATTTTCGTCCTATCCGGCCTCCGCATCCTGTCGCCATATCCGCCACGAGCGCTTCCCGGCCAGCCACCAGGCGCCAAACAGAAACACCAGCGCAAATACCGCAACGCCGGGCACCAGCATGTACCGCCCATCGCGAATATCGAGTAAAGCATCCAGCGCCTGAACCAGCGCGGTCAGCAGCATCAGCCCGCACAGCATCCGCCGTGCCCTTGCTGCGAGCATCGCCAGCAGCATCACCGACAATGCGATATTGCGCGAAATGAAATATCCCGCAAACACCTTAACGCCGCTTGTAATTGGTTCTCCCGGAGCCAGTAGCATTCCCGGATTCACCAGTGCAATCACGCCGCCCAGCGCCATCAACAGTGCACCGACGATCACACACGCATACAACCACCCCGGCCAGCCCACTCGAAATTCCATTGCACTCTCCAGTCCACTGAGATCGAACAATCCGGCCCGTTTGATGCTCACAAAAAACCATCACCTGTCTCGCAGCGCACTGTATCTTTATGCATCCTGCAGTGCATAATCATTAGCATTGACGGGGCTTTTCGTAACAGTCATGCTCACAGTTGGAGAAACTATGAGCACCCAGCCCGTCGAACTAACCAACGTTCTTCCGCTTCTCGCATCACGGCCCACGTACCTCATGTGCCCGCCCCGGCTCTACGACGTAGACTACGTCATCAATCCGTGGATGGCGGGAAACGTTCATGCATCCTCCCGTGAGCGGGCCGCTGCACAGTGGCAAAATCTTTACGAAGCGATTTCAGAAATAGCCGAAGTGGAGCTTATCGATCCGCAGCCTGGATCACCCGACATGGTTTTTACTGCCAATGCCGGTCTCGAGCGCAATGGCATCGTCGCCCTCAGCAGCTTCTTCCACGCCGAGCGTCAGGGAGAAGAGCGGTACTTCCGTCGGTGGTTTGAAGACGCCGGTTATCGTGTTCTCGAGATCCCTCGCAGCACGCCATTCGAGGGTGAAGGCGATGCGCTTTTCTCCAGCGATGGCTCGCGTCTGTGGGCTGGCCATGGTCCGCGCACTGCAGCGGCCAGCCACAACAAGTTGAGCAGGACATGGGGAGTCGAAGTGGTCTCTCTTCATCTTATCGACCCCCGTTTCTATCACCTCGATACCTGCTTCGCGCCGCTTGCCAACGGCTACATCCTTTACTACCCGGATGCCTTCGATGCGACCTCGATCGCAGCAATTGAAGCCTTCTACCCGGCATCGAAACGGATTGTTGTCGCGGAAGCCGATGCCCTTCGCTTCGCGTGCAATGCCGTCAATATCGGCGACACGATTCTTCTTAACACGATCAGCAGGGAATTGAGCGCGCAACTCCAATCCAAAGGGTTTCGCGTTGTTCAGATTGAGCTGAGCGAATTTCTCAAAGCCGGTGGAGCGGCCAAATGCCTCGTTATGCACCTGGGGCCGCTTTAACTAAGAAGGCTAATTGTTGTCTACGGCCAGACGCTGCTTCAGCTGCCCCATCTTCTTCCACGGATCCTTTTTCAATCGCGCACTCCAGCCCGCAAACTCCGTTACGCGATACACAGGTCGCTCCGAGGCCTTCAACTCGTCCCAACCAAGTGGCATCGACACAGGCCCACCAGCACGAGCTCGCGGCGAATACGCAGCCACCGAAGTCGCACCTCGCTCGTTCCTCAGATAGTCCAGATAGATTTTTCCCTTGCGGGCCGCCTTCGTCATCTTCGTCAGATACAGTTCAGGATTAGCCTTCTCCATTGCAATGACAAAGGAGTGCGCGAACTCCTTGATCGCCGGCCATTCCAACTCCGGCTCAATCGGCGCAACGACATGTAATCCTTTGCCACCGGTTGTCTTAAGGAAGCTCTCCAATCCGATCTTCTTCAGCCGCGCCTTTATCTCCGACGCCGCGCCCGCCAGTACATTCCAGGCCAGTGTCTCGTCCGGATCGAGATCGAAGATCAACCTGTCTGCCATCTCCAGATTTTCGTTACGCGATCCCCACGGATGAACCTCGAGCACGCCGATCTGCGCCAGACCTGCCAGCGCCTCTGCTGTGTTCAGCGTGATGTATGGTTCCACCCTTCCATTCTTGTCTGCGATATCGACGCTGCCGATTCCCGTAGGAAGGAGATGGTTCACATGCTTCTGGAAGAAGCACGGGCTGCCCGATCCTTCGGGGCAACGCACCAGACTTACAGGCCGATCTGCGACATGCGGCAGCATCCACTCCGCTACTGCCCAGTAGTAGTCAGCCAGCGTTTGCTTTGTCATTCCTGATTCTGCGTCCAGCACCTTTTCCGGGTGCGTCAGGCGGACCGGAGCATGAGCCATCTCCTTCCTGGCAACCGTCTGCGACGCGACTGTGGAGCGCGTTTCATTTTTCTTCACAGATTTTTCCTCTCGCATCTTTGCCCTTTTAGGAGTGGGTGCTGTCGAGGCATCCTCTTTCGTTACTTCCTTAGCCGCTTTATCCTCGCGCACCCCAAGAAACGCAGCCTGCCGGACCAGATCATCTGCCGTCCATGTCGAGAATCGAACCTGCACGACAAGTTCCGGCTTCACCCACGTTGCTCCTCGTTTTGCATCTCCGGGTAATCGAAGGAACGGAGACGACTTCTGTTCCAGCGCTTCCAGTTTGTCGCGAAGGGTTTTGTGGATCTTCTGCGTAAAGCCCGTTCCCGTTCTTCCTGCGTAGATCAGATCACCGCCCTTGTAATAGCCCAGCAGCAACGCGCCTACGCCGCGGATTTCGTTTGAGGGAAGCGTGTATCCGCCTACGACGAACTCCTGTTCATGCAGACACTTCATCTTGAGCCAGTCGGCGCCTCGTCCGGGCGAATATTTTGCCGCTGCTCTTTTCGAGACGATTCCCTCTGCATGGAATTCGCAGGCTTTATGGAACATCGCTTCGCCATCGGTCTCCAGATGTTCACTGATTCGCAGCACGTCATCATCGGCTCCATTCAAAACATCGCCGAGCAGCGCCTTCCGCTCCTTCAGAGGAAGCTCGCGCACGTTTCTTCCATCGACGTGCAGCAAATCAAAGCAGAAAAACGTTAGCAGGTTATTTGCGCCCTCTTGAAACGAAGCCTGCAGATCAGCGAAGTTCGTTGTCCCATTCGGAGCCAGCACAACGATCTCGCCATCGAGCGTCACCTTGTCTACCGCAAGTTTCCTCACCTCGTTCGCCACAGCCCGCACGCGCTGCGTCCAGTCAAGCCCCGTCCTCGTCAGCATCTGCACACCAGAGCCATTCTTGCGCGCCTGCATCCTGTAGCCATCCAGTTTCAACTCATGCAACCAGCCCGCTTCCGACGGAGGTTTTGCTGCAAGCAGTGCCAGCTGTGGCATCACAAACTCAGGCTGGGTCTCTCGTGGCAATGAGCGTAGTCTCGCATCGTAGGACACCGTAGACTTCACCGTCTTTGTCGCGGACTTATTTTGCGCAGCACCATTTTTGCTCTCCTGCCGAAACCACGCCTTGTCTCCGCTGGCGGTGTTTTTCGAGTTCCAAACATGGTCTTCGCTACTTGCAATCTGCTCGATGGTTCTACCCGTGACGACGGAGTCCGGTTCCTCCTCGGTTATGGGCGGATCATCCTTCTTTCTCTCAAACTCGTCATGTTCTTTGATCAGAAGCCAGTTCGGCTTGCGCTCATGAGCGGCCTTTCCACCCATGCGGATCAGCGCCCACTTCCCCTTCATCTTCGTGCCGTGCATGACAAACTTAAGACTTCCTTCGCGCAGCCCTGCATCTATGTCTGTATGACCGGGCTGCGGCTCCCAGGTTCCCTGGTCCCATAACATCACGGTCCCGCCCCCATACTGCCCCGCAGGAATGATTCCCTCGAACCCTCCATATTCCATTGGGTGATCTTCCACCTGCACCGCCAGCCGCTTGTCACCCGTAAAGTAGCTTGGCCCCTTCGCGCAGGCCCAACTCTTCAGCACCCCATTCCATCCCAGCCGAAAGTCATAGTGCAGATGAGAAGCCGCATGCTTCTGAATGCAGAAAGGAAGCCCCGCGCGTTGTATCGATTTTGAAGAGGATTTTCCGGCTGGCTCCGCCGTAATGTGAAAATCGCGCATTGAGCGATAACGAGCGAGCTGCTCATCAATCGCATTTCCGGCGGAATCGTCCGCTGCAGGCACATGCTTCTTTCCAGCGCGCTTTTTCGCAGTTGCGTTTTTATCCGCCGCCATCGCAAACCCCTGTTGGGCTATGCCGATTTACGTTTTCCGGCAGCCGTCTTCACCAGCGAGATGCCCTCTTTTCCCACACCCTTCGCCGAGACCGCAGGCTTCTTCTTCCCAGATGCCGCCGCTGGTTCAGCTTCGCCCACACTCTTTCTCAAGGCATCCATCAGGTTTACGACCTTGCTTCGCTTCGGAGCTTCCACTTCATCCTTCGGCACCGGAGCATGACGGATCTTCGCTTCTACCAGTTCTTTCACTGCTGCTTCGTATCCGTCCTTGAATTTGCTCGGATCGAACTTCGCGGCCTTCTTCTTAATCAGCGTCTCGGCAAGTTCCAGCGAATCCTCATTCACCGCGACCTTCTTGATTTCCTTGAAGTACTCCGCCGGATCTCGCAGCTCCTCCTGATAGCGCATCGTGTAGGCCATCATCCCGCCCAACTTGTCGTCCGCATCCGCAGTGATGGCGATGACATGCTCGCGTCCGCCAAATGCAATCTGACCGAGCGCCGCTTTTTTCGTCTTCTGCAACGCTCTGCGAACCACGGCGAACGCCTCTGCCTGCACATCGTCTTCAGGTACCACGAAGTAAGGTTTTTCGAGATACTCCGGATCGAGCTCGTCGAGTCCTACGAACTGCGTTACCTGGACCGTGTGTTTGGAAGGCACTCGCAGTTGCTCGAGCTCTTTCGGCTCGATCATGACGTACTCGCCCTTACGGTATTCGTACCCCTTTACGATCTCGTCCTTCTCTACAGGATCCGCCGCTTCGCCCGGAGCGTCTTCAAGCGCGCTGGCCAGTACCTTCTGATGCCGCACCCGTTCGCCTGTCTTGCGGCTTATCTGATGGAAGCGGATCTCGCTCTTGGCTTCGGTTGCGACAAAGAGCTTTACTCCAAACGACACAAGCGATATCTGGATCTGTCCAGACCAATAAGGACGTGGCACGGCAATACCTCGCTGAGACGGAGAACTCCGCTGCAATTTTGATTCTTCTCTTTTAGTGCAGGATGCCCAAAATAACCAGATCTTTTTTTGTTAGCAAGCCAGCTAATAACCGCTAATGCATTAGCGATTTGCGTACTGCAGCTCTCAGGCAAAGCGCAAAAATGCCATGCCCATCGTTGAGAACCGTGCCTCGGCGGTCGATCCTCCACACGCCAGCGTAAAACCGGTCCAGCTTCCGGTCGTGATCCAGTCGCCTTTCTTCAGGCCCTCCGTTCGCGTGGAACCTTCATTGGCCAGGAAGGGGAGCAGCCGCAGCAGATCCCCGGACGTGTTCGATCCCTTCGCTTCCACGCGGACCGTTCCATCCACCGTCATCGTCACGCCCTCCTGGGAAAAGTCGATGCTCTGCCAGTTGGGAACAGCATCGCCGAAGACGAATCCGCCATGCAGCGCCAGATCGGCAACCGCCGTCAGCTTCGATGCCTTCGCCGGATCGACCAGCGCCGTCTCCAGTATTTCAATCGCCGGATGGCAACTCGCGATCGCTCCGATGACTTCTTCGCGTGCGTAGGGAGTCTGGCGCGGAGGGAGATCTTTGCCGAGCAAAAAAGCGACCTCGGCTTCCAACCCCCGGTAGCGATGCGTCAATCCGCGCATCTCGCATCCGCTGCATGACATCCAGGCCGCCGGCATGGGTGCAAACGAAGGCACTGCATCCGGCGTCGGAGCCCCTATCTTCCATCCGCCTATCGCCTCATAGGCCCACGACATGCGGTCCTGTACGAAATACGCCTCTTCCATAGTGGTTGGTCGATGGTCCACCGGAAGATCCATGATGGGCTTGCATGTTCTCCGAGCGTCGAGCAACATATCCGCCGCATCCATCAGCTGTCGTTCCTGCGCCCCGGTAATCATGCAGAACAGTTTGCACCAACCCGACCCTTTCTGTCTCGTTCTCTGTCTGTATTTCTATGCAGATGCTTGACTTGTCGCTTTTATCGTCGCTGTCGGACTATTGCCAATCCAGAGGCTCTCTTCCGACGTAACCTATCCAGGAGTCAGGCCGTCTTATAGATAGATAGTTGCGATAATAAGGAGAAGAGAAACCGCCATCATGCTCAAGTCCAATCGTTTCGATGCGGATATCCGTTCTTCCGACATCACCCCACAGGCAGCCTTTCAGGAACACCAACGCACTCGTCGCCGCTTCCTCGCCGGAGCCGCCGCACTCGGAGCAGGAGCCATCACCGCTGCCCGCCTCCCCGGCCTCTTTCATCCCGAAGCCACAGTACACGCTGCCGACCAGCTTGCATCCACTCCAGGCAAATACACCACCACAGAGAACCAGACGCCCTTTCTCAAGGCCACCAACTACAACAATTTCTACGAATTTGGCACCGACAAATCGGAGCCAGCCAAAAACGCTCATACCCTCAAGACTCGTCCATGGACCGTTCAGATCACCGGCATGGTCAAAAAGCCCCAGACCCTCGACATCGACACCATCATGAAGTACCGCTCCATCGAGAGCCGCGTCTACCGCCACCGCTGCGTCGAAGCCTGGTCGATGGTCATCCCGTGGGATGGCTACTCTCTCTCCGAGTTCATCAATTTATGCGAGCCGTTGCCCAGCGCCAAATACGTCCAGTTCATCTCGCTGGTCGATCGTAAACAGATGCCCGATCTTCCAGGCGGCTATGACTGGCCCTACTCCGAAGGACTGCGTCTTGACGAGGCCATGAACCCGCTCGCACTCCTTACCTTCGGCTGCTATGGTCAGACCCTGCCCAACCAGAATGGCGCCCCTGTCCGCGTCGTGATGCCCTGGAAGTACGGCTTCAAAAACGGCAAGTCGATCGTCAAATTTAACTTCACCGACAAGCAGCCGCACACTACATGGAACGAGATCAACTCTCGCGAATATGGCTTCTATTCCAACGTCAACCCCTCCGTCGACCACCCCCGCTGGACTCAATCCCGCGAGCGTCGCATCGACTCCAGCGCCTTCCCGCGAACGATTCCCACTCAGATGTTCAATGGCTACGCCGATCAGGTTGCGAGCCTCTACTCAGGCATGGACCTGAAAAAGAACTACTGACAGGGTGTCGGGATCATCTTTGTTTTATTGCCGCATTCTCTCCTATGCCCGTTCTCTCGACCGAAGGCCCATCGTAGGATGGGCCTTTGCTGTATAAGCTTCATCCACTCGCGTTAAACTAGCCACTCATGTCCAAACGAGCCATCGTCGCACTCAAAGTCCTGATCCACATCCTGTGCCTCGCTCCCTGCGCCTGGCTTGTGCACTTCTATACCTCCGGAGCGCTTGCCCTCAATCCCGATCCCGTCAACTACATCACTCATTTCACCGGCGACTGGGCCGTCTACACGTTGCTGGCCTGCCTTGCCATCACTCCGTTACGCCGTCTTTCCCCGAAGATTGCCTTTCTCATCCGCTTCCGTCGTCTCATCGGTCTCTACGCTTTCTTTTATGCGACCCTGCATCTCGCGACCTACATCTTTCTCTTCTCAGGTTACGATCTCCCCACAGTCCTCACTTCTGTACGCGCTGGCCATCCCGGCGCAATCGTGCAGGAGTGGAAGGCAGTTTGGCCGGCGATCTTCGACGATCTTCTCAAGCGCCGCTTCATTCAGGTGGGCCTGTTCGCATGGGTGATCCTGCTTGCGCTCGCCGTGACATCACCGGCCTTTGTCATGCGAGCCATGGGCGGCCGAAACTGGCAGCGTCTTCACCGTCTTATCTATGTCGCCGCTATCGCCGCTGTCATTCATTTCTGGTGGCTGGTCAAGACAGGCGTCCGCACCCCATGGAAAGACACAGCCATCCTCACCGTTCTGTTCCTGGCGCGCATTGCGTATGTCTCCATCAAGCGCCTGCGCACCAAACCAGCTCTTTCAGTTCAGACAACAAAGCTCTGATGCCGATCCCTCTCTTTGCCCACAACTTCTTATACGAAACTCCTGTCTAATCAAAGGGGGGTCTCATGCGCGCACTTCCTGTCATCCTGCTGGTCCTCACCGGATTGCAGCTTCAGGCACAAAGCCAAAAGCCTCAGTCCAGGCCAGCTATGTCCGGAGCACAGGTTTCTGCAAAATCCAAAAAGCATGTGCAGCCAAAGGACGCCCCACCAGCGCCACTTACCCCGCAGGAGCTCGCTCTCCAGATCCTCAATCGTTTCACCTTCGGCCCGCGTCCCGGCGATGTCGAACGCGTTGTAGCGATGACACCCGAGAAATGGTTTCAGCAGCAGCTCAATCCGCAGACCATCAACGACGATGCCCTCAACAAACGCCTCAACGAATACCCCACCCTCAACATGCAGCCCGATCAGGCGCTTTTACAGTTCCCCGATCGCGGCACTGTTCAGGCTGTAGCCGATAACAAACGCCCCTACCCCTCCGACCCAAACCTTTATGCTCTTTACGAGGTCCAGGTCTACAAGCTCAATCGCGACAACGAGTCGAAAAAGATCAACGCAGACGGCAAGCCTGCTGTACCTCCTGCCACGGACACTGAACTCGCCGAAAGGAAGAAGCAGGACCAGGCCACCGCCGCCCGCATCGCAGGAGATCTTTTCGGGCTGCCAAAAGAGCAGCGTATGGCCGCACTCATTCAACTACCCGTGCCTGAGCGCATCGCATTCACCACGTATGTTGCAGGCGACCAACGTAATCTGCTCATCAGCCAGTTCAACCCACGCGAGCGCGAACTCTTCAACGGCATGGCAGGCAATATCGGAGCTTCTTACCAGATTATCAACGAGCTTTCGCAAGCCAAAATGCTCCGGGCCATTCTTTCCGAACGACAGCTTCAGGAGGTTATGACCGACTTCTGGTTCAATCACTTCAACATCTACATCGGCAAAGATTCCGACCAGTGGTACACCACCACCTACGAGCGCGACACCATTCGCAAACACGCTCTGGGAAGATTCCGCGACCTTCTTCTTGCCACCGCCACAAGCCCGGCGATGATGGTTTACCTCGACAACTGGCTTTCAATAGGCCCCGACTCCCTCGCCAACGGGGTCAATCCAGCGAATCCCGGCTCAAAGAAAGGCAACAAAGGGCTCAACGAAAACTACGGCAGAGAAATAATGGAACTCCACACGATAGGAGTCAACGGTGGCTACTCCCAGGCCGACGTCACCGCGCTCTCCGCCATCCTCACAGGCTGGACGGTCGACCGCCCAAATCAGGGCGGCCCGTTCCTCTTCGATTCGAAACGCCACGAACCCGGAGCAAAGGAATGGCTGGGCCACACAATCGACATCACCGCCACGCCAGCTAATAATCTCAACGTCCCCGTCGGCATGAACGAAGGCATAGAGGCTCTTACCCTCCTCGCAGCCAGCCCCAGGACAGCGCACTTTATCAGTTACAAATTGGCCCAGCGCTTTGTCGCGGACGAACCACCGCCAGCCCTGGTGGATCGCATGGCAGCCACCTACCTCGCGACGGACGGCGACATAAAAGCCATTCTCCTTACGCTCGTTCAATCACCCGAGTTCAACTCCAGAAAATACTTCCGCAATAAAGTAAAAACGCCAATGGAGTTCCTCGCCTCCGCCTTCCGCACGACGGCCACCGACCCCGCCAATCCCGGAGCACTGGTTAACACCATCAAGACCATGGGCATGCCTCTTTACTATGCACTCCCACCCACTGGCTACTACATCACCGCCGACAAGTGGATGAACTCCAGCGCGCTGGTTGACCGTCTCAATTTTGCCTACGCGCTTACGGGCAATAAATTTGCAAACCAAAAATTCGACTCTGCCCACGTACTGGCTCTCGGTCTCATGGCCCAGACCGCACCCAGCGCGTCCGCGCAGCAATCAGCTCCCAGGACTTCGCAGGCAAAATATGCCGAAGCCGTGCTTACGAAGGACGCACCCTCCAACGCCAATCCTGTCGAAGCCACGGGATCCGACATAGCTCTCCATGTCCTCGAAGCAACACTCATCGGCGGCGACGTCTCTACCCAGACGAATGAGCTCATCCATAAGCAGGTCACCGAGCTAACAACCCCCACCACATCATCCACCGATACGCTCAATCTCCTGACCGCGCTCGTTATGGGAAGCCCTGAGTTTCAACTCCGTTAAGGGCTATGCTTTCAGCTCTACCTTAGTGGCCTTCATCTGCGCCCGCACTACCAACTCCGCAGCCAGCAATGCCTGAGTCTGATCCTGCGCCGTGTGCGTGCGGTTCACAACATCGGACACAAATTGCGGACCAAAGGGAAGATCAAGATTGTTGCAATCGATAAACCGCGCCTGATCCTTGTCTACGATGAACAGGTTATTTCCTGCCTTCGAACGCGCGACATCCACATATTTGCGAACTTCGATGTAGCCGTTCGTTCCCAAAATAAATAAGCGCCCATCGCCCCATGTGCCCAGACCATCCGGCGTAAACCAATCCAGCCGCACATAGCCAAACCCGCGGTCGCCGCGCAGCATCATGTCGCCAAAGTCCTGAAACCGGGGCTTGTCCTTATGGTTCACATTCGCCACCTGTGACGCGACAACTTCGGCCTCCGTCGATCCCGTGTAGTACAAAAACTGATCCACCTGGTGCGACCCAATGTCCGTCAGAATTCCGCCATAGCGTGTCGGCTCCCAAAACCAATCCGGCCTTCCGCCAGCCCCGCCCGCATAGGGATCCACACCACGCTGAACAATCTGATGCGGAGCGATATTGATCGTCTGGATTACCCGCCCAATAGCACCTGCTTTCACCAGTTCACCAGCTTTCACTGCGGCTTTCACTTCAAACCGTTCGCTGTAGAGAATCCCGTAGATGCGCTTCGTCTCCGCGATTGTCTTGCGAATCTCCTCAATCTGCGCGAGCGAGGTCGCACCCGGCTTATCGCTCAGATAGTCCTTGCCGCGCCTCATCACGCGAACGCCCAGCTCTGCCCGTTCATTCGGAATCGTCGAACTTAACACCAGTTGAATCGAAGCATCGTTCAAAATCTCGTCTTCCGACGCGACAATCTTCACATCAGGAAACTTCTTTGCAAACGCTGCCTTCTTATCCGGCTCCGCACCATAGGCCGAGACCAGCACACCACCGCCTCGCTGGATCGCTCCCACCATCCCATAGATGTGGTCATGGCTCATCCCGCACACAGCAAATTTGATCGAGTATTTTGGCGTTGCAGTCGCATCCTGTCCCGGTTCGGCAACCTCGTGGATCACGTGAGACCCATCGATATCCAGACCAAAAGCCGGCACTCCAACCATCAACCCCGCCGAACCCAACATGCCGCTGGCGGCTCCCTTTAGAAAAGCACGCCGTGCGACCATATCCTGACCCATTTTCAGCTCCCGATTGAGGACTTGATTCTTAGTCCAAACAAAATACGTGGTTGGCACTATCCCTGGCAAATCGCACGACCCAATCTCTAGGGGAACAGTCTGCTTTTGGCCCATACGTTCCGGTCGCGTACAAAAAGGAAGCGGTCATGCAGCCGATCGGCTCCGTTGAGCCAAAACTCTATCCGCTCAGGCCGCAGTACATAGCCCTTCCACTGATCCGGCCGCGGGATCTCTCCCTCAACCTGCGTCGCGTAGCGTTTCACCATTTCTTCAAGCACTTCGCGGCTCTCGAGCACACGACTCTGCCGCGAGACAGCCGCGCCCAACTGGCTCCCGCGCGATCGGCTATGAAAGTACGCATTGGCCTCCGCAGGCGGTAGCTCCGTCACCGTTCCTTCTACCCGAACCTGCCGACGCAGGCTCTTCCAGTGGAAACACATCGCCGCCCTTGGATTCGCGGCCAGTTCAGCGCCCTTGCGGCTCTCCGCATTGGTATAGAAGGCAAATCCTCGCTCGTCCAGCCCCTTCAGCAGAACCATGCGCACACTGGGCACGCCATCAGGCGTTGCGGTGGCCAGAGCCACTGCATTCGGATCGTTCGGCTCTTCCGCTTCCGCCTCGGCCAGCCATGCCCGAAATAGAGATACCGGGTCCAACGCCGTAGCTGCCTCAATTGCGCCCATATCGTTTTAGTTCTCCAGACGCTTACGCCCTGAGTCCCTCGAACATATCCGTCGATGGATGAGCAGCCTGCGGTTCCGCTGCCGCCACAAGCGAATAGAACTCCTGAGCTCCATACCGCTCGAACACGGCCTTTGTCTCTTCCATCAGCGGAGCCTGCGAAACATGCTGCCGAAACGCCTCTTCCTTCTTTGCACGCACCGCCTGCACGTCCAGCGTCACTGTCCACGGCATCGGCATGGGAGTCTGTGGCCGCCCCTGCAAAAAGAAGTTCGTCGACAGATAGAAAAGCCGATCCGGCCGATGCACCGCACCCAGCCCTACATACCGCTTCGCCTGTCCGCTCCAATGAAACGCCGCCGTAGTCAGCATGGAGACCATCATGTGGTCCGGATGGGTGTTCAGTC
>Ga0207053_10075_pt1 | contig 24208 bp, 20 predicted proteins | sample Alteio_BWMinCont_59_FD_153290 | JGI IMG/M metagenome (GOLD analysis project Ga0207053, IMG submission 153290) | Enriched cells from forest soil in Barre Woods Harvard Forest LTER site, Petersham, Massachusetts, United States -... | ecosystem: Environmental > Terrestrial > Soil > Temperate forest >...
CGCATCCGTCACGCTAACATCCTGCACTGTAGGGGAATAGCGAATGATCGCATTCATCACATCCGCCAGTGGCTGATAACTCCGAAGCGCATCCGTCACCGCCGCATGCAACGCCTCATCACTCTTGTCCGCCGGAGGACTCGTCCGCAGTCCTGTCTCCACCGCCTGCCGTGTTATTAGCAGCACTTCATGCGCCAGCACATCGTTGTCTGCGGCGGCCTGATCGATCCTCTGTCGCAGCAACTCGCCTACGAAGATCGATGACAGGACCAGTACAATCGCGAACGTCAACCCCGTAGCCGACAGCACCAGCTTCGTCTTCAGGCGCATCTCTACTCCGTTGCCGAAGCTGCGTTTTGATATTCCTTCAACTTATTCTGCAGGGTCTTCGAGCTGATGCCCAATATCTCCGCAGCCTTCGTCTTGTTGTTATGCGTCGAGTCCAGTGTCTTCAAAATCAATTGCCGCTCCGCCTCATCCACCGTCGTCCCGACCTCAACTCGCACCGTATTTCTGTCCTCAAGATAGCGCCGTACCTCGCCCGAAGGTGTCGAAGTCGAGGCAGTCTCTTCAACTGAGCCCATCACTGCAGTAAACCGCCCACTCTTCTGCATCGCCGGAGCAAATCCCGGTTCGCCAAAGTGCGGCGGCAGATGCTCCACCGCAAGCTGTCCCGAGCCTGCCAGAATTACCGCGCGCTCAATCGTATTCCGCAGCTCTCTCACGTTGCCCGGCCAGTTGTACTCCACCATCCGCTTCAACAACGCGTCCCTCAATCCAGTTACTGAGCAACCATGTCGCTCATTCATGTCCGAGATCATCTTCTCCGCAATCGCGGCTACATCCGTTACATGCTCTCTCAAGGGGGGCATCTGAATATTAAAAACATTCAACCGGTAGTACAAATCCCCTCGCAGCTCCCCACTAGCCACAGCCTGCTCAGGATCCTTATTCGTAGCCGCAACTACCCGAACATCCACCGGGGTCTCGACCTTACTTCCCAACCGCCGCAGCTTCCTGTCCTCCAGCACCCGCAATAACTTCGCCTGCGTAGCCGCGGGCATTTCGCCAATCTCATCCAGCAGCAGCGTCCCTTCCTCAGCCAGCTCAAAACACCCAGCCCTGCGCTCCAACGCACCGGTAAATGAACCTTTCTCATGCCCAAAGATTTCGCTCTCAATCAGAGTCTCAGGAATCGCTGCGCAGTTCACCGCCACGAAAGGTTTCCCTCGTCGAGCACTCAAATCATGTAGAGCCCGAGCCACCAGCTCTTTGCCAGTCCCACTCTCACCCGTCACCAACACACTCACATTCGATGGAGCCACCCGTTCGATCAGAGAAAAAATCTCCTTCATCTTCGTCGAGCTACCCACCAGCGGCCCCAAACGCCCGGTATCCCGCACCACGCGTTTCGCCGTCTCGGTATCGACATCATCTTCGTGCTGCAAACTCGCATTCTGCAAAATCGTCCGCAGCCGCACTGGGTCCACAGGCTTCGGAATATAGTCGTACGCCCCCATCCGCATCGCATCCACTGCAGACTCAATGGATCCCTGCGCCGTCAGCATCACTACAGCAATCCGTTGCGGTAGCTCGGCGAGCCTACTCAGGAGCTCCATTCCATCCATCCGTGGCATCTTCAGGTCAGTTACCACGATCGACGGCCCCCACTGCACCGCCTTCTCCAGCCCTTCTGCGCCATCGGCGGCACACTCCGCCTTGTAACCCCAGCTCTCGATCAACTCCGCCAAGCCAGTCCGTGCATGAACCTCATCTTCAACAATCAAAACCTTTTCCAAGACAGTCACCATCTCCGTTCCAAACTTCATTGCTGCAGCATGCGGCGTGCTTGTTAAGATGCAACCCCGCCGTCACAGGTTATTGCCAACGATCGACCCTGTGAAACTTAAAAACTGCCTCTACCAGACTAATCCCAATCACGCATCCAGGTCGCTCCCCCCTTCACCCATATGTCCTTTATTCTTGAGGAATGCTAGATCCCGAGATCACAGCGCAATCCTTCGTCCAGCTACGCCAGCAGCCCAACGCCCCTCTTCTTCTCGACGTCCGCGAGCCATGGGAGTTCCAGACCGCCAGTCTTCCCGACTCCCTCCTCATGCCCATGGGCGAAGTAGCCTCACGCGCCCACCAGGAGCTGGATCCTGACACTCCTATCGTCGTCCTCTGCCATCATGGAGCCCGTTCCCTCTCCGTAACCATGTGGCTTCGCAACCAGGGCTTCGACCATGCCCAATCCCTCGCCGGAGGCATCGACGCCTGGTCACGCACCATAGATCCCACCATCCCCCGCTACTGATTCGTCGCGGCCATCAATCCCGCATATTTCCCCGGCGAATACCAACCCATCGAGCGAAAATTATTGATCAAATGTCTGGTCGAATTCGCCTATAGTCTCGTTGTAGACAAACAGAGGTCAGCCAGGATGATCCGCAGCCTCATCATCAAAAAACAATACCGCACCGCCTTCTCTGCATAGCGGCTATCCTCACATTCCATCTCTCGGCACAATCGCAGACGAAGGAAAAAATCATGACCCGAGCCACCGGAACCTTCAACGTAAAAATAACGCCGCAGGACGATGGTAGGCCCGAAGACGCCCCCATCGGCCGCATGACCATCGACAAGCAAATTCACGGCGATCTCGAAGCCACTACCAAAGGCCAGATGCTCGCCTTTAGCACTGAAGTCAAAGGCTCCGCCGGCTACGTCGCCATGGAGAAAGTCACCGGAGCCCTCCACGGTCGCACCGGTAGCTTCGTTCTCCAGCACAGCGCCACCATGAATCGCGGCGTCCCACAACTCTCCATCACAGTCGTCCCCGACTCCGGAACCGGCCAACTGGTCGGCATCACCGGCAAATTCGACATCCAGATCGCCGAAGGAAAACACTCCTACACCTTCGACTACACCCTTCCCGAAGCCCCTTGATCGAAAGTGATACCATAAAGAGACCGCCCGGTTTCTAACGGGCGTCACAACTATGAGCAAAGGCGAAGCAACCCGCCAACGCATCATCGCTCTGGCAGCTCCTCTCTTCAACCAACGCGGCTACGAGGGCTGTTGCCTCCAGGACATTATGTCCGCAACCGGCCTCGAAAAAGGCGGCATCTATCGTCACTTCGACAGTAAGGAAGAGATCGCCGCCGAAGCCTTCGACTTCGCCTGGGCCAACACCGTCTCCAAACGTTTCGACAAAATCGACATCATTCCCAATCACGTTGATCGCCTCAAACAGCACATCTTCAACTTCACCGTCCGCTCCGGCATGCCCGGCGGATGCCCTCTGCTCAACACCGCCGTAGACTCCGATAACGGCAACCCCGTCCTCCGCGAGCGCGTCCGCAAAGCCCTCCGCGGCTGGCAAACCCGCCTCAAAAAAATTCTCCGCGAAGGCATCGCCGTCGGAACGGTACGACCAGACATTGACATCGACAAAACAGCCTCCCTCATCATCGGCAACCTCGAAGGTGGAATGCTGATCAGCCGAATCGAGAAGAGCGACCATCCCCTCCGCAACGCACTGGAACATCTCGACGACTACCTCGAAACCCAAATCCGCAACCCCGCCACACGCACCAGCAAAAAACTTTAACCCACACCAACAAAAAAGAACCCACGCACCCACTCCCTCCATCTCATAAAAGAGACCGATAGGTCTCATAATAAAAAGGGAGCGAAAGAGTGGCCACAGCAGTCCTGGAACCAGTAGCCGCACCCCCAAGAACAAAAGCGGCCATCAACCCCTGGGTCATCGCCCTCACTGTCACCCTCGCCACCTTCATGGAGCTGCTGGACACTTCCATCGCCAACGTCTCACTCCCTTACATCGCCGGTGGCCTTGGCCGCAGCTTCGACGAAGTCACCTGGATCCTCACCACCTACCTGGTCGCCAACGCCGTCGTCCTCCCCATGTCCGCCTGGCTCTCCCGCGTCTTTGGCCGCAAAAACTACTACATGGCCTGCGTCGCCCTCTTCACCATCACATCGTTCTTCTGCGGCATCGCCCCCAGCCTCAACATCATGCTCATCGCCCGCGTCCTTCAGGGAATAGGCGGTGGCGGCCTCGCCCCCGTAGAACAAGCCATCCTTGTCGACACCTTCCCGCCAGCAAAACGAGCCTCAGCCTTCGCCCTTTACACGGTAGCCATCGTCACCGCACCCGCCATCGGGCCCGTCCTCGGCGGCTGGATCACCGACAACTACAACTGGCGCTGGGTCTTCCTCATCAACATTCCCATAGGTATCCTCTCTCTCTTCCTCACCCAACGCTTCGTCCACGACCCACCCACCTTCGAAGCCGAGCGCAAATCCGCCCGCTCCTCCGGCAAACTCCGCATCGACTACATCGGTATCTCGCTTATCGCCCTCGGCTCAGCATCCCTCGAAATTCTTCTCGACCGCGGCCAGATCGATGACTGGTTCGGAAGCTCCTTCATTACCTCCATGTTCATCGTCGCCATCATCTGCTGGTCCATCGCCATCTACTGGGAGCTAACGCACGACGACCCCATCATCGACCTCCGCATGCTGGCCAACCGCAACTTCGCCATCGCCTGCACCTTCTACTTCATCTTCGGCTTCGGCCTCTTCGCCACCACCACAATGATCCCGCAGATCCTGCAATCCCTCTACGGCTATCGCGCCATCGACGCAGGCCTCGTCCTCGGGCCCGGAGCTTTCGTCATCACGCTCCTCGCCCCCGTAGGCGCACAACTCGTTCAACGCAACATCATCCACCCGCGCATTCTCATCATCATCAGCGTCCTCACGGTAGCCGCGTCGATGTTCTACTACAGCAGCTTCAACCTGCAGACCAACTACAACCACTTCGCCCTCGCCCGCGCCTTCCAGGGCCTCGGCTACGCCTTCTTCTTCGTCCCCTTAAGCGTCATAGCCTACTCGCAGCTCCGCCCCGACCAGAACAACCGAGCCTCCAGTCTCACCAACCTCTTCCGCAACTGGGGAGGCAGCTTCGGCATCGCCTTCGTCACCACCGTCAGCGAGCGCCGCCAAAGCTTCCATCAATCCGTCATGGGAGCGAACCTGACCAACTCTTCCGCCGCCCTCCAGGAGTCCATCAAAAACACCGCAGCCTACCTGGCCCAACACGGCTACGCCAAAGCCGACTCCATCCGAGCTGCCACCGCCTTCTACTACAACCAACTGGAAAGCCAGACCCACCTCCTGGCCTTTATGGACACATTTCGCCTCATAGGGTGGATCACCTTCTTAGCAGTCCCTCTGCTTTTCTTCATTCACCACTTCAAAGTCGGCGGCAAACCCTCCGCAAACCACTAACACGCACACCCATGCAGTCGCCGTGGTAGGGCGACTGCATGGTTCAGTTCCTGCAATTGAGCATATCTAAAGGAAAGCGGCGACCACAATAAAGATGCTCGCAGCCGCTTCCTGCCGCTAAATCACTTACTCGCCGTAGTAGTCAAGGCCCAGGTGGGTGATGAGACTTTCACCCATGATGTGGCGCAGGGTATTTTTTAGCTTCATGTGCTGGATGAAGAGATCGTGCTCCGGGTAGACGCCGGGGGCGCTGTCGGGATCCTTGAAATAGAAGCTGAGCCACTCCTGAATTCCGAGACCTTTGAGGCCTGGGGTTCTCGCTGCGAGGTCCATAAAGAGAACGAGATCGAGTGCGAGAGGCGCGGCGAGGATGGAGTCGCGGCAGAGAAAGTCCACCTTGATCTGCATCGGGTAGCCGAGCCAGCCGAAGATATCGATATTGTCCCAACCCTCTTTATTATCACCGCGGGGTGGGTAATAGTTGATGCGGACCTTATGGTAAATGTCCTTGTAGAGATCGGGGTGGAGTTCGGGCTGGAAGATGTGCTCGAGTACGCCCAGCTTCGAGACCTCTTTGGTCTTGAAGGACTCGGGATCGTCGAGGACTTCGCCGTCGCGATTGCCGAGGATATTGGTGGAGTACCAGCCTGAGACGCCGAGATTGCGGACCTTGAAGGCGGGCGCGAGGACGGTCTTGAGGAAGGTCTGGCCGGTCTTGAAGTCCTTGCCGCAGATCGGAGCGTTCATTTTTTTGGAAAGCTCTTGCAGGGCGGGAATGTCGACGGTGAGATTGGGTGCGCCGTTAGCGAAGGGGATGCCTTCCTTGAGAGCTGCCCAGGCGTACATCATCGAGGGTGAGATACCGGGGTCGTTTTCGACGAGGCCTTTCTCGAAGGCTTCGAGAGTCTGGTGGACTGCGGTTTGCTCGAGGTAGATTTCGGTAGAGCCGCACCAAATCATGACCTGACGATCAGTTTTTGTTTTGAATTCGGCGATGTCGTTGCGGATCTGATTGGCGAGATCACACTTGTTCTTGCCTACTTTGACCTTCTTGCCCTCGAGGCGCTTGACGTAGTGCTGGTCGAAGACGGCGGGCATCGGTTCGATGGATTCGAGGAAGGGGCGGATCTGCTCGAGCTGATCGCGGTCGAGAACCTGGGCGGTTTTGGCGGCGTCGTAAAGATTGCCTCCGAAGATATCCCATCCGGTGAAGACGAGATCGTCAAGATGAGCGAGAGGAACGAAATCCTTGATGAGTGGTGTGCGAGAATCGGTACGCTTGCCGAGGCGGATCGTGCTCATCTGAGAGGTCGAGCCGATGGGTTTGGCGAAACCACGGCGGATTGCTTCTACTCCGGCGATGAGAGTTGTTGCTACGGCTCCCATGCCGGGGATCATGATGCCAAGTTTTCCTGTTGCGGGCTTGATGCTGGCCGCGTCTTGCGTGGCGGCTCCGGGTGTAGACATTCTGCGCAGTACCCTTCTGTGAGTCAATTTTCCGTGAAAAGCGGACTACTCAGTATGGCGCACCGGAAAGGGCACACGCAAATACGCGCAGACAACAGATTTACGTTAGCGGGAACTATGCGGGATTTGCGCTCATACGGTTTTTCCAGTGCGTCCAGATAAACCAGGCGATTCCTGCTGTGAGGACGAGTTCTACGCCCAAGTGGAAACGATGAAAGATGGCTTTGAAGCGTGGGTCTGTATTCCAGCGATCACCGAGTTTCATGCCGACGTAGGCGAGAGCGTAGCACCAGGGCCAGGAGCCTATGAAGGTGTAGATGTGGAAGCGGACCTGATTCATCTTCGCTACACCAGCGGGAAACGCGATGAACGTGCGAACGATAGGTAGCATACGTCCGATGAGCACGGTGATAGAGCCATAGCGGACGAAGAAACGATCAACGAGATCGAGGTCGCGCCGGCTGAGGAGAAGCAGCCGGCCGTAGCGCTCTACCATAGGGCGGCCACCTCGTGCACCAACCCAGTAGGCGGGGATCGAGCCGAGGTTCGAGGCTAGAGATGCGACGGTTGCGAGAATGATGAGATCGACTTGCGAGTGCGCGAGCGCCCAGCCCGCTAATGGCATGATGACTTCCGATGGGATCGGAATACAGGCGGACTGAATTGCCATGAGCAGGATGACACTGGCGTAACCGCCAGCAGCGATGGCACCGACGAGAAGAGGAATGAGTTTTTCTGACATGCACGTGCAGTATAGCGGGGAGGAAGGTTCGGACAGAATGAGCTAGCATTGAAAGGTCAGGAGAAATCGTTATGTCGAACACAGTTACATCGCCGTCGGTTGACGCCGCAACTGCAACAACCGCTGCACCTGCGCCAGCCAAGGGACGTCCGGCCAGCAGCTATGGAGCGGCACCGCATGATCCTTCGAAACCACCTGTGAAGCGGCAGATTGTCTGCTTCAGCTTCTACAAGGTGATGCCGGAGTGGCGCAGATTGCCGGCTGAGGAAAAAGTGGCTCACAAAGCTGCGTTTGCCGAGGTGCTGGCAAAGTGGAATAAGCCGGGCGAGTTTTTGTCGCTGACGTACTCGACCATTGGGACGCGCGGGGATGTGGATATGTGCGTGTGGTCGATTGGCTATGCTGTCGACGAGCTGAACGAGATGCGGAGCGAGTTGATGCGGACCCCCATGGGTGGGTATTTGAACTCGCCGCATAATTTTCTGGCAATGACGAAGCGCTCTCAGTACCAGATTGACAGGCCAGATGAGAGCGAAGGCGAGGGACGTGGAGCGATTCGTCCGGGTGGACAGAAGTACATTTTTATTTATCCGTTCTGGAAGACTCGGCCCTGGTATCTGCTGTCGCTGGAAGAGCGCAAGCGGTTGATGGATGAGCATATCCGCATTGGACTGCAGTATCCCCGGGTGAAGCTGAATACAACGTATTCGTTTGGCATCGACGATCAGGAGTTCGTCGTGGCGTTCGAGACAAACTTCCCGGAGGACTTTCTGGATCTGGTGCAGCAGCTTCGCGAGACGGAGATCAGCATGTATACGCTGCAGGACACGCCTATCTTTAGCTGCGTGAGAGTTCCGGCGGCGGAGATGCTGGATCGTCTGGGCTAAGGCGATATGGCTTCTAATTTCAGACTCGAACACTGTTGGCGGGTAAACCGATAATAAAGAAATTGACGTGCAGGAAATCAGGAAGGCTATACTGCGGCCATGCTTCGATTTACGCTCGCGATGTTTCTTTCATTCACGGCTGTCGCCTACGCTCAGGACTCGCCAAAACCAGATTCGCAAGTGGCAAAATTAGTGCGGGGACCCGCACCAGAACTCGAACGCTGTTCAAAGCCTGTGGTCGGCGAGAAAATGTCTGTGATCGTGCATCTGGATGTGACCACAGAGGGATTACCCGATGCAATTGCTGTGGACCATACTTCCGGAGATGCGTGTATAGACGAAAGCGCAGTAGCGACCGTGCAGCAATATCGCTTTCGTCCTGCGACTCGAGATGGAAAGCCGGTAATTTCTCATATACGCATTCGAGTGGACTTTGAACGCCGACAAAAACAATAGGACAGTCCGTAATTCGCCGAAGACAAATTCTTCCCTAGGAGTGAAGGCTCGGCTGATTGCAGCTTCGGAGCCGGTCGCGGCGAAGAAAAAAGCTGGGAAGACGCGTAATCCGTTGGCTCCTGAGCGCGTTGCGGCGATTCTGGATATTTTGCGGAAGACGTATCCGGGGGTGGTTTGCGCGCTGCATCACCGGAGTGCGTGGGAGTTGACTGTGGCGACGATTCTGTCGGCGCAGTGCACGGATGTTCGAGTGAATCTGGTAACTCCGGCGCTGTTCAAGGCATTTCCAACGCCTAAGGCTATGGCTGCTGCTTCGCTGCCTGAGTTGGAGGAGTTGATTCGGACTACTGGATTTTTTCGAAATAAGGCGAAGTCGATTCAGGGCGCGGCGAAGATTGTGGTCGAGGAGTTTGGAGGCAAGGTTCCGCAGACGATGGAGGAGATTCTTCGGCTGCCTGGAGTAGCTCGGAAGACGGGGAATGTTGTGCTCGGGTCCTGGTTTAAGGTTTCGTCAGGAGTTGTTGTTGATACACATGTTTTGCGTATTTCGAGACGACTGGAATTGACGAAGGAGACCACCCCGGAGAAGGTGGAACGGGACTTGATGAGGGTCATTCCGCAGGATCGGTGGATCGATTTTTCGCACGAGATTATTCATCATGGCCGGCAGATTTGTGTGGCCAGAAAGCCGCGATGTGTGGACTGCACGCTGGAAAAACTCTGCAATTCGCTGGATAAAACCTGGACCTCACATTAGCTGATCAGCCCAGGAGGGCGTGGCGCATGGATCGTCCGGAAGCCTGCCAGCATTTGACGGTTTCGTAGACGATTACCGTGGCGTAGGTCACGGCCATCCAGAGACATACTTCTTCGATGGGGAGACAGCCCCAGGCGGTGATGCGGATGCCTAACATTTGCTCGTCGCGAAAATTCCACCAGCCGTATGGGATGGCGAGGGTGGCCTCCCATAGGAGGCTGACGAGGAGGATGAAGAGTGCGGCGAGACTAAACGCTCGCCAGTTAATCACGAGGCGTGCGGAGGGGAGTAAGGCTGATGATGGGACGAGGGCTGCCAACGCCAGGAAGATGAAGTAACCGGGGAAGCCGTCTGGTGAGCCTGAGAAGTGTTTCTTGAAGACGATTGCTCCTGCGACCAGCACAATGGCGAGGATGATGGACTCCGGGTGGAGTTTTAGCAGTCGTTGGAACTGTTTTCGTTGAGCGGATTCTTCGTGGATGCTATAGGCCGAGAGCCAGTATTCATCGAGCCAGATGTAAAGCAGGAGCACGCAGAGAAAGCCTGTGAAATAGAAGACATATTCTTCGATGGGTATAGGGGCGCCAAGGGCTGGGGCTTTGATTCCGAGGGTTGCGCTTTCGTTTGGGAAGGTGAAGAAATATTGGGCGAAGAAGAAATCCAGGCCTGCACCCAGGGGGAAGAGAAGGCCTATAGTCCACCAGAAACTTTTTTTGGAGATTTTCACGCTCTCCAGAGGGAGAAACCAGAAGGCGATGACCAGGATGGGGACGATGAAGAGCAGCAGGCTCACGGTGTATCCGTAGGGAGAAGCGCCGGAAGTTGTGGCTATCGCAGGGTTCAGCGCTGAAAGGCGTACTGTGTGCAGGGTGAGGGCGGCGGGCACTACGATCATCGCCACAATGATGGCTACAAGCATGGAACTGAGACGCGGGGATTGTGAAGCGTTTGGCATTGCGGTTTGCTTTCTATACCGCGGGGATGATGTGTCGGAGAGACGGTGGGCCCGTTCCAGGAGAGAAGGATACGTACCTTCCTTTTGGGAGACAAGTGGCTGGAGCGAATATTGGTACTTTGATCATTTTGATTGAGGCTATATCAGCGAGCCTGGGAGAAGTGGTCAAGAAGGGATTGGATGAGAGATGGGATCGATGGATCGGGGGCTTCGACGGTGGGAGGGTGGCCGAGATCGCGAAGGGTTTGCGAGGTGATGGGGCCTATCGAGGCTAGTGCGACTCCTGCGGGAAGAGTCAGGTTGGCAGCTTCAAGGAGCTCGATGAGGTTGCGTGCGGTAGAGGCGCTGGTAAAGGTGATGGCGTCGGGGGAGTTGGCTGGGGCGCTGAATAGTTGCTGGAGGGCTGGGATAGATTCTGGGGGCGTCTGGTTGCGGTACGCGTCAGCTATGGTGAGGTGGGCTCCGGTAGCGGTGAGAGCTTCGGGGAGGATATCGCGGGCTTGTTCAGCTCGGATGAGTAGCATGTTCGAGGAGCGGGCGTAGGGGGTGAGGGCTTCGGCCAGGGATTCGGCTATATATTTTGGCGGGATGAGGTCAACGGGGAGGCCGATTCCCTGCACCGCTTTTGCCGTGGCTGGGCCTATGACGGCTATACGGGGGAGTTTTGGCTGGGAGGCGGAGAACGGATCGTGCTTCGCACGATTACCCCACCCTTCGCGGTGAGACTGCGAAGGGTGGGGCGCCCGATTTTGTGATGCTGTCAGACGCTGGTGGAAGACTTCCACGGCATTGGCGCTGGTGAAGATGAGCCAGTCGTATTGGCCGAGGTGGGCTAAGGCCGCGTCGAGCGGGGTGTAGCTTGCTGGAGGGATGATCTCGATGGTGGGAATGAGGACGGGCGTGGCTCCGAGAGCCTCCAGCTGAGCGGCGAGGTCGGAGGCCTGATGACGGGTTCTGGTGATCAGGATGCGCTTGTTTTGGAGGGGGAGCATCTGCCTGTCATTTTAGGGCAAGAGACCTGTGCCTTTGATTGGAACAGGCAGACGCGATGCTGCCTACCGAGTTTCGGTGACGATATCGTGAAGCGTTGTTGGCGGAGGATCGTCGCCCGGTTTGCGAGACTGTGCGGATTTGCGAGACTTCTTTTTGACGGGAGGTGCGGCATTAGGTGGGTGCTGGTGCTTGCCGTTTCCGTTGCCGTTGCGTTTGAGGCCGGGAGTTTCAATTACGGCGCGCATCCAGTAGTTACCCTCGGAATCAACCTCGATGCCGTGGACTTCGCGCTCAAAGCCGGGAAATCGCTTGCCGAACTCTTCGGTTGCGAGGATGAGGCGGATGACGGGGCTTTCGGGGCCGCCTAGACGTTCGCCGGGCATGCACATGGGGATACCGGGAGGGTATGGCACGAGCATGACGGCACCAATGCGTCCGGCCATCTGGGTAAAGCGAAGCTTTTCAGTCTCGTTGCGAAGGAGCTTCTGATAGGTCTGCGACGGTGTGAGCACAGGATCGAAGTCTTCGTCGCAGGCATCGCCAACCAGAGTTGGCAGGTTGAGCTCGACCATGGCGGCGTGCATCTCGTCGGAGAGCTCTTTAAGCGTGACGTTGCGATAACGGTTGGGATATTTGGCGACAAGTTCGGGGAGGGCCTCTTCGAGAGGAGCCTCGCTGTCATAAAGGCGCTTGAACTCGAAGAGATTTTCGAGGAGGCTGCCCCACTTGCCCTTGGAGGTACCGACGGAGAAGAGGACAAGGACGGTGTAGTCGCCCACGCGTGCGATTTCTACGCGGCGGGAGTCAAGGAACTCGGTGAGAATGGCGGCGGGGATTCCTGAGTCGCTGACCTGGCCCTGAGCGTTGACGCCGGGCATGAGGATGGTGACCTTGGTGGGGTCGAGCATGCAGTAACCGTCAGCGATGTCCTCGTCCTGGAAGCCGTGCCAGTCTTCGCCAGGCTTGAGGGTCCAGCAGTTGGGGTTGGCATAGAGGAGTTGGTCAGGGGTCTCTTCGAAGACCGTTGTCTCGCCTGTGGTGGGGTCGGTAACCATCTCGGGCTGAAATAGCCGGAAGAACCAGCCTTCACCGTTTTCGGCAGCACGAAGACGGTGGGCGACCGAGGACATGGCCTTACGGAAGCTGATTGCGTCCTGGATGGTCTCGTACATGAGGGTTGGACCAGCGGGCTCGTCCATCATGGCTGCGGCTACGTCGAGACTTGCGATCAACGGATAGAACGGCGAGGTGGTGCCGTGCATCATGAAGGACTCGTTGAACTGGTCGTACTCGAGCGGAGCGCGAGGGCTGAGCTTGATATGAATCATAGACGCCATGGAGAAGGCGGCGAGCATCTTGTGCGTGGACTGCACGGAAAAGATGGTGGGGCGGTCGGGCATGTCTTCGGGGACGTCCATGGCGAAGCGGCCGCGATAGATCTTGTGGAAATTGGCGTAGGCGTACCAGGCTTCATCGAAGTGAACGCGAGGCACTGACTTCGAGAGCTCTTCGACGACACGATTGACGTCGTAGCAGAGGCCGTCGTAGGTAGAGTTGGTGACGACGGCGTAGGTGGGGTTTTGCGAAGGCGCGCCCTTGGTGATAGGGCTGCGCTCGATGAGGCCCTTAATGAAGTCGGGATGGAAGCGCTTGAGGGGGACGAGCCCGATCATGCCGTAGCCGTTGCGTGTAGGCTTCATGTAGACGGGACGCGCGCCGGTAACGGTGAGAGAGTGACAGATGGATTTGTGGCAGTTGGCGTCGGCGAGGACGATGTCGTCCTGTGCGATGACTCCGTGGCCGATGATCTGGTTTGAGTTGGAGGAGCCGCCGAGGACGTAGAAGGTCCAGTCCGCGCCGAAGATGCGGGCGGCGTTGCGCTCGGATTCGCCGGGAGGTCCGATGTGATCGAGCCAGGAACCCAGCGGGGCTGTGGAGATGCCAAGGTCGGAGCGAAGGAGATTTTCGCCGAAGAACTTGTGGAACTCCATGCCGATGGGATGCTTGAGATACGCGACGCCGCCCATGTGGCCTGGGGCATCCCAGGAGTACGCGCCCTGGTCGGTGTACTTCTTTAGTTCGCGGAAGTATGGCGGCAAGAGCTGCTCGTGGTAACGCTCGACTGCGAAGTCGACGCGATTGGCGATGAAAGCCGGGGTATCGCCGAAGAGGTGGATGTACTCGTGAACCTGCTTGACGACTTCGAGCGGGAGTTCACTGACGAGGGTCCGGTCGGCGATGAGGAAGATAGGAATCTTCTTGTTGCGATGGCGAACGGCGCGAAGGATTTTTAATGCGGCTCGCTCGTCGAATTGGTTATCGCCCTCGAGATCCCAATCGAGGAGAATCGCGCTGTGCGACGGATCCGACGTTACAAGGGACAAACCGTCTTCAGGCGTAGAGGTTCGGACGACCTCATATCCTTCTTCACCAATAGCATCAACAAGACGCTCCATGGCGCGATCCGAAACTGAATCGGTGCCACCCACCTCACTCGCAATCAATAAAACCCAACGGCCTTCGCTCATTCCACCTCACACTTCCACCTACCAGTTTATAGCGATTTATACGCTAAGTATGTGAACGCTGTGAGTATTGCAGAATGAGCGCGGTTGGTTAGGGCGTTATGGGAGTGAGGAGGTCCAGAGCGCCCCTGGATTTGAGGTCTTCGGCAACCCAGCTACCCAAGGTTTCGGGGTCGGTTTCGAAGGTGGTTTCGGTGTCGATCTGGATCATGGAGTCACCGTCGGGCGCGATGACTTGGGCGTACATGCGCCACTTGTCGTACTCGGGCACACAGTGAACACCGATAGGAAGTGAGCAGCCTCCGCCGAGGGCATCGAGGACAATGCGCTCTGTTTCTACACAGAAGCGAGTCTGTGGATGATTGAGAAAGGCGACGGCCTGACGGATATAACTGTCGCGGGCTTCGTCGATGGGATGGCATGGACTGCGGGTTTCGAGGGCCAGGGCTCCCTGACCGGGAGCGGGACAAAGCTCATCGGGGGCAAAGCGTTGGTGTACCCACTCGGCGCGTTTGAGGCGGTCGAGGCCGGCGGCAGCAAGGACCAGGGCGTCGCATTGGCCAGCTGCAAGCTTCTTCAGGCGAGTATCGATGTTGCCTCGCACCTCGACGAATTTCACATCGGGACGAAGGGTGAGGAGCTGGGCTCGGCGACGCGGACTGGTGGTGCCGATGGAGCCACCGAACGGCAATGTGTGGAGGGCCCAGTAGGATTCACAGACCCAGACGTCGCGGGCGTCCGCGCGTTTTGGGATGGCGGCCAGTGTGAATTGTGGGGCTAACTTGGTCGGGAGATCCTTGAGCGAGTGGACTGCGAGATCGATCCGACCTTCTTCAAGAGCTTCTTCGATTTCTTTAATGAAGATCCCTTTGCCGTCAAGGTTGGGCGGAGGGACAAAGCCGGGTTGTTGCATGCGGTCGCCGGTGGTACGGATGACCTCAAGCTCGACGTGGTAGCCGGCGTCGCGAAGGGCGTAGAGGATGTGGTTAGCCTGCCAGAGAGCTAACTGGGAGCCTCGGGAGCCAATGCGGATGGGGTTCTTCGGGTTGTTGTGCTCGCTGCTCATGACTTCTCTAGGATACGGGATTGTCTCGATGTCAGCCGTAAACAATCTTCGACACCAGACGGAGGAGTTCCTCGCGTTCGGCAGGGGCAAGCTGTAGCAGCATGAGGCGGCAGTTTTCTACCTGTACCTCGCGCAGTTTTGTTGCGAGCCTGAGTCCGATAGCGGTTAGTTCGATGTATACGGTACGGCGGTCGCTGGGTCTTCGCTGGCGAATGATGACGCGGCGCGATTCGAGCCTATCGAGGGCGGAAGAGATGGTGGAAATGGGCGCCTGGAGCGCCTGAGCTATTTTGCGAACGCTCCAGTCGCCCGGTTCTGCGAGCACCTGAAGCAATCCTATGTCGTTCACGTGGAGGTCGGCGTAGGCGCTGCCGGCGAGAACTCCGGGCTCGAGCTTGAAGTGGCGCAGGAGGGCGGCAATGCATTCGTGGAGGGTGATGGCTTGATGGTCGTCGACCTTGCGAGGGATGGCAGCATTTCGCTTCATTGGGGCCATCATAGTTTATCGATTGAAAACGTGCCGCAGGGCCCGGTGCTTGACGAGAATGAAACGATATTCGTATATTACGGCTATCGTAATATACGAGGTGCGGAGCATGAATGTCCTACGGATATCGAAGTTCCTCTTCTTGTTGTTGATGTCAACAAATGGAGTAGGCAGTGTTCTTGCGCAGACCTGTTCCCCTCCCTTCGGATTTGTTGACACTCCCCATCCAACTATCGCCGGTACAGAGGAGCTTGTCTCGCATACGGAAGAGATCATTATTGATCGACCACTCGCCAAGGTGCTCAAGGATTTAGACAGACCGCTAAAAGATACCATTCATAAGACGAGTTCGTTACCTGGAGTGTCTGGCGAGCACATGTTGACCAACGGTACGTTTGGAGTCCCTGGCTCGCGCCGGCTGACTTGTCTTACGGACGGATCTACGCTCGAGGAGGAGGTCCTTCAGCGGGAGCAGACCAGGAACTCATTTCGATTCCGGTATGTTGTTTGGAATTACACGAGCGAGGCAGCTCGTCCTATTCTCTATGGCGTTGGAGACTTTCATGATTCCGATCTGGGTGATGGGCGGACGCGTATTGTCTGGACATACTCGTTCATGCTGAAACAGGAGCGGTTTCCAGGCGACATGGGTGGTTTTGGCCGATTCCTTTTTCGTGTGGGGTTCCTGGATCGGCAGTATGCTGACATGATGCGGGCGACGTTGAGCGGAACAAAGACAAATGTCGAAAGGTAATCGCGAGGGCTTCGTGAGTAAAAACAAGGAGGCAGGCATCGTCTGATGTTGTGACGATTGCCTGCCTTTGTTATCGGCCGCTGGTTTGCTGGCCGAGCGGTTTAGCGGTGCCCCCCTCCACCTCCGCCGTGGAAGCCACCGCCACCACCGAATCCGCCAGGACCGCTGCGGAATTCGGCGGCGCCCTGGGTTCTGACTGCACCGCCGCGATTACCGTAGAAGCCGCGACCGTAGCCTCCGTAGATGAACCCACCGCCACGGATGTAATAAGGCGAGTAAAAACCGTAGCCGAAGGGGTTCCAGAAGAGCCCGTCGCCGGGAAGCCAGGTGTAACCGAATGGTCCGCCTGCCCAGTACCAGCCAGGGTAGAAGCCAGGGGAACCCGCATATTCTTCCGCAAGATTCAGATTGGCTACACCGAGATACTGTGAACGCAGGCTGCTCCATCTATAGAGTGGATCAGCAGTTGCCTCATCTTTGTTGAAGCGCTGCGGCTTGAGTGACTCGCCACTGAGCACGAGTTGACGGTCGCCTTTGAGTTCGACGGGTTTGATGTTTGCTCCGAGATTGACGACTGCTTTACCGCCCAAGACTCGCACGGTCGAACTGTTGGCGTCGAAAACATAGAGACCATTCTTAAGGATTTGAGTCTGCCCATTTTGCAGATCAATGAGAATGGTGTTTTGTGGATAGATTTGATCGACTTCCACATTGGCACGGCCACTCTCGAGCCTGATCTCGGTATGTGTGAGATCTGTAGAGACCATCTGAGCAGTGCTCTCGTCGCCCAGGCGTACAAAGATACCGGGAGTAAGAAGAATCTCCGTTTTGCCCTTGCCTGTGGCGAGTGTCTGACCAGCATCGAGAGTCGTGTCCTTCGCAGATCGTGGATACACGGGACGACCGTCGATCGAGGCCTGACCTTCGATGTAATTTAAAGTACCCGGGCTGGCTGGGTTCGCGTTTTGCCCGAAGGCTGTCGCGCACAGAGTCGCCAGGAAAAGCATGAACGTTAGCGCTTTGAACCTTGGCATGAATATTAAACCTCTATGAATTCGATGCAAGGCTCTGCAAAAGGACGCAAGCGCAAACCTCTGTAACGACAGGGGTTTGATGTGTTTTATCATCGCAACTATGTTTCATTTTTGGGGTTTAAGTTCGTGGCAATGTTACCAGGCGTGCTTGACGAAGCTTTACTCTTTGCTCTTGGGCCGGGTAGATTCGCGGAGCGCCGTCAGCTGAGGGTGAAGCAATTTGGCCGTGAGGGAACGGGTGAGAGCTTCGACTGCTTCGCGCTGCTCGGGGGTGAGCGCGGCGAGGCGTTTGGCGGAACGGGCTAGTTCGGCTTCGCGGATGGCCTCGGCATTTTGCTGGAGTGCGAGGATGGCGGGAACGGCGTCGCGAGACTGAAGACGCTGCTGATATTTTTCGACTTCGTCGCTGACGATGGTCTCTGCCGCGGCGGCTTCGCGACTTCGGTCGGCCAGGTTGGAGGCGGCTACTTGCTGGAGGTCGTCAATGTCGTAGACGAAGCAACCTTCGACTTCATTCATGCCGGGGTCGACGTCGCGTGGGACGGCGATGTCGATGAAGAACATCGGGCGGTTACGGCGGCGCTGAAGGAAGTGCTGTCCGTGGGAGCGACCGAAGAGCTTCTGTGGGGCTCCGGTGGAAGTGATGACGATGTCGGCGCGGTCGGCCTGGGTGTAAATCTCGTCAAAGGGTATGACAGTGCCGTTGAAGTCGGCTGCTATCTTTTCAGCGCGGGCCTGGGTGCGGTTGGCTACGAGGATGTTGGCCGCACCGTGCTGGATGAGGTGGCGGGCGGCCAGCTCGGACATCTTGCCAGCGCCTACCAGGAGGACTGTTTTTCCCTGTAGGGAGCCGAAGATATTTCTTGCAAGGTCTACGGCCACGCTTGCGATGGAAACCGAGTTGGAGCCGATCTGGGTTTCACTACGAACTTTTTTGGCTACAGTGAAGGCTCGTTGCAACAGCGTGTCGAGCTGGCTCGAAACAGCTCCTACTTCGCGGGCTATCGTGTAGGACTCTTTGACCTGGCCGAGAATTTGCGGTTCGCCTACTACCATGCTGTCGAGCGAGCTGGCTACGCGGAAGAGATGACGAACGGCCTCTCGCTCGCGGAACTCGTAGAGGTGCGGTTGGATGGTGTGGGGCGGGACGGCGAAATACTCGTGGAGGAAGCGAAGGAGATCGGCTTTGGTGGTTTCGGTGTTGAGTGTGTCGTCCTGAAGGGTGACGATTTCGACTCGATTGCAGGTGGAGAGGATGAGGCCTTCGCGGATGCCGGGCTGATGAAGCAGCGTGCGCGTGGCGTCGGCGAGACGGCCTGCAGGAATGGCGAGGCGCTCGCGGACCTCGATGGGAGCGGTGTTGTGGTTGATGCCAAGGAGGACGAGGTTCATGGTGTGGTGAACCTGTGGACGACGGAAAACTGGTTAGCGGCCCAAACTGCGAGGACGACGAGAAAGACGAAGCTCGAGAGGTAGACGGCACGGCGTCCACGGAGTCCGGAGTGGCGGCGGATGTAAATCATGCCGACGTAAGCGAGCCACATGGCGACGGAGAGGAGGACCTTGGGGTCCAGGAAGTAGGTGGGACCGATAGTCTGTTGGGCGATGAGTGAACCGATGAGCAGGCCGGCAGTCATGCAGGGGAGACCGAAGAGGAGGGTCTTGAGGGCTATCTGGTCTGTGGTTTCCAACGGAGGAAGCCAGGCGATGGTGGGGGATTTTTGCTTAAGGCGGCGTTCCTGAATCAGGTAGAGAAGTGAGGCCATCAGCGAGAGGAAGAGGGCGGCATAGGCCGTGAGCAGAAGGGCTATGTGGAGGAATATCCAGCCCGTGTGGAATTGCGGAAAAGGTGTGGTCTCCTGGCCGGGGCGGAAGGCGGGAACGAGGCCGAAAAGGAAGCAGATGGGAAGGATAAAGATGCCGAGAGAGACAGTTTTGTAGCGCCAGTAAACAAGGACGAAGGCGGCGGCGAGGATCAGACCGAGGAGGGCCTGGGTCTCGTGGGTGTCGACGGGCAGGGAGTGATGGGCGGCGTTGAGCATCTCGACGAGGGAGACGAAGTGGAAGAGTAACGCGGCGATGGTAGCAGGGATGGCGATGTGCCGCCAGCGGGGGCGGTCGTAGAGTGCGGCAGGAAGAACCGCAAGCGCGGCAATGCCGTAGAGGAAGACCGCGACTCTGAGCCAGAGGAGTGACATAGGTAGTATCGCAGCCGAGTTAGCTGCAAACACTAAGTATATCGCTTTGTGTGGTTTCCTTCCTTACCGGTTACCCGGAAGAGCGTGCGACAGGATACGTCTGATGCCGACAGCCGCAAAGCCAGAGGCAAGCAGCAATAATGGACCGGGTTCCGGGACAGGGGAAGGTGGTCGGCCTGTAGGCGTAAAACTTCCGACGATCTGGCCAGTATTGTTGATATCTTCGGCCACTGTAGTGTAGCGATTGCGCCGGCAACACGCCTGTGTTTGTTGCGACATGCTAAATTCGGACTTCCGGTGGCTTTTAAGCTATCAAATTAGCCTTACGTAGATGCCCTTCTTAGAGGTACGGTATTCTGGCGATTCCTGCTTATGGCAATCGAAATGACAAGTGAGACTACGCTGACGCCGGTGATGCGACAGTATCGGGCTGCGAAAGATTCTCATCCGGATGCTTTGGTGTTCTTTCGGCTGGGGGATTTTTACGAGCTGTTCTTTGAGGATGCAATTACTGCTGCGCGTGAGTTGCAACTTACGCTGACCTCTCGGGATAGGACGAAGACGGTACCGATGTGCGGGGTTCCGTACCATGCGGCGGAAGGATATCTCCAGCGGCTGTTGCGCAAGGGGTACAAGATTGCACTTTGTGAGCAGATGGAGGATCCAAAGCAGACGAAGACAATTGTGCGGCGCGAGGTGACGCGTGTGCTGACGCCAGGGACGGCGCTCGACACTACGCTGGGGGCGGAGCAGAGCAACTACCTGGCAAGTGTGGCAATGCTGGGACCTGTCGGCGGGCTGGCTTTGGTGGATCTTTCTACTGGGGAGTTTCGCGCTACTGAGTTTGTCGGCGCGAACAGTTGGGCACAGGCGGTGGATGAACTTGGGCGCGTGCGGCCGGTGGAGCTTTTGTATGGACAGGGGCTGCTGGGTGGGATGAATCTTGCGGGTGAAGAAGAGACTGCTGCTGGCCTGGATGGAATTCGGACGAAGACGGCAGTGGAAGAGTGGGTGTTTACCGCAGAGTATGCGCTGCCATTATTGCGGAATCACTTCAAGGTGCATTCACTGAATGGGATGGGGTTGGGTGGGCATGAGGCCGCGGCGATCGCTGCCGGGGCTCTGCTGCACTATATGCGGGCAACTAAGCAGGGCGGTCTGGAGCATGTGGATGGGCTTCGGTTTTATGAGCGATCTACGTGTCTGGAGCTTGATGCTGTTAGCGTGAGAAACCTTGAACTGGTGGAACCGTTGTTTTCAGGTGAGTCGGCCCAGACGACTTTGTTTTATACGATGGATGCCTGCTGTACTCCTATGGGAAAGCGGTTGCTTCGGGCTACGCTGTTGCGGCCTTCGAACTCGCTGAGTGAGATTGAGACTCGGCTGGAGGCGGTGGGTGAGGCGGCAGGCGACCTTAGGCTGCGGGAGGGACTGCGGCGGTCAATGGATGGAGTGCTCGACCTGGAGCGGTTGCTGGGGCGGGTAGCACTGGATTCGGCGGGGCCGCGAGAGGTGCTGGCTCTGGCGGCGACGCTGGGATGTCTGCCGGGGTTGGTGGCTGCGGTTAAGACGTTAGAGGCTGGACGCTGGCACGAGTTAGTGAACGGATTTGATGCGATGGAGGATCTGCACGAGATGATTGTGGGGACCATTGCGGATGAGCCTCCGGTCTCGCTCGCCGATGGCGGCGCGATTCGTGCGGGTGTGGATGCGGAGCTGGACGAGTTGCGGGAGTTGAGCAGCAGCGGGCGACAGGCTCTGGCGGCAATCGAAGAACGGGAACGGGCCAGGACCGGCATTGGCAGCCTGAAGGTGCGGTTCAACAATGTGTTCGGGTATTACCTTGAGGTAACAAAGGCGAATGCGAAGGCCGTTCCAGAGGACTACGAGCGCAAGCAGACGCTGGTGAATGCAGAGCGGTTTACTACGCCGGAGTTGAAGGATTATGAGACGAAGATTTTAACGGCACAGGAGCGGAGTGGAGAGATCGAGCGGAGGTTGTTTGCAGAGTTGCGGCGACAGCTTCTCGAGGCCGCGGGACGGATGCGAGAGACGGCGCGGCGGGTGGCGGAGATTGATTTGCTGGCTTGTTTTGCGCATCTGGCGGCGCTGCGTGGGTGGGTGAAGCCTTCGGTTGAGGCTTCGGGTGTGCTTGAGTTCGTGCAGGGGCGGCATCCGGTAGTGGAACGGCGGATGGAGGAATCCGGCGGTGGACGGTTTGTGCCTAACTCGGCTCATCTGGATGCGGATGCCGGACCTGCTGTGATGCTGATTACCGGGCCGAATATGGGTGGCAAGAGTACGTATCTTCGGATGGCTGCGCTGCTGGTGGTTATGGCTCAGTGCGGGTGTTTCGTACCGGCGGAGCGAATGCGGCTGGGACTGGTAGACAGGGTTTATACGCGGATTGGTGCGAGCGACAATGTAGCGCGGGGGCGGTCGACGTTCATGGTGGAAATGACCGAGACGGCAGCAATTTTGAATACTGCGACCAATCGGTCTCTGGTGCTACTGGATGAGATGGGGCGTGGAACGGCGACTTATGATGGGCTGAGTCTGGCGTGGGCTACGGTTGAGCATTTGCACGATCGGATTGGGGCGCGGACTCTGTTTGCAACGCATTATCACGAACTGACGCTGCTGGCGGATAGGCTGGACCGGCTGAAGAATCTGCGGGTGACTGTGAAAGAAGCGGCGGCGGGGATTGTGTTTCTCCATGCCGTCGAAGCTGGGCCTGCAAGCAAGAGCTATGGCATTGAGGTGGCTCGGCTGGCGGGTTTGCCGACGGGCGTGATTGCGCGGGCGCGTGAGGTGTTGAAGGTGCATGAAAGGGCCGAGACGCAACAGGTTCGAGAGGCTTCGCCTGCGTTGGTACCGCAGATGCAGATGACAATGTTTACGCCACTGTCGCAGCGGATTGTAGATCGACTGTCGGAGTTGGATGTGGATGGATTGACTCCGCGAGAGGCTTTGAATCTGCTGGCAGAGTTACAGCGGGAGTTGAAGGGGTGAGTATGGCGAAGAGCCTGGTCGTAGCTGGAGTGATGAGCGGGACGTCGGCGGATGGCGTGGATGTGGCGTTGTGCCGGGTCTCACCTGCTTTGCGTGAGGGTGGAATGCCTCGGGTGAAACTGTTGGGGCACGCTGGATTTGCTTATCCGAAGGGTCTGCGAGCGGCGGTGCTTGAGGCGATGGATGCGCAGGCGATTTCTGTGGCCGAGTTAGCGCGACTGAACTGGCGGCTTGGTGAAGCCTATGCGGACTCAGTGGCTAAGACAGTAGAGCAGTTTGGAGTGAAGGTGGACCTTGTGGGATGTCATGGACAGACGGTGTATCACCAGGGTGCGGCAGAGAAGTATCTGGGTAAACCGTTGCAGTGTACGTGGCAGATGGGAGAGGCCAGCATAATTGCGGAGCGACTACGAGTTCCGGTGGTGAGCGATTTTCGACCCGCGGATATGGCAGCGGGTGGACAGGGTGCGCCACTGGTGCCGATGTTGGATTTTTGCGCGTTTCGGAGTGAGAAGGTGAGTCGGGTGCTGCAGAATCTTGGCGGGATCGGAAACCTTACAGCAATTCCTGCAGGAGCCGCAGTCGATGGATTGATGGCGTTCGATACTGGCCCGGGGAATATGGTGATCGACGGTTGTATGAAGCGGCTATACGAGAGGGAGTTCGATAAAAATGGGACGGTGGCGCGTTCGGGGCGGGTGTTGCAGGATGCCATTGAGAAGGTTTTGGCGGAACCTTACTTCTCTGCCCTGCCGCCAAAGTCTTGTGGACGAGAGCAGTATGGAGACGCATTCGTTTCGCGGTTTATTTCGATGTGCCGCAAGGCAGGTGGACGCGAAGACCGGGATGAGGATGTGATCGCTACGGCCACAGCGCTGACGGCGGCTTCGATACTGGATGCGCATCGGAGGTTTGTATGGGCGCATCTGGGACAGAAGGCTCCGCTGGCTACGAAGATCGAGTATGTTGTGGCGGGTGGCGGGACCAGGAATTCTACGTTGATGAGAATGCTGCAGGAGAGACTGGAGCCACTCGGGGTAAAGGTGCGATTGATGGAGGAATTGGGAATTCCTGCTCAGGCCAAAGAAGCAGTGGCTTTTGCTCTGATGGCCTGGATGACATGGTTTGGACTTTCGGGGAATGTTCCCGCCGCGACCGGGGCAAAGCGGCCGGTCGTATTGGGAAAGGTCACGTACGGATGAGAGGTGTCGCTGCGGGAAGGAAGATCGTTCGCTCAACCGTTTCGTTTCTGCTGGTTTGTCTCGGAATGAGTGGATGCCGTGGTCACGTGGAGGATCCACGGACGGTTGTGATGATTATCGAGAGTAGTCCGAATAATCTGGACTTGCGCGTGGGGACAGATGCGCAGAGCGAACGCGTTGGTGGGGTGATCTTCGATGCTTTGGTCAAGAAAGATGAACACTTCAATCTGCAGCCGTGGCTGGCTGCGAGCTGGGAGCAGCCGGATGTTTTGACGTGGGTGTTTCATCTGCGGGATGGGGTCCGGTTTCAGGATGGAAGGGCGTTGACTGCGGAGGATGTGGCTTACACGATCG
>Ga0207053_10077_pt1 | contig 24140 bp, 21 predicted proteins | sample Alteio_BWMinCont_59_FD_153290 | JGI IMG/M metagenome (GOLD analysis project Ga0207053, IMG submission 153290) | Enriched cells from forest soil in Barre Woods Harvard Forest LTER site, Petersham, Massachusetts, United States -... | ecosystem: Environmental > Terrestrial > Soil > Temperate forest >...
TCCCGTCGTCGCTCAAGATGACGGCGCCACGATACCAGGAGGTAAAGTCCGGTAATATTCCCGCTGTAAAGGACGATGACGGCACCGAAGTCCGAATCGTCTCCGGAAGCTTCTGGGGCAAGCAAGGGCCGGTCGATGGTGTCGCAGCCGATCCCATCTACCTCGATGTGACCGTTCCGCCCGGCCGAAGGAAAAGCCTTCCCATAGAGACGACGCGCCACGCCTTCGCTTACGTCTTCGCGGGTGCAGGGAAGTTCTGCAATGCATCCGTTCCTCTCGCGGTGCCTACCGAGCCAGTCGGCTGGTTGGATACCGCGCCGCCGGCGGAAGCAGATAACCGGTCGTTGATCCTCTTCGATCGAGGTGATGAGGTCGTCGTGCAAGCGGGCGAAGATGGAATCCGCTTCCTTCTGGTTTCCGGCAAGCCGCTAGAAGAGCCGGTAGCCTGGTACGGAACTGCGCGAAGGCACGTTTTTGAAAGAGAAGTCCTGAAGGGCCTGAAAGAGAAGATCTGAAGGCGTGCTGAAGTGGCCGGCGGTTCCGCAAAAGAAGGAAGGAGAAAGCGATGAGTCAGGTACGAGTTTTGGTCGGCACACGCAAGGGAGCGTTTGTGCTGACTTCCGATGGGAAACGCGAACATTGGGCGGTCAGCGGCCCGCACTTCGGAGGCTGGGAGATTTATCACCTGAAGGGATCGCCGGCGGATCCGAATCGTCTCTATGCGTCGCAATGCAGCGGATGGTTCGGGCAGATCATTCAGCGTTCGGATGACGGCGGCAAGACCTGGATGCAGCCAGGCACGCCGCCCGGCGAACCGCAAACCGCGCAGGGTCCGCCGAAAGGCGACAGCAACAAATTCGTCTACAACACTTCCCCTGAAAATGGAAAACCACTCACGACCCACCAATGGTATGACGGCACGCAGCATCCCTGGGAATTCAAGCGCGTCTGGCACCTCGAGCCTTCGCTGACCGACCCGGACACGGTCTACGCCGGCGTCGAGGATGCGGCCCTGTTCCGCTCTAAAAATGGCGGCCAGAGCTGGGAGGAGATGCCCGGATTGCGCGGTCACGGCACGGGCCCGCGCTGGCAGCCGGGCGCGGGCGGCATGTGCCTGCACACAATCGTTCTCGATGCCAGCAATCCCAAGCGGATGTTTATCGCCATTTCGGCTGCCGGGGCGTTTCGCACGGATGACGGCGGCGAAACCTGGCGGCCCATCAACCGCGGGCTGAAATCCCCATTTCTCCCGGACCCCACCGCCGAGGTTGGGCATTGCGTTCATCGCATTGCCATGCACCGGTCGCGCCCAGGTGTACTGTTTATGCAGAAGCACTGGGACGTGATGCGCAGCGACGACAACGGCGATTCCTGGCGTGAGGTGAGCGGAAATTTGCCAACCGATTTCGGATTCGTAATCGATGTTCACGCGCAGGATCCCGAGACGATCTTCGTGGTCCCCATCAAGAGCGATTCCGAACACTATCCGCCCGATGGCAAGCTGAGCGTCTACCGCAGCCGCACGGGCGGAAATGAGTGGGAGGCGCTCACCAAGGGCCTTCCGCAGCACGACTGTTACGTGAACGTACTGCGAGACGCCATGGCGGTCGATTCGCTGGACTCCTGCGGCGTATATTTTGGCACGACGGGCGGGCAGGTGTACGCGTCCCGCGATGCCGGGAATAGCTGGGCGCCCATCGTCCGCGATCTTCCGGCAGTACTGTCCGTGGAGGTGCAGACGCTGCCATGATTCGAGTTGTACTTCCGCCGCATCTGCGCACGCTGGCACACGTGAGCGCCGAGGTGAGCGTCGAGGTCGAGGGTGCGATCACCCAGCGTTCCATCCTGGACGCTCTCGAGGATTGCTACCCCATGCTGCGCGGCACCATCCGCGACCACGATACTCTACAGCGCCGGCCCTTCCTGCGATTTTTTGCCTGCGGGGAAGATTGGTCTCTCGAACCCCCGGACCATCCGCTCCCTGACGCGGTGGCGCGCGGGACGGAGCCATTTTTGGTGGTCGGCGCCATCGCCGGGGGCTAGGCCGCACGCGAAAAGGCTCAGAAGAAGTCGAAAGGTAACCCCTCCGTAACGGCATCAGGGAACCGCCTCGGCCCCGCCCAAATCCCCAGCTAGAATAGCTTCAGCTCGTGGGGAGCTCATCGTTGAGGCATATTGGCCGGAATATCGGCAGATACGAAATTGTGCGCGAAGTGGGTCGCGGAGCCATGGGTGTTGTCTTCAAGGCTCGAGACCCGTTTATCGGAAGGTCCGTCGCCGTCAAGACCATCACCACGGGCGTGGCGGAAAATCCGGATCTGCTCGAGCGCTTTTACCGCGAGGCAAGGTCGGCCGGGCTGCTGCAACATCCCAATATCGTTACGATCTACGAACTGTCCGATTCGGAAGGCTTTCCTTTTATTGCCATGGAGTACCTGGAGGGGGAAAGCCTGGAACAGATCATCGCAGGCCGCCAGCCATTGCCTTTAGCGCAAAAGCTCGGCTATATCGTGCAAGCCTGCCGCGCATTTAATTATGCTCACCACCGCGGCGTTGTTCACCGTGACATCAAGCCCGCAAACATCATGATCACGACCAACGGCGTGGTCAAAGTGGTGGACTTTGGGATTGCCCGTATCGTGGATACCTCGAGGACGCAGACCGGCAGCTTGCTCGGGACGTTATCCTATATGTCTCCGGAACAACTTCGCGGGCGGCCTGCCGACGAGCGTTGCGACATCTGGGCGCTTGGCGCCGTGCTCTACGAGTGCGTGAGTTATCGAAAGCCGTTTACAGGCGATAACCACGGGGCTCTGTTGCGGAGCATCCTGGAAGATGAGCCGCAATCGATCCGAGAACTTGTACCAGAATGCCCCGCGAACCTCGAAAACGTCGTCAACCGTGCCTTGTGTAAAGACATCTCCGATCGCTATCAAACTGTAGAAATGCTTTTACTTGACCTCGAGCCGATCTGGTCGGAGCTTCAGCAAGAGACGGTTCGGCGATTGGTCGATGCCGGCCGTAAGTCGATAGCCCAAGGGGAAACTTCTGAAGCTTGCAGTCTCCTGCGGCAGGCGGTGCTCATTGACAATAACAATCTCACGATAAAGGCGTTGCTTGACGAGTCGCATGGCGCCCTGGGCGGAAATCAGACCGCAGCGCGAGTCCGGGAGATCGTTGCCCGCGGCGAAAAGCTGCTCGAGGAAGGTCTATTTTTTGACGCGCGCGTCGAAGTTCAGCTGGCGTTGAAGCTCGACCCCCACGATCCGGAAGCACGGCGCCTTCAGCAAGGGGTTCAATCGCAGGAAGCGCGCGCTCGCGAAAACTTGAACCAACAGAAAGCAGCGATGGGAATCCCGCCGACCGAACCCACACGAACCGCGGGATTGCCGACTGAGTTTCAGCCCGTTTCTACCCTGCTCGCAGCACCTCCTTCGCCTTGGTGGAAACGAGCCGGCCTCTATTTGGCATGCGGAGCTGTGGCGATTGTTGGGCTAGGGGTTATTCGTTATCGTACGCATTCCCTTTCGCACCGCGCCCCTGGTTTGACGCCCGACTTGGTCCGTTCTGAACGCCCGTTAACTCAGGCGTCGACGGAAACACCGCCGCCCGTCGCATCAACTCCTGTCCCTGATTTGGCCGCGGCGTCCGCCGTATCACTCGAAGATCGGCAACGTCGTCTCATTGACCTCGCTCATGCAGCCGCTGATGCGAGTGACTACAAAGCCGCTGAAGATCGCCTTGATCAAGCCGCTCGGCTTAATGGACCTTTGAATGCAAGCCTTGGAGACCTCCGCCGGCAATTCGACGAACAGGCCCGCGGTGCTCAATTGCAACGCGCCGCCCGGCAAGAGCAATCTCAATGGGACCTTGCCATGAACCATATGCAGGCCGGAGAACTCGACGACGCGGAGAAATTGCTGCGTGAAATGATCGCCTCGCCTGGAGCGGGACGCCGTCGCCCCGATGCGGAGCGCTATGTAGATGAAGTCATTCCGAAACGCCGCCATGCTGACCAGCTCTGGGCCGATTTTCAGGAATACTCGCGCTCTTTATCGCCGGATCATGTCGAGAATGAAGTCAAAACGCTGGATAAGATCTTGATTCTGGCAGGCGACCACCAACAGCAAGCGAGGCAGGAGCGCGATGCGCTGATGGCGCAGCTCGCGCAAACGAACGCCAGTAAGAATCGCAGGCCGCTTCCCGTTGTTTCGGTTTGGGGCCGGGAGCGAATCGTTGCGCTCCAAGATCAATTTGATCAAGCGGTGCAGCAGGGTAATGCCGAGGCCTTACAGCAGTTGCAGAATCTGAGGCCGCAGTTTAAAGCCCTGACGGGCGGGGAGGGCCTGCTTCCCCTGAATGCGCGAGATTATCTGAATAACCTTGTCCCCGGAGCGGAGAAGCAGATTCAGAAGGATCTTGCCAACGCGGACTCCGATGCCGCGGCAAATGCGGAATACGAAAGCGCGGTAACGCACTACAATCAGGCGGTCGCGGCGCAAGACCAGAATCTGCTGCGTTCGCGCGCCCTTACCGAGTTTCGGCAAATTGTTTCCTTCGGCGGCGTGCGGGCCAGCGAAGCGGCGCAATATGTGAACGTCTTGATTCCGCAATCGTTAAAGGGCCCGCAGGGTGACCGGAAATACTTCGGGCTCTCCGAGCCAGATGCAGCAGACCAATAGACATCTGCCTTTCAGGTTGCCGACTCCATTTGGATGGAGATCGCTTAAACGGATCCATCGGTGCCTGGTGCCTGCGTTGCAGCATCGGCCTTTGAAAGTCGAAATTGAAGCTCTCAGTTCAAGCCAATTTCGTTCGTCGCCTGCGGCGTCTACGCCGGGCGGAGCTTCCTATGGACACTGTGGAGTTGGCGCGCTATTTGATTGGCAAAGTCCTGATCCATGACGTTGACTCCGGCAGGTTAAGCGGGCGCATCGTCGAAACGGAAGCCTATCCAGTGGGTGACGCAGCCGGACATGCATTCCATGGAAAGACGGGGCGCAATCGCTCTCTCTTTCTAAAACGAGGACACGCCTATGTGTATTTCACTTATGGGTCATCGTTCCTGATGAATGTGACGAGCGAGGCGCCCGGGGTTGGTGGCGGAGTTCTGTTGCGTGCCGTCGAGCCGCTGGAAGGGATCGAATTGATGGCCGGTTCTCGCGGCACGACACGCCTGGCCGACCTCGGCAGAGGTCCGGGGCGATTGACCAAGGCATTGCAGATTGATCTCCGGCAAGACGGATTGGACTTGTGTGCTGCCGGCCCACTTTGGTTGGCGGCAACCGCGCAAAGGACTGGCACGATCGGCAAAAGCGTGCGCATCGGCATCACCCGCGACGTAGATCGGCTATTGCGTTTCTACGAACGCGGCAATGCATACGTGAGCGGCCCCAAGAGATTGCGCCAGTAGGCGTGAACGGGACAGATCGAAAAATGCCTCGCCTGTTATCAGTGAATGAACCGCGGTCGCGAGTCCCGTTTGTTAGCAGGACCGGCGTTCCAGCCGCTGTTCGCCGGCGTAGACGATGAAGCGCCTGCCGCGCAGGAAGCCGACCAGGGTCAAGCCTAGCTCGCGAGCCAGCCGCACCGCGAGGCTGGACGGCGCCGAGACGCTGGCAAGCAACGGAATGCCGGCCGACAGCGCCTTCTGCACGATCTCGAATCCGCCGCGGCCGCTGACGAGCAGGGCGTGCCCTGAAAGCGGCAGACGTCCTTGCAGAAGCGCCCAACCGATCACCTTGTCGACCGCGTTGTGCCTGCCGATATCTTCGCGCAAAACGAGCAGCTCGCCGTCCTCACGAAAAAGAGCCGCCGCGTGCAATCCGCCGGTGCGTCCGAAAATCGCCTGCGTGCCGCGCAGTTTTTCCGGCAATCGGCAGAGCATCTCCGGATCAAACCTCGATTCCGTCTCCGGAGCGCGTATTCCCCGCCGCCGCAACTGCGCGATCGACTCCTTACCGCAAACGCCGCAGGCCGATCCGGCGGAAAACCTTCGCGCTGTTTTCCTTGCCGAGGGCCGCACGCCAGACCGCAGCTTCACGCGGACGATGTTGTTCTTTGCAGTGAGGCGCTGAGAGGAATCGCCCGGAGCTTCCATCGAGACGAGGTCTTCGCACTTCGAAATGATTCCTTCGGTGAAGAGAAAACCGGCCACTAGCTCACAATCGTTTCCCGGAGTCCTCAGCGTTACGCCGAGCCGCTGCCGGCCCGAGCGCATCTCCAGCGGTTCTTCGCCGGCAAGATAGTCCTCGACGCGGTGCGCCTCGCCGTCTTTCCATTCCACAACTTGCGTGATCTCGATGCCGCGCGCGCCTGGCACTTTGCCTTCCGTGAAAACGGTCTCAGTTCCGCGAAACCACAGTATAGCTGCCTAGTTAGGCGAAAATGCCAGCAGCACGTTGCCGGTGGTACCCGCGCCAAATGTGTAACCGGAGCCGACGAAAAGCATACCTCCGGCAATTGTGGGTCCCGCCGCACCCATCGAACCGCCCTTCGCCATTACGCCGTTGACCGTTTTGAAGTCGCGCAACGTGTTGTACTCCCAAAGTGCATGGCCATCTTCCGTCGAGAACGCGCGCACGACTCCATCCCAGCCGCCCGAAAAGACGACGCCCGGAATTGCCGTTACCGCCGCCGTCTCTCCGCCTCGCAGCGCTGGCGCTTGCGGCTGTTCGATTGGCGTGAACCATTTTTTCTCGCCATTGGATAACTGCACCGCCGCCACGCCTCCCGTCCTCAATCCGAAATAGGCTTTTTGCTCGTCCGCGGCGCCGCCGAATGTGATCATTCCGATCGCCAGCTTTTCCACGAGCTGGGCCTTCCAGAGCACGGCCCCTTGCTTATCGGGATCGTGCCCCCAGACCATCCCGCTCTTCTGTCCTGCGATCAGCATGCGGCGCCCATCGGGAAGCGTTCGCAGGATCGGCGACGACCCGAAGTCAAAATCGGGCCCCATATCGTGCGGGCAATTTTCCGACGTGTTTTGAGGACCGCAGCCGGCGAGCCAGGCGTCGTTTTCCGTATCTTGAGCCGCCCAGAGCACTTTGCCTGTGTTCATGTCCAACGCCATGATGGCATCGGTCGTCCTGCCCGCCGGATGGTTGTAAGCGTCCCCGGTACCTATATAAAGCGCATGATTTTTTGGATCGACGGTCGGCGTGTCCCACACGCCGCCTCCGGCCGGCCCCCAAAGCTGAACGCCCTTGGAAGTTTTCGTAGTGGGCTTCGGCGGGTCGGGAATGATGAACGTCTTCCAGATCTGCTTGCCTGTATCGGCGTCCAGCGCGACTACGCTGCCACGAAACGTGCAGCAGGCGTAAATCATGCTGTAACCCGCCGCGCGTTCCTCTGAAGAAGCCACCGGAACATACAAGCGGCCCTCATAAAATACGGGTGCGCCGGTGATGCGCGCCACGGGCTGGTCCTCGACCTTCACTTTCCACAGCAATTTGCCGCTCGTGGCGTCCACACCGTATGCATTTGCCTTGATGTCCCCGAAGTAGACGCCATATTTCGCCGCGCCTTGTCCTTTAATCGGAGCCACCGTAATCGCATTGCGCACTCCCGCATCGGCTTGAAATGACCAGTGAACGCACCCTGTCGCCGCGTCCAGCGCATAGACGGCGCCGGTGTCCACACCGATGAAAACTCGTCCTGCGGCAATGGTCGGCTGGCCCCAGACGATCTCCGCCGCCGGAAACCCGAAGGCCCATTTCAGCTTCAAATCCGGCACTTGCGAGGCGGAAAGTGCGGCCATTTTTGCCGGTTGAAAGCGCGTATTGTTAAGATCGGCTCCCCAGCCGTTCCAAAGCGGATTTGCCGACAGAGTGTCGATGGGCGGATTGCTCGAGCATTGATTTGGCATCAGTTTGGCGTCGGCCAGCTTCGCCACGTTAACTTTGCGGCCACCGAGATATCCCGCGATCATTTTCTTCTCTTCATCCGTGATTCCCTGAAGACCCGCGTGGGTTGTTCCCGTCGTAATCGCGGCCAAAACCGCCTCCGGCGTCATTCTCCGGAGTTGCAATCCGTCGACTGCTCCGGCTGGGCCGTTGGGATTCCCGTGGCAGTTGGTGCAATGCTGCTCGAAAAGCCGCAAATCCGCGACGCCTTGCGCGAATCCCGAACTGGCCGAGGCCACGCATATTCCGGCGAGCGCAGCACAAAGGAATAAGCATCGGATCGACAAGCATTGGGTCAACAATGATCGGTTCATGGCGGAGTTCCCTCCCCGAAAGGCTCCGAATCACGGGCTATGACAAACTCTTTCTGAGACGATTCTACTCCAACGGGTTTGCGAAGGAGCCTCGGCGCTGACTCCCCGCGGACACAAGCGCTTTCTGCCGGCCTGTCTAACACCGTTCAATCCACGGGACAAGGCATTTCCTTGTACCCCTCCTCGGACCTAGCCATTCGGCTGATGCGAACTCAATTTCGATCTGGCAGTCTGAGGGCGAAGGAGACTTATGGAAACCGCACTCAGCAGTTTTTCAAATGAATTGACCAAGCTCGTACAACGCGTAAGTTCTTCGGTGGTCGCCGTTCACGCTCGCCGCCGCTTGCCCTCGAGTGGCGTTCACTGGGGAACCGATCTCGTCGTCACCGCCGATCACACCATCGCGCGCGAAGAGGACATTCGCGTCACTCTTCCGGACGGCAGAACAGTGGATGCCTCGCTTCTCGGCCGCGCTCCGGGCGTTGACGTGGCGGCGCTTAAAGTGCCGGGCCTCGGTCCCAAGCCTGAACTGGGGCCCGAACCGGCGCCTGAAAAGCCAGACAAGGCCGTGCTCGGCGAGTTCGCGCTGGTCGTTGGGCGCTCGCCCGATAGCGGCCCAAATGCCAGCCTCGGGATTATCGGCGCCGCTTCGGGACCCTGGCAGACTTGGCGCGGAGGCCGCCTCGAGCAGTACATTCGCCTGGACGCCATGCTCTATCCAAACTCCTCCGGCGGCGCTGTCGTCAACGTTCGCGGAAGCATCCTGGGAATCGCCACCTCGGCCCTTTCGAGGGTCGCCGGCCTGGCAATTCCCGCGTCCGATATCACTCGCGTAACGAACGACCTGCGCGAAAAAGGCTACGTGCCGCAGGGATATCTGGGAATCGGCGCCTATCCCGTCGCAATTCCGGAGAACCTGAAGCCCAAGCTGGCGCTGCCAAATAACACTGGAATTCTCATCTTGAATGTGGAGAAGGACGGCCCGGCCGAGCGCGCCGGCGTGCTGCTCGGAGATGTGCTGATTTCCTTGAACTCCACGGCCATCGAAAGCATTGAAGACCTGCAGTCGTTCTGCGCTTCCGGCGTAATTGGCAAGCCCGTGAAGGCCCGCTTTATCCGCGCCGGCGCGCCGACCGAACTGAGCGTCGTCGTGGGCGAGCGCCCACAGAAGGCGCGCTAGACATGTTTCCCTCAGGATTCGGCGAAGTCGCCGAGCGGCTCCGAAGATCCACGGTGCACATCGGCAGCGGAGGCCGGGGCCACGGTTCCGGCATCATTCTCGATCCCGCCGGAACCATCGTCACCAATGCTCACGTGGCGGCCTTCGGCCAATCTGTGGTCACATTGTGGGATGGAAGAGCGTTCCAGGCCGAGATCGCTTCGCGCGACCCCCGGCGCGATCTGGCAATCCTGCGGATTCCTGCTTCCGATTTGCCGGCGGCGCCATTGGGCGATTCGAATCGATTGCGCCCGGGAGAGCTCGTCATCGCCATCGGTAATCCTCTCGGTTTTATCGGCGCGCTGACGGCGGGCGTCGTTCACGCCGTCGGACCTCTGCCGGGACTCGGATCGAGGAAGTGGATTCAGGCCGGAGTGCGGCTAGCCCCCGGCAATTCGGGCGGCCCTTTGGCGGACGCGGCCGGAAACGTGATCGGTGTGAATACGATGGTCGCGGGACGGCTGGGGCTCGCTGTCCCGAGCAACGAAGTCGCCCGGCTCCTCAGCGGCAATCAGCCCCAGCTTCTCGGCGTTACGATAAGAGCGGTCCCGGTTTCCGTTGCGGGCAGGGAACGGCTCGGTCTGTGCGTCCTCGAAATCCTGCCGAACAGTGCAGCGAGTCGCGCTTCGCTCCTTCCAGGCGATATCCTGATTGGCGTTGAGGGCCGCCTTTTTAACGCGCTGGAAGATCTCGAGAATGCCCTCGAGGCAAGCTCGGAGCGCGTTCTACGGTTGCAGTTTTTGCGCGCCGATCTCAACAAGATTCGAAGCGTTGCGCTTCGGCTGGGTGTGAGCGATTCCGTGGCAGCATGATCCACGTTTTGGTGGAGGCCTCTTCGCCCGATTTGCAGGCCGAGATCGCGGGTGTCATCCGTGATCATCCGGAGTTTCGCCTGATCGATAGTTCTTCCGAGGCAGCGCCGGGTGACGAAAGCCAGCCCCGGCCTGACGTTGTGTTGATTGCCGCCGAGCATGGCGAGCCAGCGTTTGAATCCTTCGGCTGGCATGCGGCCGGAGTTCCCATCATCCTGGTCGCCGATAATCCGGCGCGCCTGATGACGGAACGCTGGATCTTGGAAGCTTTGCCCGCTGGAGTCCGCGCGATCCTGCCGCGAAACGTCACCGCGGCGGAAATGATTGCCGCCATAGAAGCGGTTGCCGCGGGTCTACTTGTGTTTCATCCGTCTGACGCCGATTCGCTTCCGATCTTCCGCAGCCGCCAGGCAGAAACTGCTTCCGAGGATATCGCGCCCCTCGCCGAGCCGCTGACGCCGCGCGAAATTGAAGTTTTGCAGTTGCTATCGGCGGGATTAGGCAACAAGGAAATTGCTTCGCGGTTGAATATCTCCGAGCATACGGCCAAGTTTCACGTGGCCTCCATCATGGGCAAACTCGGCGCCACCAGCCGTACCGAGGCCGTCACGCTGGGAATACGTCGTGGCCTTGTGATGATTTGAGGTTGCGGTCTTGCGAAAGAGCGTCAGTTTTTCTCCGAAATTCTCGTCGTGCCTTTCACATGAACCTCGCCGATTCGATTCATCCCGCTGCAAGTGATCCACAGATTTCCGTCGGGAGTGTGCACCATGTTACGCACCACTCCTCCGCCCGAAGGAATCGCCCAGGTCTGAAATTTCTCGGTCTTGGAATCGAAGCGCACGATGGTATTTGGCTTCGTGTTCGATTCGCTATACCACACGACGTCTCCCACGATCGTTATTCCGTAAGGTTGCGATTTTGGTCCGCCCGGCGAAGGCCATTCCGTCATCTTTCCCGTCTTGGTGTCGAACCGTCCCAGATAGCCACGGGAGTAATCGGAATAATAAATGACGTCATCGGCCGTGATCGCCACACGGCGCGGACGGCTTTCTTCGTGCGGCAATATATATTCGTGGATTTCCAGCGTGTCGGGATCGACGCTGGCGATCTTATTGGCGCCAAATTCCACGAAGTAGGGAACGCCCTTGGAATTGATGACCATGCCATACGGATTCGACTTAGGCGTGGGCGACGTGACCACCTTTATTTCACCGGTCTTGGTGTTGAGCCTTCCGACCATATTAGAGCTTTGAAGCGTGAAGAAGATATTCCCCTTGGCGTCGAGAATCGGCGTATGCGGATCGCGAGCCTTGGGATCAGGCATGCGATACTGGGTGACTTCTCCGGTCTTCGGATCAAGCTTTCCGATATAAGCCGCGAAATTCGCGGTGTACCACACATTGCCTTCCTTGTCGGGGAGCAGTCCATGGGGCCCGGATTTGGGCGGCAGCTTGTATTCCCTGAACTGCTCGGTCTTAGGATCGAATCGTCCAAGCACATTGGCCATTTGCCCTGAATACCAGACGGACCCATCTGGAGCAAACATCGGGTCGTGCGGCCGCGATCCCGGAGTAGGTACCATCCATTCTTTAATCGAAACTTCCGCTTTGCCGGGAATAATCTGCGCGGGAGGCTGCGGCTTCGGGGGAAAATTCGTGGCCAGGTAGGTGAGCACCGTGTCAAACTGGTTCTGCGGCACCGGCGCACCCACATTGACCATCATGTGCAAAACCGTCTCCCATTCCTCGCGGTCGTGTCCGGAATTCGTTACCTGGGTCATCGCATGACAAACGGCGCAGGCGGCTTGAACCGTTGCCTTGCCGTCGCCTTCCGGCAATTGAACTGCCTGCCGGCTTTGCCCTTGGTCTTGTCCTCGGGTTGGAACAACAGCGCAGAGAGAAAAAACCGTCAGCAGAATCAGAGCAAGGAAGGAAAATGCTCTCTTCGACATAGCGCCTCCTTGGCGGTCGCCAAAGGTGGATTCGTCGCGTTTGCCATTCTAGTGCCGCCCGTAGAGGCTTTGCAATCTCCTCGCACGGTCATCCAAGGCGCGATGCCCCCGTCTAGTGCGAGCGACCGAGAGCCATGAGAACCGCGAAAACTCTTACGTTAATCGCTGCGGCACTGGCCGTGCTGGACGTATTCTGGTTGCTGACGGCCGGGCCGTTTCCCGCGGCTGCCGCTCCCTTTCAATCTCCGAGTGCATCTTCAGACGCCCGCGGCGAATGCCTCTCCGTGCCGAGCCGCATCTTGGGACGTTCCATTCCTTACTGTGTGATCCTTCCGCCCGGATATAGGCAAGATGTCAGCCGCCGTTATCCGGTGCTCTATTACTTCCATGGGCTTGGCGATAATGCGCAAATGTTCTTGCATTCCGGAGGCTTCGATCTCGTCCAGGAGCTTTGGGATCGCCGCCAGATGGGCGGCTTCATCATCGTCAGCCCTGCTGGCTACGCGAGTTTCTTTATGAACTCGCACGACGGCCGCTTTCGCTATGACGATTTTTTTCTTCGGGAATTCATTCCCTCGATCGAGAATCGTTACCGCATTGCCGCGCGGCGCGAATCCCGCGGCATTGGTGGAATCTCCATGGGAGGCTATGGCGCGCTGCGCATGGCCTTCCTTCATCCGCAATTGTTCGGATCGGTAAGCGCTCACAGCGCCGCCTTGATGGAGCGCCTTCCGGCAGTGTCCGTGAGCAACTCTCCGGAATCGGGACGGTTACAGCTTCTGGGAGATGTCTTTGGCTCTCCGCCCGATCGTCTGTTTTGGGAACGCAATAATCCTCTGCAGATCGCCCGCACCGCGCAACTCGCGGGAATGAAAATCTATTTCGATTGCGGTTCCGGGGACGATTACGGATTCGAAGCAGGCGCCCAGGCGCTCCACGATCTTCTTGTCTCCCGGCGCATCCCCCATGAGTTTCACCTCTATCCGGGCGGCCACAATTGGTCCTATTTTGTCGGGCATCTGCCCGATTCGCTGCGCTTTCACTCCGCCGCTTTTCGCCTGGGCGATCCGGGCCCGGCCCACGGCGCACCGCCTTCCCAATGAAAAATGGCCCCGCGCTGAAGGAGAACTGCACTTTCTGTAACATCGTTCGCGGCAGCGTGGCCTGCCACAAGGTCTTCGAAGACGATATCTCGCTCGCCTTCCTCGATCATCGCCCGCTTTTTCCCGGGCACTGCCTTTTCATCGTCAAGGAGCACATCGAGACGCTGTTCGATCTGCCCGATTCGCTGGTCGGCGCAATCTTTACGAATGTCCGGCTTCTCTCCCGTGCAGTCTTGCAGGGCATGAAGGCCGAGGGGGTCTTTGTGGCCATCAACAATGTCGTTAGCCAAAGCGTTCCGCATTTCCACGTGCATATCGTCCCGAGACGCAAGGGAGACGGCTTGAAAGGTTTTTTCTGGCCCCGGCGCGCTTACAAGGATGCGCAGGAAATCGAAGCTACCCTGCAGGCCCTTCGTTCCGCGATCGCCTCGCTGGAGAATTCCTAGCCCTGCTGCCGCCGTGGAACTCGCCGTTCCCGGCGGGCGCTCTCCCTCGGAAGCCCAGTACCTTTCCATTACGTTCGGATGGAATAAGTGCCCGTACTATATACCATACATATAAGGTACTCATTAGGACATCCATTGTCCTGAGGTCCGCCGATGAAGATCTTTGACCGCGTGAACCACGCCAATCTGGAGAATCGCGAGCTGCAACTGAGCATATTCGTCTCCGTGACCGTCACGTTGCTCGCGATGGGTATGGCGGTTCTGATGTACCCGATAGTGTTCTCCCACCAGACTCCCGGTGATCGCACGCTGCGCATCGCTTTCTTTGGCTACTGCGCGCTCTGCGTCCTGCTCGGTCTCTACCTCTGGGATCGCCATGCCACCATCCGCCGCCTTCGCCGCCAGATGGCCGAGGATCGCCGGCAGATCGTCGAGACGCGCAGGCAAGCCAGCGTCGAATTGCTGCAGACCATGCCGAACTTCGGCTCGTTCCAGGACCGCTTGCCCATGGAGTTTCGCCGCATGGCCACCACGACCGAAAAGCTCTCCATCGTCGTGATTGCCATCAAATTCCCGGCCGAGCAGTCCAGCCCTTCGGAAAACACTTCGGCGCTCGGCGATGCCGCGAAGGTCATCGCTCGAAAGCTGCGCGAACAGGACTCCATTTACATTTTGGCTCCGGCTTGTTTGGGAGCGGTGTTACCGGGAGTGGATCTGAGCAACGCGCAGCGAGTGTGCAGCCGCCTCGCTGAAGGTTTGGCCGACGCCGCCGGCGTGAGCCACCGTTTTCAGTTTGAACTGACCGTGGTCAATTATCCCGCCCACGCATCCTCGGCACACGAACTCCAGCAAGCCGTCTCGGCTTTGGTGTCTATGGACGACTCTATGCAGGGGATGGCCGAAGCGGTGCGCTAGAAGAGAAGATATCGCTGGCTTCCTGCCACCGCGATCGGATGCCGGCGGGGCGCCGCATCATTCGAGCAACTTCTTCGGATCGCCAATGGCCTCGACGAGGTCGTTCAGAAACAAAGCCGCTTTCGCCCCATCGGCCACGCGATGATCCGTCGAGAGCGTCAGCGTAATCATCGGGCGCACGGCCGCTGCACCTTTGATGGCGACGACGCGATCTCCCACGCGTCCCACTGCCAGGATAGCAGCCTGGGGAGGCACGATGATCGCGGTGAATGCGTCCACGCCGTACATCCCCAGATTGCTGATGGTGAACGTGCCTCCGGTTATATCCGCTGGCTGCAAGCGGCCGGACTTGGCGCGCTCGGTTAATTCCCGCCGCCTCTGGGCGACTTGCCCGATATTGCTTTTATCGGCGTGATGCAATACGGGCGCGACCACACCCTCTTCCACCGCAATAGCTATGGCGACGTTGATCTCAGCATTGTGGCGAATGCTGTCTTCGACCCAGCTCGCATTCATCCGCGGATGCCTCGCAAGCACACGAGCCACCAGCGCGACCAGCAAATCCGTCAGCGTCACTTTGACGCCGCGCACTTTTTCGGCCTCCGCGGCCATTCGCTGATGCGTCTCGACGAGGCCGCTCGCATCGGCTTCGCGCGTTACGAAAAAGTGCGGAACGGTAGTCCAGCTTTGGGTCGTGCGTGCGGCCATGAGCCGCCCGACCGTTCCCAAGTGCGTGATGTCCGCGGAACTGGTTTGCGATTTGCCCGCGGCCGAAGCAGTCGCACCCGCGCCTTGCGCCGCCTTCAAAATGTCTTCCGCCAGGATCTCTCCGCCCGGCCCCGAGCCGCGCAGGCGCGTCGCGTCCACGCCATGCTCGCGCGCCAGCCGCCGCGCTTTCGGCGACATCCTCGTTTCAGACGACACGGGCGCGCTTGGATTGCCCGTGCCGGCGCTTGCCGCGCCCGCGCCCGCCGCGTTATCCGTTCGCCGCCCCGTTAGCGTGGGAGCCGTGGCTACTGGCGCTGTTTCCCCCGGAGCGAGCAGCCAGGCAATGGTTTGTCCCACGGGAATGACGGCGCCCTCGCGGGCCGAAATTGCGGAGAGTATTCCGTCGCCTGGCGATTCCACTTCGACGACAGCTTTGTCGGTTTCAACCTCCAGCAGCGGCTCGCCTTTCACCACTTGCTGGCCCTCGCGTTTGCGCCACGAGATGACCTTGCCGCTTTCTTGCGCCATTTCCAGCGCGGGCATTACGACGCTAACGGCCATAGGATGGGGTTGGGCGGAGCGCTCCTAGCGCACTCCCACTCCTTCCGTTTTCGCCCCGGCCTCCACCATTTCGATCACGCGCTGGCTCGGAGCAGCTTCGCTTTCGCGCGTCGTCGGCAGCGGCCCGTTCACCGTGAAGTAATGCGCGCCCGCCACCAGCAACTCTTCGGCGGGGAAGCGCGTGATCACCTCGTGCCCGGTTTCCGTGACCACGATCTCTTCCTCAATTCTCGCCGCGCTCCAGCCGTCCGTCGAAGGCCAGAAGGTCTCCAGCGCAAAGACCATGCCCGGCTTCAGCTCGTGCGCATGGTCGAGCGAAACCAGCCGGCTGATCACCGGCTTTTCCCAAATCGCCAGGCCCACTCCGTGTCCAAACTGCAACGCGAATGCCGCCTCTTCATCGGGGAAGCCAAACTCTTGCGCTTTCGGCCATACCGATGCCACCTGCGCCGTCGTCCGGCCCGGCCGGATCAGTTCGATCGCCGCATCCAGATATTCGCGGCACCGCTTGTAAGCGTCGACCATCGCATGCGAACCGTATCCAATGGTGAAGGTGCGGTAATAGCAGGTGCGATAGCCCATGTAGGAATGCAGGATGTCGTAGTAGACGGGATCGCCGGGCCGCAGCACGCGGTCGGAGAAGACGTGCGGATGCGGATTGCAGCGCTCGCCGGAAATCGCGTTCACGGCTTCCACGTACTCCGAGCCCAGATCGTACAGGACTTTGCTCACCAGCCCCACGGCCTGGTTCTCGCTCATCCCCGGCTTCATGGCGCGATACAGCTCGTCATACGCCGCATCCACCATCATCGCCGACATATTCAGCAGCGTGATTTCGTCCTGCGTCTTGATGACGCGCGCGTCGGAGAGGATCTGCTGGCCGTCGACCACCGTGATTCCTTCGCGCTGCAAAGCGAAAAGAATCGGAGGCTCGATGATGTCCACTCCCAGCGGCTCATGTTGCAATCTGCGCTTTTCGAGCTCGACCTTGATCTTGCGCGCCACGTTCTCCGCGCGCCCCATCTCCGGCGACATGGCGCCTCGCAGCAGGGGAATTCCGGCGCGCGAACGCTCCCCCAGCCAGGGGCAGTTTTGTTGATGGTGCCGGGCCGCCGAACCGAAGTCCCACAGAATCGGCTCGTCGTTTTGCGGCAGAAGCGTGAAGCGGCTGTTCTTGTCCTGCGCCCACGTGCCGATGTGAGTGGCCGTGATGTAGCGCACGTTGTTCATGTCGAAGCAGAGCAGCGCGCCCATCTCCGATTTCTGCAGCAGCGCCTTGGCCCGCGCCAGCCGTTCGCGCCGCAATCGGTCGAAATCCACGCGATTTTCCCAGTCCACCGCCATCGTTCCGTATGTTTTCAGTGCCATGGCATGCCTCCGGATCGCTCTGCGAAATCCTCACATTTCCCGTCGAATTCTGAAATCCGCCTTAGCCGAATCCCCGTCATCCCCAGGGCGGTTTGGGGCCCGGGGAGCTGCTTCTCTAATATTGCAAGCTGGCGCTCTGTCAGGATTTTCCGCAGAGCTCCCGGGCGGCTTCAAACACCTGCTGCTCGCTGGGGACGGTCGCGTCCTCCAGCGGAGGAGAGAAGGGAATCGGCACGTGCGTCGCCCCGATCCGCTTCACCGGCCCGTCCAGATTGTAAAACGCGCCCTCGGCGATCACCGCCGCGATTTCCGCCGTCACGCCGTAGCGGTAGTAGCCTTCGTCGATGACGATTACGCGCGAAGTCTTCTTGGCGGATTCGATCAGCGTCTTCTCGTCCAGCGGCCACGTCGTGCGCGGATCGATCACTTCGGCGCTGATTCCGGTTTCCTCCAGCATCTTCGCCGCGCCCAGCGCCACTTGCACCATGCTGCTCGTGGCCACCAGAGTGATATCGGTTCCGCTGCGCTTGATATCCGCGACTCCGAACGGGATCGTGTACTCCTCCGAGGGCACCGGCCCTTTCAGCCGGTACATCATCTTGTCCTCGAAAAAAACTACCGGATTATCGTCGCGGATCGCCGTTTTCAGCAGCCCCTTGGCATCGTAGGGAGTCGAGGGCAGCACGACTTTCAGCCCCGGAATATGGCTCGGCCAGGCGTGCAGGGATTGCGAATGCTGCGCCGCCGAACGCCGCGACGCGCCCATCGTCGTGCGCAAGACCATGGGCACCTTCCACGTCCCGCCCGACATATAATGAATCTTGGCGGCCTGGTTCACGATCTGGTCCATCACCAAAGTCAGAAAATCGCCGAACATGATGTCCACCACGGGCCGCAGGCCGGTCATCGCCGCGCCTACCCCGATTCCCGTAAACCCGGGCTCGGAGATCGGCGTGTCCACCACCCGCTGTTTCCCGAACTCCTCCACCAGCCCCGATAAAACTTTGAACGGCGTACCCGCCTCCGCCACGTCCTCGCCCAGGATGCAAACGCGCGAATCCCGCCGCATCTCCTCGGCCAATGCTTCGCGAATCGCTTCCGCGAAGGTCAACTCTCGTACGTTGATTTGGGTCGCGGTCTCAGGCATAGACGTCCTGCTCCACCTCGTCGATGGTCGGATAGGGCGCGGCGATCGCGAATTCCACCGCTGCGTTCATCTCCGTTTTTACCTCAGCCTGAATCCCCTCGAGTTCCGCCAAACTCGCGAGCTTCTGTTCCACCATCCAGCTGCCCAAAATGTTGATCGGATCCCGCTCCGTCGACCATCGCTGTTCTTCTTTCTTAGCGCGATAGTATTCGCGATTGATGTCGCCCACGTGGTGCCCCCGATAGCGGTACGTATTGCACAAGAGAAACCCCGGCCCTTCGCCCGCGCGGGCTCGTCCAACCATTCGAGACGCCGCGCTATACACCGCGCGCACGTCCTGCCCATCCACGCTTTCCGCCGGCAAACCGAATGCCGCCGGCCGCGCCAGGATTTCGCCCGCCGTCGTCTCCGAGTAGTGTGTGTATTCGTTGTACATATTGTTTTCGCAGACGTAAATGACAGGCAGCTTCCAGAGCTGTGCCATATTCATGACCTCGTAAAGCACGCCCTGGCCGAGAGCGCCTTCGCCAAAAAAGCAGACGCAAACGCGTCCATTTCCCAGATGTTTCGCCGCAAATGCCGCTCCCGTGGCAATGCCCGCGCTCCCGCCGACGATCGCATTGGCCCCCAGATTTCCGGTGGCCGGATCGGCAATGTGCATCGATCCGCCTTTGCCCCGGCAGTAGCCCGCCTCTTTTCCGAGCAATTCCGCGAACATGCGGTCGGGCGCCGCGCCTTTGGCCAGGCAATGGCCGTGTCCGCGATGCGTGCTGGTGATGTAGTCGTCCGGGCGCAGCGCTTGGCAGATTCCCACCGCGACAGCCTCCTCGCCTTCGTACAGATGCGTCAGACCCGGCATGAGCGCGCGCAGGTAGAGATCGTTGGCGTGCTCCTCGAATTGGCGAATGGAAAACATGCGCCGATAGATGCGCAGCAACTGGTCTTTGCTTAGCTGTGGGCTTAGCTGGGGGCCGATCGCCGCATTCGCTTCCGGCCGTTGTGCAGCTGTCGTCATCGCGAGACTCCAGACATTTTGGCCAGCGCGTCAAACATCACCGCGAAATCCTCGTGTACCAGCCCGATGGCTCGCGCGCAGGTCAGCATTTCGTTCGCGGCAGCCGCCGTGGGCAAGGGCACATCGACCTGCCGCCCAAGTTCCAGCGCGAGCAGCATGTCCTTTTGCATCATGTTTACATCAAACCAGGCCGTTTCCGGAAGCTTCAAAACGAACGGCCCGCGGTATTGCACCATCGGCGAGGCAATGACGCTGTGAGTCAACACATCCACCGCCGTTTGCCGGGGGATGCCATTTTTCTCCGCCAGCAGAACCGCTTCCGAAAATGCCAGCATTTGCACCGCCAGATTGGAATTGGTGGCAATCTTCATCACGAGCGCCAGCCCGTTCTCGCCCACATAGGTAACCTTGTGCCCCTGTCCTGCCGCCGGCTGGTCGGAGAAATCCTCCAGCAGCGGCTTGACGCGCTCGAAGCTCTGGCGCCTCCCGCCGACCATCAGCGATAGTTTCCCTACCTTCAACGTGGCCACGGTTCCCGACACCGGCGCATCCAGCATGTCCGCGCCCTTTTCCCTCGCTTTGGCGGCGATGGCGCGGCTCGTCGCCACGCTCACCGTGCTCATATCCACATAAAATTTGCCGCCGGTCAGTCCCGCCAAAATCCCGTCGGGACCCTCGGTAATGGCGCTCAGCGCGGCCGAGTTCGCCACCGAAGAGAATGTGACGTCCGCGGCTGCGGCCACGGCCCGCGGCGTTTCCGCCCATTTCATTCCCTTGTCGACCAGCGGCTGAGCCTTCGACCGCGTGCGGTTATAACCCGTGAGGCTATGCCCCTTTTCGAGCAGCCGCTGCGCCATCATGCTGCCCATCACGCCCAGTCCTACAAATCCCAGATTGGCCACCGGATCGAGACCTCCTCGCCTGGAAATGTTTACGAAATCAAACCGCGGTGTTGCGCTACTGAATCCAGACGGCTTTCACGTCCGTGAATTCGCGAATGCCGAAGCTCCCCAGTTCGCGCCCGTATCCCGACCACTTCACGCCGCCAAAAGGCAGCCGCGGATCGGACGCCACCATCTGGTTGATGAACACCATGCCGGACTCAATCTCATTGATCAGCCGTTCGCGTTCCTTTTCATCGTTGCTCCAGGCGCTGGCGCCCAATCCAAAGCGGCTGTCGTTGGCAATGCGAATCGCGTCGTCCAAGTCCTTCGCGCGAAAGACGCTGGCCACCGGGCCAAATAGCTCCTCGCAATGTGCCGGCGAGCCTTTGGGGATATTGCTCAAGACCGTCGGTGAGTAGAAATAGCCCGGCCCGTCCAGGCGTTTCCCGCCGGTCAATACTTCCGCGCCCGATTCCACCGTGGTGCGCACCGATTGATCCAGGCTCGCGACGCCGTCTTTCGTCGCCAGCGGCCCCAGATCGGTCTTCTCGTCGAAGGGATCGCCCACCTTAAGTGCGGCCATGGCCGCGACGAATCTGCGCTGAAACTCCTCCGCAATCGGCTCCGCGACAATAAATCGCTTTGCCGCGATGCAGGATTGCCCGTTATTCGAGATGCGCGCCTTTACGGCGGTGGCCACGGCCTTCTCCATGTTTGCGCTGGGCATCACGATAAAGGGATCGCTGCCGCCCAGTTCCAATACCAATTTCTTCACCTTCTTCGCCGCGCTCAGTGCTACCTGCACGCCGGCCCCTTCGCTCCCCGTGAGCGTTGCGGCCGCCACTCTGGCATCACCCAGCACCGCCTCCACCTTGGGCGCGCCGATCAGAAGCGTCTGAAATACTCCTTCGGCAAAACCCGCCTCGCGAAAGAGATCTTCGATCATCAGCGCGCATTGGGGCACGTTCGAAGCATGTTTGAGCAGCATCACGTTTCCCGCCGTTAAGATCGGCGCCGCCGCCCGCAGCACTTGCCAGAAAGGATAATTCCAGGGCATTACCGCGAGCACGGGCCCCAGCGGCTGATACCGTATGTAGCTCCGCGTGGCCGGTGTGGTCACCGCTTCGTCGGCCAGAAAACTCTCGCCATTCTCCGCGTAAAACCGGCACACCCAGGCGCACTTAGCGGCTTCCTCCACGGCCGACCGCAACGTTTTCCCCATCTCCGTGGTCATCATGCGCCCGAATGTTTCTTTCTTGTCTTCCAGGATTTTCGCCGCGCGCTGCATGCATTGCGCCCGCTCCGCGAAGGAGGTCTTGCGGTATTCCGAAAATGTCCTCGCCGCGGTCTCGAGTTTCCGGTCGATTTGGGCGTCGGAAAGAGGCTCAAATGTCTTCAGCGTCTGGCCCGTTGCTGGATTGATGGTCGCTATGGGCATCCCCAACCTCGCCTATGCTTCACTTTGTCTGGTCACCATGCTCTCTCGTCAACATACCATGCCCCTCCCACGCGCTCAAATGCGCCGGCGGAATCGGCCCAAAACCGATTTTGTCTCGCGCCACGCCTTGATGTATGTTGAGAAGCATGGCTCCCGAACCGTTCCACGTCTTGGGCGTTAGCGGAAGTCTGCGCGAACAGTCGCGCACCGCGCTGGCGCTCCGTCTGTTCCTCGATTTTGCCGCCGAACGCGGTGCCGAGACGCGCATGCTCGATCTGCGCACTCTCGAATTGCCACTGTATCGCCCGGACCGCGCGGGGAATTCCGCGGGCGAGCTCCGAATGGGCGCCGACATGAGCTGGGCATCGGGCGTTGTGCTTGCATCTCCCGACTACCATGGGTCCATGTCCGGTACGATGAAAAACTTCCTCGACTACAACTGGGAAGAGTGTGCCGGCAAGGTCTTCGCCTATATTTGTTCTTCCCACGAAAAAGGCTTGACCGTGATGGACCAGATGCGCACGGTCGTCCGCCAGTGTTACGGCTGGAGCATGCCTTACGGCGTCTCCTTTGACGGCAAAGCCGATTTCGACTCCGAGCACCTCCTGAAAAATACAAAAGTCGAGGCCCGCTTGCGCATGATGGCTCGCGATCTGGTCACTTACGGATCGCTCATCCACAAGCAGTTCCTCGCCGACCTTGCCGGCAGCGATGCCGGCACCTTCGCCGCGAACTACCGCTAAGCCTGTGCCGGAAGCGCGGCGTCGCCTTCAAGAGGCGTCGCCCGCCATTTCTAAGCCCTCTCAGGGACGGCACAATGTGGCCCAGTGCGGAACGCGGGGTCCTCGGCATGCACCGTTTTTGCGCATGCTGGGGTGGTTGAGCACTGGGAAAGCGTTATAATTGCGTGTTTTCTTTGGGCGGGTGTGTACTGTTTCAGGGGGCGATGCGGACCACCTAATCAGGGGCTTCCAAGGTTAGCATTGCCCGCCTCGCAATCCGCTTCCCCCAGCGCCTTTCCAGGCACGAGATAATTCCGCACGTAATCGCGCACTGCCTCGCCCAGCGGCGTAATCGGCTGCGCATAGCCCGTTGACCGCAGCTTCCCGATTGTGGCTTCCGTGAAATATTGATATTTGTCGCGAATCGCTTGCGGCATTTCCATGTACTCGATCCGCGGCTCGCGGCCCAGTGCGGCAAAGATAGCGCCCGCCAATTCATTCCAGGTGTGCGCCTCTCCCGATCCGACGTTGAAAACTCCCGCGGCTTGGCGTTGCGCCGCCAGGTGCAGCGTCATGCGCACCGCATCCTTGACGTATAGAAAATCGCGCCGCTGCTCGCCATCTCCATATTCCGGCCGGTAGCTTTTGAATAGCCGAATGACTCCCGTCTGTGTCACCTGCGCGAAGCTTTTGTTCACCACGCTGCGCATGTCGCCCTTGTGCTCCTCATTCGGCCCGAACACGTTGAAGTATTTCAGCGCCACGACGTGTTCGAGCCAGCCCTGCCGCCATGCGTGCAGATCCATCAGGTGCTTCGATTCGCCATACAAATTCAGCGGCTTCAGCCGTTCGAGATTCTCTGGGCTCGCGTCGTCCATGCCCGCGCTCCCGTCGCCGTAAGTCGCCGCCGACGATGCGTATACAAACCGCGTGCCCGCCGATCGCGCCCACTCCGCCAGATCGCGCGAAAATTCGAAATTGTTGCGGTAGAGATACTCGCGGTTGGTCTCCGTCGTCGAGGAACACGCGCCCAAATGCAAGGCGAAATCGAATTTCCCCAGCTTGCCCGCCACCAGAAGCGATAACGTTTTCTCTGGCTCGACGTAGTCGGTAAAAGTTAAATGCCGCAGGTAACGGCTCCGCTCCGCTTGCGGCGCCGAGTCTGCGATCACGATGTCCGTGCAGCCGCGCCCGTTTAGCTCCCAGACGAGCGCGCTGCCGATGAACCCGCCGCCTCCGGTAACCAGCACCCTGCGCCCCTGCCACGCGCCTTGTCTTTCGGCATTCGCCATGTTCTTGAGCTTTCCGCCGCCCTACTATACAGTACCGGTCTTTTCCGGGAGGAGTTCGTGAAGCCCGCGCGAGAGGCCGAGCATTTGCGCATTCTGATCCGCCGCAACGCCATCGAGCGGCGCGTCCGTGAGTTGGGCCGCCAGATTACATCCGATTTTCGCGGCCAGCGCCTGCACCTCATCGGCGTCCTGAAAGGCGCCTCGATTTTCCTCTCCGACTTGATCCGCGCGATTCGTCTCGAAGTCTCGCTCGATTTCATTGCCGTATCCAGCTACGGCCAATCCAACCGCAGTTCCGGCCAGGTCCGCTTGACCAAGGATTTGGACACTAGCATCGA
>Ga0207053_10079_pt1 | contig 23945 bp, 22 predicted proteins | sample Alteio_BWMinCont_59_FD_153290 | JGI IMG/M metagenome (GOLD analysis project Ga0207053, IMG submission 153290) | Enriched cells from forest soil in Barre Woods Harvard Forest LTER site, Petersham, Massachusetts, United States -... | ecosystem: Environmental > Terrestrial > Soil > Temperate forest >...
ATCCAGCTACTGCCGTCTTTGATCCAAGTGTCAGTAAATCTGCCGTGGTGATAATAGCCTTTGCCGTTCAGTGTTCCGCGTTCGTGGTAGGTGCCGATCACGATGACCGTATCGTGGTAGACACGAGTTTTTAGAGACTCATTGCCGATGGTCTCAATGCGCTCTGGCGGATGCTTGATGCTGTCGAGAAACTCGGTCTTGTTCTGCAGGCTGCCGTCGATGTCCACATAACTAAAGTTGTCGGCGAGCAAATGGTTGAGCGCGGAGGCATCCTTTTCGACTTCGGCCTGGTTCCAGAGGGTTTCAAGGGCCAGAACCCGCGCGGAGTCGCCATCCTGCGCGGACTTTTCCTGCGCATATGTTGAGGCCGGAATAAACACAAAAGTGATGAGCAGCAGGCGGAAACATCGCCAGATCACAGTTGTGTTCCGATGTAGCCCTTCATTTTGCCTCCCCATGGTCGCTCCAGTTTGAAGAAATGAGTTCTTCGTCGTGGTTCAGTAAATACATCCGCTGGAGTATACATTCTTAGATCGGCTTGGCGAGGAGCTTTGATTAGAGTGTGCGCGACGGGAGCTGAATCCGAGAGAACTGAATATTTAATCTGCCATCGTGGGCATAATTTTCGGATTCGATGCAGCCTGGTTCGTCAACTGCACCTTGCTGTGCTTGCGGCCGTAGGTGAAGTAGATGACGAGTCCGATCGCCAGCCAAATAACTAGCCGCAGTTGTGTCCAGTACGAGAGGGAAACGATCAGTACCCCAGAAAAGAGAATTGAGAGGATCGGGACCAGGGGTACCAACGGCGTCTTAAATGGACGATTCACGTGAGGATGGCTCCTACGCATCACCCACACTCCGGCGCTGACTAACATGAATGCAAGCAGCGTACCTACGCTGGTCATCTCATCCAGGACACTGAGCGGGACCAGGGTCGCAAGCACCGCCACAAAGACACCAACGACAATAGAACTCAGGTAGGGAGTGCGAAAGCGGGAGTGAACCTTGCTGGCCCAAGGCCACAGCAGACCGTCGCGCGACATGGAGTAAAACACGCGCGATTGCCCTAGTAACATCACAAGCATCACGGTTGCCAGACCTGCGAGCGCCCCCAATTCGACAAGAAACGTGGCCCACGGATGCCCGGTGGTGCGGATGCCGATGACCACTGGATCAGGAACGTTGAGCTGGGTGTAGGGAACGAGATGGGTCAGGAGGCCAGAGACCAGAATGTAAAGCACGGTGCAGATCACCAACGAACCAAGAATTCCGAGTGGCATATCCTTCTTCGGGTTCTTTGCTTCCTGCGCGGCGGTCGAGACCGCGTCGAAACCGATATACGCGAAAAACACAACGCCGGCGCCGCGCAGAATTCCGGACCACCCGAACTCCCCGCGCACACCGGTGTTCGGCGGGATAAAGGGATGCCAGTAATTTGGTTTCCATCCGTGCGAAACCAAAAATGCGGTTGCCAGTGCAATGAACATGCAAACCACCGCAACCTTCAGGATCACGATAGCGGTAGTGAAGTTCGCGGATTCTTTGATCCCAATCACCAGAATCGTTGTGATGACCAGGATTACGAGAAATCCGACGTAATCGTATTTCAAGTGAACGGGTAAGCCGAACAGCATAAAATTCGAGGTAGGCATGGCGGGCAGGTTTAGACCGAGGTCGTGCATGAAGGCACGCAGGTGACCGCTCCAGCCGACCGCAACCGTAGCCGCGCCGAAGGCATACTCAAGAATCAAGTCCCAGCCGATTATCCACGCAACCAGTTCGCCGAGGGTTGCGTAGGAGTAGGTGTAAGCGCTGCCGGCGATAGGAATCATCGATGCGAATTCGGAATAGCAGAGCCCGGCAAACGCGCACGCGGTGCCCGCAAGAACGAATGAAATCACAATGGCCGGCCCGGCAAATTGCGCCGCCGCCTGTCCGGTGATTACGAATATGCCAGCGCCGATGATTGCGCCGATGCCAAGAGTTACAAGATTGAGCGGCCCTAAAGCGCGCCGAAGACTGTTCTCGCCAGTCTCCTGCGCCTCGCACATCAATTGTTCCAGCGGTTTTTTGGCTAGCAGATTAGCCATTAATCGGGTTCTCCTCTAAACAGCGGACGCTTCGGTCGCGGTCCGCCGCCAACGCCACGCATAGTAAACCGGAATCCCAAGCAGCACAATAATCAGGCCCGGCCAAGTAAATTGCGGCTTGTAAAGCAATAGCACGATATCAATGAAGACTGCCATCACGATATAAATCGCCGGCAGCACCGGATACCCGAAGGCCCGGTATGGACGGTCGGCGTTCGGACGATTGAAGCGCAAAACGAACAGGCCGGCAATCGTCAGAATGTAAAAGACCAGCACCGCGAAGACCACGTAATCCAGCAATTGCCCGTAGCTGCCGGAAACGCAAAGGATGCAAATCCAGACCATCTGCACCATCAGGGAAACGGCTGGAGTCTTATATGTGGGATGCAGTTTGCCAGCGCTGCGAAAAAACAAGCCGTCCTTGGCCATAGCGTAATAGACGCGGGCTCCGGAGAGAATCAGTCCATTATTGCAGCCGAAACTGGAGATCATGATCGCCGCCGCCATGAGATAGCCACCAATGGCGCCGAACATCTGGGTTAGCGCGGCGGTGGCAACGCGATCTTCCGTCGCATGCTGAATTCCGCGCTGCAAAATGGTTGCGCCGTCAGGCGAGCCGTTCAGCGGCAGAACATTCAGATAAATCACATTGCACGCGATGTAAAGGGCGATGACGACTCCGGTGCCAATGACCAGTGACAGCGGAAGATTGCGCTTTGGGTTGATCACTTCGCCGGCAGTGAAGGTCACATTGTTCCAGGCGTCGGCGGAAAAAAGCGAGCCCACTTGGGCCACGGCCAGGATGGTGAGCGTGCTCACTAACACAAATGGACCACCCGCGCCAACCTGAATGGGATGCAACGCTCTCACGTTGTGCCAGAAGTTCTCGCCAAAATTCGCCGCCAAAGCGGCGGCGTTACGTCCGATGAAGAGTCCCACGATCACAAGTCCCAACAATCCAGCGACCTTGGCGAATGTAAATACGTTCTGGATAAGCGCACCGGTCTTAACACCAAAGATGTTGATCACTGACAGCGCGATGACCATGAGGATGGCCATCAGATTCTGCGTGTTGATGCCTACATCCATGTTGCCCAGAGTCATCGTTTTTCCGACGTGAATGGGCGGGACCTTCACCAGATGAATGAGCCAATGAGTGGAAGAAATCCAGGGGAAGAAAACACCGAAGAATTTTCCGAAGGCAACTCCGACAGCGGCGATGGTGCCTGTCTGAATGACAAGGAACAATGTCCAGCCGTAAAGAAAACCCCACAACGGGCCGAGCGCTTCGCGCAGATAAACATATTGCCCGCCGGCGTGCGGCATCATCGCCGCGAGTTCGCCATAACTGAGAGCGGCGACGATGGTGAGGAAGCCGGTAATCACCCAGGCACCGATCAACAGCGCCGGAGAGTCAACTTCGCGCGCAATTTCGGCGGAGACTAGAAAGATGCCCGATCCGATCATCGAGCCCATCACCAGCATGGTCGAGCTGGTAAGGCCGAGACCTTTGACGAATTCGCGATCAGTGGATGAAGTTGCTTGAGTGGCGACAGCCGGTTTGGTTTCTACAGTCAGGTCCATCTCCCAAGACGAGTGGCTAGTGATCGGTGGCTCTGGTCAGTAAGCAGAATCGTCCGACCGACCGCTGACCGCTAGCTGCTGCCCACTAGACTTTAACCTAGAATATGCAAAAAATCCTCTGCTGATTTGCGGGGATCGCGCACCAGATCGGATATTACCGCGATTGAGTCTGCGCCGGCCTCGATCACCGAACGGCAATTCTGCCGGGTAATGCCACCGATCGCAACCAGAGGTTTGCGCGTCAGCTCACGCGCGCGACGGACTCCAGCGATTCCAATAACCGGATCCGGATTCGTTTTGCTGGCAGTTGCGAACACTGGGCCGATGGCGATGTAGTCCGCCGAGGTCTGGTCGGCTTCTGCCACCTGCTCAGGATTGTGGGTAGAAACGCCGAGACAACGTCTGGGGCCTATGATCCTCCGCGCGCTTGCTGGCGAAAGATCATCTTGCCCCACGTGAACGCCGTCGAAGTCTGCGGCAAGGCAAAGATCCGCGCGATCATTCATGATGAGCTTCGCACGCGAGGCGATCGTGCTCTTCAATTCGCGAGCTTGCGTCAGCATGGCCAACGGGTCGCCAAACTTGTTTCGATATTGGATGAACGTTACCCCTGCTTCGGCCAGTTCCTTCGCCGCATCGAAAAGCCGTTGAGTATCCGAAAAACAGGAAACGTCGAGGATGGGGTAAAGTTTCGGCAACAGTTTCGAATTCATAACTCTAAGAACGTCACTTGAATATAGCCGAACAATTCACCGGGTTGCGAGGTCCGAATCGGTCCCGCGAACCGGCCAGCACTTGCACAATGGGAAAATTCACTTATGCTGGATCATCAAAAGCAGGTTCCTCGACTTCGAAGATCATTCGCGCTGCGAATGATCTTCTTCGCTCGGAATGACAAAGGAGATTTCTCGCATGAGGTCTAAAATTGCCAGCTCAATTCGCTTTCGGCGATTCACAAGAAAAATCGCGCAGCGAACGGCCGCAATCCTTCTCGCTTTCGTGGTGATCACGCTTTGTTCCGTTGCTGCCCAGACTCGACCCAGCCAGGCTCCACGGCTGGTATTCATGACCGATTTTGGCCTGCTCGATGATTCTGTCGCCATCTGCAAAGGGGTGATGTACTCGATCGATCCGGACCTGCGCATCGTCGATCTTACGCACCAGGTCACACCGTATTCGATTCTCGACGGCGCGCGATATCTTTTTGGCGCAACTCCCTACTATCCAGCGGGAACAGTTTTTGTAGTGGTTATAGATCCTGGGGTTGGCAGCACGCGCAAGGCGGTCATTGTGAAGTCAAAGCGCGGACAATATTTCGTGCTGCCTGACAATGGCCTGATTACGCTGGTTGCCGACCGCGACGGCCTTGAAGACGCAAGAGAGATCACGAACCGGGATTGGATGATCGGATCGGCTCTCTCTTCAACTTTCCATGGCCGAGATATTTTTTCTCCCGTAGGCGCACACCTGGTCCGCGGCGACGATTGGACGCAAGTTGGTCCGAAGCTTCCGCTTGAGAGGCTCGTGCGTCTTGATTTGCAGCCGGTGCGAACCGACGATTCCGGAATCCATGGCGCGGTGATCGCCACAGATGGACCTTTCGGCAATCTGGTGACGAATATCGATGGCAGCGAATTTCTGAAACTCGGTTACCATCACGGCGATAAACTCCACGTCACAGTCGGAACAACTGAGCTCGAGTTGCCGTTTGTGCTCACGTTCAGCGACGTGCCGTTGAACACGCCGCTCTTGTACATCGATTCGCGCGGGCGCGTGGGTCTGGCGGTGAATCAGGGAAGCTTTGTGTCCACTTACCGAATCAAGCCGCCAGCACAGTTTTTGATAGCGCGTCCGAAGCAATAGAGATCAGGCACCAAAATCAGTTCAAGTCCGAGAGTACAGCCGTCGTGAAACCACCACTTGGGTTGTCCAAAGCGACAATCGTGCGGATTTGGCCGGCACTGAACGAAAGTGCGTTGCTGTTGATTACTACGTTTTTAGAACCGGCTTGGGCGAATTCCACCTGGTAACTACCCGCGGCCAACGTAGCGTACGCGGAGGCCGATTGGAAGGCGAGCGAGGAAAAGTTTGGATTCACGGTTGAGATATCGGTTCCCGGGGCGACGACGTACACATCGGTTGTCCCCAAAGAAGTAGCTGCGTTAATGACGCGAATCTGAATGTTGCCAGAGGATGGCGTGGTTTTGTTGTCGGCGAAAATCGTTGGGCCAGAGTTGGTCGCGAGCACTGTGTTGTTTCCAGAACTTACGCTGACAGTTTGGTTGAAAAGCGTGGCGTTATTAGCTTGAATTTGCAGAGTGTGAGAGCCGGAACCCACCGAAGCGTAGTTCGACGCGGCCCCAAAGGCGACGCCGGTGGCGAGAGTATTGTTATCCACCAACATATTGATGCTGGTCTGCCCGTCCATTGCATTCAACAATCTCACTTGTGTGCTGCTGGAACCACATCCGGTAGTGAAGGCAACGGCGCTCAACGCGAACAGAGCGATGCTCAGGGGTGCCGGTTTCCGCAAACGAATCACGAGGCTCTCCTCAAAATGGATTGGGTATATCCGGCACTGATGCGAAACGCTGCGACGAAAGTTGCTGAGCTAGCGTAAAGAGTGGTCAAGCTGAGTAAAGCGTTGTAAATAGTTTGCTGAGCGGGACAATATAATTCAGCATGAGGAAAATATGACCGAACAATATTCCTATGGCGAAATTGCGAAGATGATTGATCATTCGCTGCTGAATCCTGCTCTCACGACGCAGGAATTGGACGCAGGATGCAAGTTGGCACGGCAATATGAAGTGGCAAGCGTGTGCATTCTGCCGTATTACCTCGCGCGTTGCGCCGAACTCTTGCGCGGCAGCGGCGTGCACCCGAGCGCCACCATTGGATTTCCGCACGGCGCGAATACCACCGCCGTGAAGATCGCTGAAATACAGCAGGCGCTGAAGGATGGAGGTACCGAACTCGACGCGGTCATCAACATCGGCAAAGCACGCAGCGGCGATTGGGATTACGTGGGGCGTGAGATTAACACGCTAACGAAAGCCACGCACGGCGGCAGGGCGAAAATAAAAGTGATTTTCGAAAATGCGTATCTGGATGATGCAGCGAAAATCCGGCTGTGCGACATTTGCGGTGAAATCGGAGTGGACTGGGTCAAGACTTCGACCGGTTTTGCAACGACGGGTGCAACGGTCGCCGACGTGAAATTGATGCGCGGGCACTCTCCGTCTCATGTGCAGGTAAAAGCAGCGGGCGGGGTGCGCACCCTGGATGCGTTGCTCGAGTTCCGCGCCGCAGGTGCTACGCGGGTGGGTTCGTCTTCAACTGCTCAGATCTTGGAGGAGTGCCGAAAGCGGCTGGGACTCGGGGCGAGCGAAACACTCGCCGCGAAATGATTCGTCGCCAATCTCGTTTCGGAGAATTTTATAACTTCTTCACTAGCTACTCCGCCGCCAGATAGATATACCTCAATATGAACAAACCGGTGAGCACCCAGATCAGCACACTGACTTCGCGGAGTTTTCCCGCCGCAACTTTCACTACCGTGTAGCAGATCAAACCGAGACTCAGGCCGGTGGCAATGCTGAACGTCAACGGTGTAGCCAGCGTAGTAATGAACGCGGGCAGGGCTTCGCTGAATTCGCGCCACTCGATGCGCGCGATGGATTGCGTCATCAGCGCGCCTACCAGTATCAGCGCTGGAGCGGTGGCGAAGGCTGGAATTGCGGTCGCAAGTGGTGAACAAAACGTAGCCAGAAGGAATAGCACGGCAATCAGAATATTGCCTAATCCCGTTCGCGCGCCTGCGGCGACTCCCGCGGCGCTCTCGATGTAACTAGTCACCGTGGATGTGCCAGTCAGCGCACCGAACATTGTGCCGACCGCATCGGCGACGAGGGCCTTTCCGACGCGAGGGATTTTGCCGTTCTTGACGAAGCCTCCCTGTTCGCAGACGCCGACGAGCGTGCCCACATTGTCAAAAAGATCGACGAACAGAAATGCAAATGCAATTTCCAGCAAGCCGAGATGGCTGGCACCGCGAAAGTCGAGTTGCAAAAACGTAGATGAAGGATGCGGCATGGCAACGATCGCTGAAGGCCAATTCGAAATGCCGCGCCAGATGCCGAGCAATGTGGTGGCGAAGACGCCGATCAGGATTGCCGCATGCACTCTGCGCGCCATCAGAACAATCGTGAGCACCAGGCCGATGCATGCAGTTTGCACTTCTTTGTCGGAAAAGTTACCTAGCCCGACGAACGTGGCGGGGTTTGCGACCACCAGCTTTGCGTTGCGAAGGCCGACAAAGGCAATGAACATACCGATCCCCGCGGCGGTTGAATGCTTCAAGCATTCGGGGATCCCATTGACGATCTGCTCGCGCAACCGGGTTACGGTGAGCACCAGAAAGATGGCTCCCGAAAAGAACACGACGCCCAGGGCCATCCGCCATGGAACGTGCATATTCAGGCAAACGGAATAAGTGAAGTACGCGTTGAGAGACATGCCGGGCGCCAGTGCAATGGGATAGTTGGCATACAACCCCATAACGAGCGTGGCTACCGCGGCGGAGACACAGGTAGCAAACACTACTCCATCGGGAGGCATTCCCGCCTGTGCCAGAATCTGCGGGTTCACCACCACGATGTAGGCCATGGTGACGAATGTAGTGAGCCCACCGAGCAGTTCCTGTTTTATGGTGGTCTCGTTCTCAGCGAGCCGAAAGTAGCGGTGGATGAACGAGGTTTCTTGCAGTTGTGCGGTCGCAGTCATTTCTTGAATTCGGTTTGAGGCTCTTGACTACAAGCACGGACCTAAGAAGGTAAAGTGATGCGACATGATACAGAAAACTCGCAGGAATTTCCCTCGTGAGATTAAGCAGAACGGAAGGCAATGACCGCGCCCCTGAGCCGGACACTTTTACAACTGGCTCATCTTGGCCAGAAACTCGCTGTTAGCTTGCGCTTTGGCGAGGCGTTCGATGAGAAGTTCCATCGCTTCCACCGGCGAGAGCGGGTTGAGTACTTTGCGCAGCACCCAAATGCGGGCGAGATCATCTTTCGGTATAAGCAGCTCTTCCTTACGCGTGCCGGAGCGCTGAATATCAATTGCCGGGAAGGTGCGCTTGTCGACAAGCTTACGGTCAAGAATGATTTCGCAGTTGCCGGTGCCTTTGAATTCTTCAAAGATCACGTCATCCATGCGCGAACCGGTGTCGATCAGCGCGGTGGCGATAATCGTCAGCGATCCGCCTTCTTCGATATTTCGCGCGGAGCCAAAGAACCGTTTCGGACGCTGAAGCGCGTTGGAATCGACGCCGCCGGAGAGCACCTTGCCCGATGGCGGAACGATGGTGTTGTAGGCGCGAGCCAAACGCGTGATGGAATCGAGGAGAATGACGACATCGCGCTTGTGCTCAACCAGGCGCTTCGCCTTCTCGATCACCATTTCGGCTACTTGCACGTGGCGCGCAGCCGGCTCGTCGAAAGTTGAAGAAATAACCTCACCTTTCACCGAACGCTGCATGTCGGTAACTTCTTCCGGGCGCTCGTCGATCAGCAAAACGATTAAGACGACTTCCGGATGGTTGGTGGTAATCGAATTCGCCACGTTCTGCAGCAGCATGGTTTTGCCGGCGCGCGGAGGCGAAACGATCAATCCACGCTGACCTTTGCCGAGCGGCGTGAGCAAATCCATTACTCGGGCGCTGATGTTCTCGCGCACCGTTTCGAGCTTCAGCCGTTCTTGCGGATATAGAGGCGTCAGGTTGTCGAAGAGAATCTTGTTGCGCGCTTCTTCGGGAGACTCGAAGTTAACCGCTTCGATCTTCACCAGCGCGAAATACTTCTCGCCTTCATGAGGAGGTCGCACCTGGCCGCTGATGGTGTCACCGGTTTTAAGGTCAAACTTGCGAATTTGCGACGGCGAAACGTAGATGTCGTCCGGACCCGGCAGATAGTTGTAGTCAGGTGAACGCAGAAAGCCGTAGCCGTCGGGAAGGATTTCGAGCACGCCTTCGGCGAAGATGTGGCCTTCTTTTTCGCTTTGCGCCTGCAAAATCTTGAAAATGAGGTCCTGCTTGCGCATACCGCTGGCACCCGGGAGGTCAAGGGTGCGGGCGATCTTAGTTAGTTCGGTTATGTTTTTTTCTTTGAGTTCTGCAATGGTCATTAGCTCACCTGCGAGGAGATTGAGATAGGGAGGAGATTTTCAGGGAGATTCAGGTTAATTCAGGCAGGAGGACTGGGCTGCTAGTTTAAGCAGCCCGCCGTTGTGCCTCAACAAAATGCTCCGGTTCAGACAAAACCGTCTGCCGCTCAGAGCTTGCAATCCGATCCAGGACTTCATTCATGGTTTCCTGGATTCTGGTGTTAGGCTTGTGAAACTTGCGCGTAGCCTTAGAGGCAAGCTGACAGAGCATATAACGGTTCCGCAGAGTATGTAAAGCGTCGAAAACACGATCAGAGCGCATGTGAAAGTCCTTTCTGTTTAGGAGTTTGCGATAGACACCGGACACCGTTTTGCGGGAACCGGGGCGAACGCCCACCCACCAGAACTGTAAGATACTGAAAACAGATGAGTTCTACAGGAAAAAGCTCTGGCTACCTTTAATAGATGCTCCGAAGTGGCCGAAAGTTTCTCGGTTACATTCGACCAGAACCATCCGAGCGGATGATCGTCAGGAATCTGGTCAAGGCCCTCGGAACGCTTTAAGTTACAAGGATAACGGTATCCCGTCAAGAGATTTTGTGAGCTGGCTGTTAATAACCCGGCACCCCCGAACGGAAATGGGAACGGTCCAACTTGCAATTCAGGCCCAAAAAACCCGATCCAAACTGCGGTACTGGATCGCCTCAGCTATGTGTTTGGGCTCAATCGCCTCGGAACCCTCGAGGTCAGCCACCGTTCTTGCCACTTTTAGAATCCGGTCGTGAGCTCGGGCGGTCAGCCCCTGCTGGGACATGGCGCGTTCCAGCAGGCGTTCGCAATCGGCGGACAGCCCGCAAAATGAACGTATGTTCCGCGAGGTCATTTGTGCGTTCGAGTAAATCTTCGTGCGTATTTCGGACGAGAACCTTCGCAGTTGGATTTCCCGTGCCTTCACCACGCGTTCGCGAATGCGGTTTGAGCCTTCCGGCTCCGCCGCCGCCCGCATCTCTTTATAGTTCACAGCGGGAACATCAATGTGGATATCAATGCGGTCCATTAAGGGCCCGGAAATTTTCTGCATATAGCGTTGGATCATAGGTTGAGTGCAGTGGCATTCGCGTGACCGATCGTTAAAGAAACCGCACGGACATGGGTTCATAGCCGCTGCCAGCATGAACCGGGCCGGGAAGGTCAGGGACATAGAGGCGCGGGCGATGCAGACAGTTCCATCCTCGAGTGGCTGTCGCATGACTTCAAGGACGTTGCGTGGGAATTCGGGGAGCTCGTCGAGGAACAGAACTCCGTTATGCGACAGGGAGACTTCACCTGGTCGCGGAATGACGCCGCCTCCGATCAGCCCGGCGTCAGAGATGGTGTGGTGCGGGTTGCGAAACGGGCGCAGGCCTACCAGCCCGGCGCCGTGGTCCAGCACGCCCGCGACACTGTGGATTTTCGTGGTCTCTAACGCCTCCTCGAAAGTAAACGGCGGCAGGATGGTGGGAATGCGCTTGGCCAGCATGGTCTTGCCGGAGCCAGGAGGGCCGATCATCAAAATGTTGTGGCCGCCGGCGCAGGCGACTTCGAGGGCGCGCTTTGCAGTCTGCTGACCGCGGACGTCTTTGAAGTCGACTGGAAAATGCTGGCGCTCGTTCAGCAGTTCTTCTTGATTGACCACAACCGGCGCGATTCCATTGCCCGTGTTCACAAAGTGGATTACATCGAGCAAAGACTTGACCGGATAAACGGTTACGCCGCTGACCATGGCGGCTTCCTTGGCGTTTAGTTCAGGAACGACAATGCGGGAAATCTTACGGCCGCGGGCTTCGATGGCGATGGGAAGTGCTCCTCGAACAGCACGGATACCGCCATCGAGAGAAAGCTCGCCTACAAATAGGCAATCCGAGATTTCCTTCTTGTTCAGCCCGCCGTATGCGCCCAGGATGCCGAGGGCCATAGGCAGATCGAAGCCGGATCCTTCTTTTTTTATGTCCGCAGGGGCGAGGTTAATGATGATGTGGGTAGGCGGAATATCGTATCCGCAATTTTTCAGTGCCGCGCGAACCCGGTCGCGGCTCTCGCGCACCGCAGCGTCAGGCAAGCCTACGGTGTGGAAATGATCTTCGTCACACTTGATGCCGGAGACGTCCACCTCAACCTCGATAATGCTGGCGTCAATCCCGTACACTGCGGCGCTGAGAGTTTTGTAGAGCATCTAGGCGAGATCCCAGGGGAGGGCAATCCAGTTTTCACCGTATCTGGTAAGCGGTGCGTTTTATGTGACGGATGTCACACGTTGGACGTGATGGATGAGATTGTGGCTGAGGAAAACATGTGGGGCAGCCCCCCTCTGGCTGTCCGGAGTAGTCCGCGCTTAGGAGGTCAGATTCAGGGCGCGCTTAATGGTGCCGCGCTCAGCCTGGATTTTCTGCTGAAGAAGGGTAATCGAATAAATCAACTGCTCGGGGCGAGGCGGGCACCCAGGAACATAAATGTCAACGGGAATAACCTGATTCACGCTTTGGACCAAGGCGTAATTGTTGAACACGCCACCGGAAGTCGCGCACGCGCCCATGGAGATCACCCACTTGGGTTCGGGCATTTGCTCCCAAAGCTGCCGGATCACCGGCGCCATTTTGTTGGCAACGCGGCCGGCTATGATCATCAGGTCGGACTGGCGTGGCGAGGGACGAAACACTTCCGCCCCGAAACGGGCAATGTCGAAGCGGGATGCGCCCATGGACATCATCTCTATCGCGCAACAGGCGAGGCCAAAGGTCATGGGCCAAATGGAGTTCTTGCGCATCCAGTTGACGACGTTGTCCACGGTAGTGAGAACAACACCTTCGGGCGTGGGATTGCCGTAGGTAAGCTCTTTGACCACGCGCTTGCCGTTTTCGATTTCTACGTAAGGGCCGAAGTCGAGTCCGTTTGCCATTGAACTTATTTTAAACCATGAAGGATGGGAAGGTATTTAGGGGAATTTATGGGGCAGAGTTTCAAAGTTTCAAGGTTTCCGAAGGTTTCAAAGTTTCACGCTCTGAAACCTTGATACGTTGAAACTTCAGAAACCTTACGGAACGAGCACGATCTTGCCGAACATCTGGCTTTTTTCCAAATATTCGTGAGCCGCACGAGCATCTTTCAGCGCGAATGTACGATCCACAACCGGCTTCAATCGTCCGCTGAAAACATGCTTCAGGACTTCGTGCAGATCGCCCATGGTTCCCATGTAAGAACCGAGAATCGAGAGTTGCCGCGAAAACAAGAAACGCAAGTCAAACCCGACCTGTGGTCCAGTGGTCGCGCCGCAGGTCACCAAGTTCCCACCAGGCTTGAGTGAGCGAATGCTCTCGTCCCATGTGGCCGGTCCGACGTGCTCGAGGACGATGTCAACGCCCTGCTTGTTGGTGATTTTGCGGACTTCATCCGAAATCTTCTGCTGATAATGATTGATGACGTGATCGGCGCCCAGTTCGCGGGCTTTCGCTATTTTGTGCTCATCGCCCGCCGTCGTGATAACCGTGCACTGAAACAGTTTGGCGACTTGGATACCAGCGATGCCCACGCCGGAGTTCGCACCGAGGACCAGCACGGATTGCCCGGGACGAATTCCTGCGCGGCCGACCAGCATGTGCCAGGCAGTGAGGAAAACCAGTGGCACGCTGGCTGCGTCGTTGAAAGTCAGCTGGTCCGGTATTGGGATAACGCGCTCAGCCGGAACCGCAATCAGCTCGCAATTGCCACCGTCAACGCCGTTCCCGAGCACGGTGAATTCGGGACACTGGTTTTGCAATCCAGCCACGCACTTCACGCAGCGATTGCAGAAGTGCATGGGAGCCAGCAGAACCCGCTGTCCGGTTTTGAATCTGGTCACGTACTCGCCGACCCCGGCGATTTCCCCAGCGATGTCGCTGCCGAGAATGTGCGGCAGCTTCACTCCCGGCAAGCCTTTGCGCACCCAGATATCGAGGTGATTCATGGCGCAGGCTTTTACGCGGACAAGCACCTGATCTTTGCGCAGCTGCGGATCGGGTACATCTTCGTAGCGGAGCACTTCGGGGCCGCCGAATTCATGTATGCGGATGGCTTTCATGGAACAGGGCGTTTCGCGTTTTCGATTTTGTTAGAACCCTTCCTAAGACCTGGCACTTGCGCCGCCTCCCCCGAGAAACATACTGGCTCCAGTTAGGTAGCCGAGGTCGTACCATCTGCCCGAGTTGGGGAAAGCGTAGATCCGGACGTTCGTGAAAAAACCACCGATAAAACTGAAAAAGATCAGGAAGCCGTGAAGTACCCCTGAAAAAAAACCAGGTGGATTGTATGCCAGGGGCCGGGGCTGCGTCGCGCAACTCTCTGCTACGACAGCGACCATGATGAGCATTAGAAAGGTAAACGCACGTCGATGCCTGGACCAACTTCCGTATGCCATAAATTTCCCCCGCTCCTCGCCTGAATCTGGAATCTTTTCGTGGTTCAGTAAAGGCTGAACAGAGATCCTCAATGGGCGCCGGCAGCGATTCCGAGCACTGCTTGTCCAAATTTCTCCGTAATTGCCGGATCCAGGCTCTCGGTCACCAGAACGGTGTCGTTCTTTACATCAATGACGACTGGTCCTTCTTCGGTCAGCCACGCGTAGTCTCCACTCAGACTTTGTAACTTCTTCAGGTCCAGATCGCTGTGGGGGTTGGATTCGACATTCTTGTAACGCTGCTGCATTCCACGAGCGTAAATCGCCGCGAACTGGGCTGCAGACTTGGCGTTCGCCCACTTGGAAACAAAAACCAACTGCAACGGCGCGTTGGGATTTCCCTTGGGATGGACCGAATAGTAATATCCACCGCGCCAGTTGGGATAAATCCGCTTCGAGGTTTCCAAACCCGCATATTGTTCGGCCAGCACGGCAACGTCGAATTCCCCAATAGCTCCAATGTCGAAGCGGTCGTAATCCTTGAAGATGTGTTTAAAGTCTGGCAGCGGTAGCGGCGCGAGGTGTTCGGCGACGATATAGGTTTGCGGTTCCATGATTTCGCGGCTGGTCTGTGGAGGGTTTTGAAAAGTCATGGTGAAGGCTTTATCTTTTCCCTCCTGGCGCAGCAACTCCGCTTCAAACTCCACGCCGTAGCGATAAGGAAACGTCAGCGCTTCTTTCATAAAGACAGGCGCGTTCTGGTAAATTTTGGAATCCGCCGTGCCCGCCGCCATGTCAGCGTTCAGCGTTTCCACGATTTCGGGAGAGTTCGCGACGGTCCGGTGCAGGGGTGCGAGCATGTAATCGACCAACACCACCATGGCCTGCCCTTCGACGACTGCCTGGCGGGCCTCGCTGTTTTCATCTTTTGTAATGTCTTCGGCCTTCAGATCTTTTTTGGTGTCCAGGTCTTCGCTGCCTTTTTTCAGCCACTTGTCGAGCCCGAATGATTGGTCCTGCAAGGCGTGCGTCAATTCATGCGCCAGCACCGGACGCTGCAAGTCCGGGAGCACCCAGTCGAGCAGATTCACGGTTTTCGTCTTCGCGTCGTAGTAGCCGGCCACCTGCTCTTCCAGCAAGCTCACCAGAAAAGTTTGCAGATCGAAATCTTTGGGCAGCAGGCCGAATTTCTTGAGAACCAGCTCAGTGCGGCGAAGGCGCTGCACGTCTTTGTCTTCGGCCATGTTCTTCTTGAGATAGCTGACGACCTCCTCGCGGCTGGCCATGCGGCGCTTCACTTCATGCTTAATAGGTAGCGTTGTGTCGTTGCTGGCAAAGGCGAGGATGGTGTCCACGTCACGAAAAAGTTGATCGGCTTGCTCGGGAGTGATTTTGGTTTCGGATTTGCCCGTGCTCGCCTTGTCAGCACTCGGCTTATCAGTGTCTGGTTGGTCGGCGCTCGATTGATCGTCGCTTCGTTGATCGGCACTCGGCTTTGAAGGCTTCTGCCCTGGCTTCTGTTGGGTTCCAGCAGGTGCAGTTTGTTGTGCCGGCGGCGAAGGCTCCTGGGCGAGGCCCGAAACGCCGAATAGGAAAATGATCAGCAGGACGATGAACAACCGAAACATACCGGGCGCGCCGCGAAGGAACATTCCTTAAACATACTGGGGATTTGGCGAATGAACAAGAACGCTCGCCAAATTGGAATGTGGCGCAGACGCGCGGGATGTGACACGATATAGGCACTTCGTAAGCGACCTAACGGGAGAGCGTGTGAGACTCGCCAACCACAGCGTGGCCAAGACGGATCGCATCCCCGCCTCAGCCGTGATCGAAGGCCTCACAACTATTTCTGACAGGATTCGGGCCCTCGCTCGGGCTGGTTACTTTCGAACCGAGATTAGCAAACTTTTGAGCATTCGTTACCAGCACGTCCGAAGGGTATTGATCGACGCCGGAATCTCGGACGGGCTTCAGCCTAAGGCGGAGTTTGAACGCCCGCCGGTAGCGGTTGAGTCTAACCTAGAACCACGCGTGACCACGCCGGCTGGCACGCTCCTGCGATGTGGGTTTCGGCTTCTTGGGGAGTGGGTCGCGCTCGAGGAAGGTGAATTCGAACTTAACGCTAAGGCCCCGGTTGAATCCGGAGTTTACGCCTTCGTCGTCGACGATGCTGTCGTGTACGTCGGATTGGCACAGAGAGGTGTTAGGACCCGGATGGGACATTATCGCCGGGGGCATATACGGCAAAAAACCAGTGCGCGAATCAAAGGCTTGATCAGCGCAACTTTAGCTCTCGGCAAACAAGTGAAGGTTCTAATTGCAGTTCCTGACGGAGTTGGTGACTGGAATGGTCTGCCGATCAACATCGCTGCAGGGCTCGAGGCCGGACTAATCCGAATGATCCAGCCCGAGTGGAATTTGATGGGGACAGGGGTAACTCATTATTCTAACGTTGCATTCGCCGCCTGACTTGAGCCCTCAGTCTCACTTCACCCCTTTCTCCGGATTCCGCAGCCCTGCTCCTCGCACACAAACAATCTGCCCGATGTGGTAGGCGTTGTGGGTGCCGATGTCCCGCCTTGTCCGCCAGTTGCATGAGAGGAGACTCCCTATAATTTCCGCTACTTTCGCCAGTGCAGCAGGAGTATTATCAACTTGGTTTTCCGCTCTGTCCCTGGAAAACCGGCAGGGAGAACGGACTGTGTCGTCTGCAGCTCCTGCGGCTGGCTTCCGCTCTTCATGCGAGGAGATCAGGCCATGCGTTTCAATCCGGCTAGTTTCCGAACAATTCTGTTCACTTTTTTGACTCTGCTTCTGTCCAGCGCTTTTTCACTGGCTCAGGCCGGGCCCAAGTACGACACAGCCACAGAAGCGAAATTCAAAGGGACGATTGAGGAATTAAAAATGCCGCCCAAGGCGAAGGACATCGCCTACCTCACCATCAAGAGCGGCACCGACACATTTGATATTTATTTGTGTCCGAAGTCATTTATCGACGATATGGGAGTCAGTTTCGCCAAGGGCGACGAAATCGCATTTACCGGCTCGAAAGTGAAGCAGGGCGATGCCGACATGGTCCTCGCGCGTGAAGTGGTGAAAGGCACTGATACGCTGGTGCTTCGCGACGAAAAGGGCAACCCGGTGTGGAACTGGAAACACTAGTTGGCGCTGCCCAGAATCTCCGGCGGGTCGAGATAGCATTGTTTCCAGAAGGCCTGCTCCGAGAGAGCTCCGTTCTTCCACAGGTCAAGCACCGCGCGAGTCGCCGCCACCATACCGCCGTCTTCCGCGTCAAAAATCAGGACCAGACCTGCTGCTGATTTTTCGGCAGCTTCGCTCTTAAAAAGACCTTCGGCAAAGTGCATTTTGTCCTGTGGGCTGGTGATCCTGCCGGTGCCTGGCGCCTGCTGGATGGAAATTATTTTGACGCTCTTGCCTTTTAATGGCGCCCAATCGCCGGGAAAACTTCCATCTTCTTCGCCGCTGACCGAGAAGAGCGCAGAGGAGAGCGAGGGAGTCGCTGCAGGGTGCTGTCCTTGCACGACCGTTGTGGCTGTCGAATCGGCGATGGTTACGGAACCGTCGAGCATTTCGACACTTGTCCGTCGCACCCAGCCCCGCGCGAGGCCGGAAATTCTCACGTGCACCCACTCCGGATTCGTGTCCAAAACTTCGAATTCATCTTCCGCACTGGCCAGGAACAGAACTTTCGCGTCGGAGCTGGGATCTTGCAAGACAGGAGTCTGATCCTGCTTTACGGCCACCAGATTGGTGGGATGCGACTGATTTTGTACAAGCTCTTCCAGGCTTTTGGCCTCCTGATCCAGAGCTGAGTTCTGGGTTTCCGGAGAAGTCGAAGGCGTCGTGACCGCCGATCGACTGGGAAACTGAGGCATAGGCGCGGAGATTTCGGGAGCTGGCGCGGCTTTTGCGTGGGCAGTTTCGCTGTTCGCGGGTGTAACGGACGATGCGGGGCTTGGCGTTTTGCCATCTGAATTGGCGGTCAATCGTTCCTGCAATCGATCGAGCAGATCAGATTCGAGGCGACCGTTCGATGGCAGGACTTCATATCCGGAGTGTGCCGGGTCGGTGTTCCATGCGGTGATCTTCGCGGTGACACGAACTAACGAACCTCCGGACGGGGCCGCCGTTACATGCACCGAGCACTGGTAATAAGGCCGTTGGTAGCCTTCCAGCTTGCGCACTGCCGGGACGATGAAGCCATCAAGGATTGGCAAGGGACCTGAAGTTCCACCCGGCAAATCTTTCAATGCAGCTCGGACCTTCGCAACCGGCGCGGAAAAAATCTTTTCTTGCGGCGAGTTCTGCGCGTAACAAAATACGGAAACGAACAGAAAAATTAGCGTGCAAGGCCGGCGAATGCTCACGGGAGCTGCTCCAGTTGGCTGCGATGAATCCAGCCATGCTGGCCGCTTTCGGTCTCGACACCGTACCAGTAGGGAGTAGAAATCAGGATTGCGACATGCGTACCGGCGGGCAAAGACTGCAGGCTCGAAGCGCTTTTGAATGGGGCCGACTTCAATTGCGTTCCCTGCGACTTCACCTGGCGCTCGACCTCGTGGCGGAGTCGATCGACATGCTGTTGAAGACTTTCATCCGAACTGCGCGCGATGGTTTGCTCTATCTGCTGTTGCTTGCGTTTGCGCTCCAGTTCCTGCGCTGCCAATTGCTGTTGATGGCGTTGCTCCGCCTCGGTCGCCTCAGATTTCTTGAGCTGCATGGCGGCGAGGTGGTCCTGAATATCTTTGTACTCGGCGCCTTCAACTGAGCCGTTCGAAAGATGATCGCGATGGTGATAGTCATCGACGAAGATCGCTTCAATCTTCAGCAGCGTGTTCTTGCCGTCAAGGGGCTGCACTACGTAGCGGACCGCCAAGGTGCCAGAATCGCTGGTGTCTTTGAAGTTCCGCGGATCGAGCGCGTTTTTCTTGACTTTGTAAAAAACCTCGCCGGGGCCAGTCCACTTGGGAAAAGCACGGGTCGAGTCTGTTGCCTCGGCCCCTGTCACGTATTCGTCTTTGTTGTATTCCTTGCTACCTTGGATAATTCCGTCGGCGACGACGTCTTGCACCGCCTGCAACAACTCCTGCTCTGTCGCCGGCACGCTGACACTCAGGCCTCCACCGTAATCCACTGCCTGCTTGGATTTCGCATTGAGCGGGTGCGTAAATAAGACTGCCGAGATCAAGGCCAACCATAAGCATAACCGGGCAAATTGGCGGCGAGGCAGCGGGATGGATGACCGTGGAGAAGACAAGGCTCTACCAATCTGATCTGATATCTCGGAGTAGGTCACAAAGTCAAATAGTAGACACTGAAAGAATTTCTTTTGCGTTGTTGTGTCAAGAATGTCGATGAATGTGTAAACAAACCTATTACACTTTTTTTACATGTTGTTGACAACTGAATTGTATGCGTGTTAAACACGACATATCGCGCGCTTGCCGAGGTTGCAACAGAAGTCTTTTGTGGATGTGGTCGTCCCAGGAGGATCCCAATGGCTTCTTCCCGAAGTACTGTCGCGGGCTTGCTGCTCTCTGTTGCTTGTGTGCTGACGTTTTCCAGCAGCGCCCACGCCCTTCCTGCGTTTGCCAGAAAATATGGTTTGCGATGTTCGGCATGCCATGAAGCCTGGCCGATGTTGAATTACTTTGGACAAAAGTTCAAAGATAACGGCTACCAGTTGATGAATGACCGGGACGCTCCCATCTGGCAGAACCCATCCTATTGGCCGGTCACCTTTCGCATCATTCCTTACTGGCATCGCGAAAGCACCAACAAAGTACAAGTCGACACGGTGGCGGGAACAGGCGCGGGCGAAGCTCAGATTACCAGCCATGGCTTCGACCTGAGCGGTTTGGATTTTCATACCGGCGGCACCATCGAAAAGAACATTTCGTTCTACGTCCTGCCCTCGTCAGATCCCACGGGGGCTTTCCATTTTGAGACGGTGATGGGACGCTTTGACAACCTCTTCGGCAGTTCGTGGCTGAATTTCAAGCTCGGCAAGTTCGAGTTGGACAACCTGGTCTCAGAAAAAAGAATACTGACGCTCACACCCATCTCCGGCGTCTATCAGACCTATCACTTCATTCCTGTCGGCGACGGCAATTTCTTCGGACAAATCGGTGATAACCAGCTCGGAATGGAAGTGATGGGGCACTCCCTCAACGATCGCACCCGGTACTCAGCCGCGCTCCTTAGCTCTAACGACGGAAATGTAAACTTGCAGTACGGAAATTCCTACAGTGGGTACTTTGCGGCGAGTCAGGCATTCGATGTCGGAAAGTTGGGCACAGACCGCGTCGGCTTCTACGCCATGATTGGCGAGGCACCCACATACTACTTGACCAATGGCGGGCCCACCGATCCCGCGAACGTAATTCCAGGTTCCGGCAGAGCGAACCGTTCGTTCAACCGCGAAGGCTTTGTGGGACTATTCTACTTCGGCAAGCTCGACTTCCAGGTAGTGACGCAACATGGCTGGGATAGCGCTTGGTTCGGAGCCGGCTTCGGAGACTTCGTCGGTGGTAACGCCGCGAACAATACGCCAACAACGACGCTGCCCGCTGGCGCCAGAGCCCCGAGTTGGAACGGATATTTGTTGGAGACTCATTACGTATACAGTCCACAGCTGATTTTCATTCAACGGTCGGAGTGGGAGCGAATGTCGCAACAAGCGAACCCGGCTTCGCCCTCGAATCTCGGCAACATCGACATGTACACCTTCGGGTTCCGCTACATGCCGATCATGACCAGCCGCGCCGGCTTCGCGTGGCATAACGAATATTCATGGGTGCGGCAAAAAGGAACTTCACCGGTCACGGGAACCGATTTGACCAGCAGCAGCTTGATGTCAGGCTTTGACTTCGATTTCTAAGGAGGAGAACATGCGTACACAAATGCTTAAATTCGCCGCGTGCGCAGTAGCAGTGCTGGCGTTTGCCGGCCTCTCCTTCGCACAAGTCACTGAATATCAGGAAGAGCGGAACTTGGGCATGGAAGCACACGCTGGCAATCTGACAGGGCATGCCAAAAGTGCAGCGATGAACTACCGCCGTTACTGTGCTGGCTGCCACGGAGTCTTAGGAGATGGTGAAGGCGAGAACGCGGTATGGCTCGATCCCAAACCGCGCAATTTCACTCTTGCGCAATTCAAATGTCGCTCGACTCCCAGCGGAACACTGCCGACTGACGAAGATCTTTTCGAAACTGTCGGTCGAGGCCTGGAATCTTCTAACATGCCATCCTGGAACCCGCTTTCGTCGCAGCAGCGGATCGACCTGATCGCTTATGTGAAGCACTTCTCTGACCGCTGGAAGACTGAAAAACCTGGACCTCCGATTGAAATTCCAGCCGAACCTGAGGCGACCGCCGATCGAATCAAAGCGGGGCAAGTGGTCTTCCAGAAGCTCGAGTGCTGGAAGTGCCACGGAGTCGAGGGCAGGGGGAACGGGCCTTCGGCGGACACGCTCACCGACGATCAAAACCGCCCAATTAAGCCCTTCAACTTCCACGATCAAACAAGATTTAAGTGCGGCAGCACCGATCGCGACCTCTATCGCATCTTCATGACAGGGCTCGACGGAACTCCAATGCCTTCGTTTTCCGATAACGTGAAACCGGAGGAGGCATGGGAGTTGGTGTTTTATTTGCGGACCTTACAGCCCATGCGCACGAAGGAGAAAGAGATCGCCAAGCAATTGGGATTGAAGCCGATCAACCCGAACGCCACCGCTCCAGCCAGCGCGCCGGCGCCGCAACCACAGACCAATGACACCAAACCCCAGTGAGTAGCGCGGGCGCTGGACCACAACTATAGGGGCCAAAGGAGAACGAGTCTATGAATAGACAATCAGGTTATAGAGCATTCGCTGTCTTATCAGGTGCACTCATTTTGACGGTTGTAATGATGGTTTCGCAGCGAAAAGTAAAAGCTTCGCCGCCATCAGAGAGCAGCATCATGGGCACCGTTAAGCTGGATGGCACCGCACCGCACCAACGCCCAATTGATATGTCCAAGGAACCGTCGTGTGCTGCTGAGCACAAGGCGAATCCGGTCACAACTGAGAACGTAGTGGTCGGGTCGGGAGGCGGACTCAAGAATGTGGTGGTTTATATCTCCGAAGGATGGAGTGGGCCCGAGCAAGCTGCCTCCGGTACTCCCACCTGGGACCAGCACGGGTGCCAGTACATCCCGCACGTGATGGGACTGGATGTGAATCAACACTTCAAGGTAACCAACAGCGATCCGACCTCGCACAATATCCACCCGATGCCGAAACCGGGTGGACCGAATCACGAGTGGAACAAATCCCAGCCCTCGGGGGCTCCGCCGATCGACACCTCGTGGCCAGCGGAAGAAGTTGCAATTCACGTGAAGTGCAACATTCACCCGTGGATGAGCGGCTACATGGTCGTCGTAAAAGGGCCTTATGGGGTCAGCGATGATAGCGGTTCGTTCAAGATTGAAAATGTGCCACCGGGGAACTACACGTTAACCGCGTGGCAGGAAACCTACACCCCACAAACGCAAAAGGTGACAGTAGCAGCAGGAAAACCTGTCACAGCAAACTTCACCTTCAAGGCGAAGTGATCGGTTGATCTAAAGGGGCCGCTGCGCAAGGCGGCGGCTCGAAAGGGCCGGATGACAACCGGTCTCAAGGCGAGGGCGAAATGGCAAAACTTTTTGCAGTTACCATCGTCGTGATCGTGATACTTTCCGCCATTCCCATCGTGCGGAACACCTGGCATCCGATGGAAGACATCTCGACCCACGGTCAAGCCATCGACGACCAGTTGTCGGAAACGATGATCGAAGCTGGTATTTCCTTCCTCGCGTCGCAGTTCATACTGGCATGGTTCATTTGGAAGTTCTCCGTCTCCAAAACGCAAAGCAAGAAGGCCAGCCCGGTTGAATCGAGGAGTTTTCCCGGCGGCGCCGCAGGCGTGGTGATCGCCTCGTTTGTGCTGGTAGGGGCGGAGGTGCTGGCACTGGGGGCTTTTGGAATAAAGGCATGGGCCAACATCTACTTCACGCCGCCTGCCGCCGATGCGATGCCGGTACAAGTGCAATCCGGGCAGTTCGCCTTTTATTTTCGCTATCCAGGGCCGGATGGAAAATTCGGCCCGATTCACCCCGACATGATCAACGAGGCCAACCAAAATATCTTCGGCCTCGACACCGACCACGATCCGGACTCAAAGGACGATATTGTAACCGCTGAAATGGCGATTCCGGTCAACCGAGAAGTCCGTCTGCTGATGCACTCTAAAGATGTCAGCCATTCCTTCTATGTGCCTGCGCTGCGAATTCATCAAGATTTTGTGCCGGGATTAGACCTGCAACTTCACTTCACGGCGACGAAGGTTGGCAGATATGAAATTGTGTGTAGCCAGCTGTGTGGTTTGGGGCATTACAACATGAGGGCATATTTGAGCGTGATGTCCAAGGAAGACTTTGATAGTTGGCTGAAGAAGCAAGCGACGCTTCAATAGCGGAGGCGAACACATGCACGACATGTCGGCGCACGCGGCGGCACATCATGGCCCGCCTACGACTTTTATCCGGAAGCACATTTTTAGCCTCGATCACAAAGTGATCGGCAAGCAATATTACGGTCTAGGCCTGGCTGCCGTGATCATTGGCATGGTGCTCTCCTGGCTGATGCGCATCC
>Ga0207053_10080_pt1 | contig 23917 bp, 19 predicted proteins | sample Alteio_BWMinCont_59_FD_153290 | JGI IMG/M metagenome (GOLD analysis project Ga0207053, IMG submission 153290) | Enriched cells from forest soil in Barre Woods Harvard Forest LTER site, Petersham, Massachusetts, United States -... | ecosystem: Environmental > Terrestrial > Soil > Temperate forest >...
TTCCGGCAAGATTGAGGAGTTCCGGCCGCTTGTGGACAACCAAGTCCGCATGTATGCCTGCGGACCGACGGTGTACGACTACGGGCACATCGGCAATTTTCGGACCTTCATTGCGGTCGACATTCTGCGCCGTTTCCTGCGCCAGAGCGGATATACGCTGCGCCATGTGATGAATATTACCGACGTGGACGACAAAATTATTCGCAACGCGGCTCAGGCTGGTATCCCGCTGAAGCAGTTCACGGCCAAGTATGAGACCGCTTTTCTAGAGGACGCAGCAGCGCTGAACATTGAGCAGGCGAAATTAGTCCACGCGACCGACCACATTCCCGAAATGGCGGAATTCATTGCGAACCTCGCGGAAAAGGGATTCGCCTATCGCACCGATGATGGGTCGTATTACTTCCGCATCGCAAAGTTTCCCGAGTACGGCAAGCTATCTAAAAAAGATTTTGCCGGAATGGAAGACGGTGCGCGCGTCGATGTGGACGAATATGAAAAAGACAGTGCCCGCGATTTCGCGCTCTGGAAGGCCCCCAAACCGGGCGAGACCTCGTGGGACAGCAGGATCGGGCGTGGGCGTCCCGGCTGGCACATCGAGTGTTCGGTGATGTCGATGGAGGAGTTAGGGGATAGTTTCGATCTTCACGCCGGCGGCGAGGATCTGATTTTTCCGCATCACGAGAATGAGATCGCTCAGTCGGAGTCAGCCACCGGCAAGCCTTTTGTGCGGTTCTGGTTCCATGCGCGCTTTCTGCTCGTCGAGGGCGAAAAAATGTCCAAGAGCTTGGGGAATTTTTATACCCTGCGCGACTTGGTGCTGAAGGGCCACAAACCTTCCTCAATTCGATATCTCCTTAGTTCGGTGCCCTACCGTCACCAGCTAAATTTCACCTTCGGCGGCCTGCAGCAAGCGGCGGCATCCGTCGAACGCCTTCGCAATTTTCGTTTGCGGTTGCAGACTACAAATTTCCCTGCGGGATCGAACCTGAGCCTGGCGACATTGGCAAATGAAACTTCCGCCCGCGTGCGTGACGCTCTGAATGAAGACCTGAACACGGCGCAGGCGCAGGCCGCACTTTTCGACATGGTGCGAGTCGCCAACGCCGCCATCGATGCCGGAGAGATGAAGCAGGCGGACGCGCCGCCTCTGCTTTCCACATTGGATCAGTTCGATGAGATCTTCGCGGTGCTAAAAGATGATGATGCCGGCAAAATGCAGCGTGTGGCGGATTGGGCCAGGTCTGAGGGTCGGGAGAAGGACATCAGCCCGGAGTTGATCGAGGCGCTGCGATCAAACGCGTTGTCGGACGAGCAAGTCAACCAAAAGGTAGAGCAGATGAATGCGGCGCGAACCGCCAAGAACTTCGCCGCTTCTGACGCAATCCGTGCGGAGCTTACCGCCAATGGGATACTTATCGAGCAGACCAAAGAAGGAGTGCGATGGCGGCGAAAATGACTTGGAACGAAGTTGGAGGCTCGCGCGTCCTAGCACGTGCTCTGTCCTTCGCTCCGACTCGCCTGTGGAAAACTTTTGTCAAGCCCCCCAGAAGGCCCGATTCTCCATAAGCCAAACAAAATGCGGCAAAAATAAAGTTTGAAAACGTGGCACAATCACCCCAGCAAAATTGCTATTCTGAAAATAGAAGGATTTCTGAGTCGGCCGTGCGCGGGTCTGCTTCTCCACTTCCGTCATCTGTCACCCAATTCTGAAATGTTAAAATCGAGGTTCCGTGGAACCGATTGCTCCGACTCTTGAGAAGGTCGTCGCAAAAAGTTTGCGAGGCGCTGCTGACGGCCCGCTGCTCGCCTGGCCTCTGGCCTGCGGGTCAGCCGTGGCAGACCGCACTCGAGCATTAACCTTCCGCAACGGTGTGTTGTGGATCGAGGTGCCCGACGCGGGGTGGCGGGCAGAGCTGAGGCACCTGGCGCCGCGATATCTGGCTGCGATCAATCGCTATTCAGCCAGTTCTGTTGACAGAATTGAGTTTGTGCTCGCTGCAGGAAAGTAGTTCTACTCTGCGGGGCGTGCTTTAGACACTTTCATGAAAGTCACTGAAAAAAACGTGGCCTATGTAGCTGATCTTGCCAACCTCGAATTGAGTGAGGAGGAACGCAATCGCATGGTCCGCGATCTGAACTCGATACTCGGCCATGTGGACTCGCTTAACGAGCTCGATACGAAAAACGTTCCGCCAATGGCCCAGGTGTCTGACCGATATGGCCTGGACGAGTCAAAAAAGGGCAGCGAACGTTTCGCTTATGCCAGCCGCGACGACGTGAAGGAAGGCTTACGCAAATCGTTTCCGACTGAAGTAGCGTTAGCCAACGCGCCCGATTCCGATGGAACATTTTTCAAAGTGCCGAAAGTTATTGAAAGATAGAAATCAGTGGTCAGTGATTGGTGGTTAGTGGTTAGTGGTTAGTGACTTGTAACCTGTGCCAGCCTCTTCCCACTAGCCACTGACCACTAATCACTACCAAATACATGGATCTCACCGGCCTCACCATCGACTCCGCTCGCTCTGCCGTAGCCGAGCGCAAGACTAGCGCGACCGCGCTGGCTGAGGCTTTCTACGCAAAAATTGAGTCGGACGATCCGAAGATCGGCGCTTATTTAATTCTTTCGAAAGAACGCGGGCTGGAGAAAGCGTCAGAAATTGACCGGCTGGCAAACAAAGGCGACAACTTGCCGCCGCTTGCTGGCGTGCCAGTGGGAATCAAAGACGTTCTGATCACCAAAGGAGTCCGCACCACGGCGGGCTCGAAGATACTCGGCAACTTTGTTCCGCCCTATGACTGCACGGCAGTCGCACGCCTCGAAGCTGCAGGCGCTGTCGTTCTTGGCAAACTCAATTGCGACGAGTTCGCCATGGGATCGTCGAACGAGAACTCCGCGTTCCAGCCGGTGCACAATCCACGCGATTTGAGCCGTGTTCCCGGCGGATCGTCCGGGGGCTCGGCAGCAGCGGTCGCCGCGGACATGGCGGTTGCGACGTTAGGCTCCGACACAGGTGGTTCGATCCGGCAGCCGGCATCGTTTTGCGGTGTGGTCGGGCTGAAGCCGACTTACGGGCGGGTATCGCGCTATGGCTTGATCGCATTCGCTTCATCGCTAGACCATATCGGTCCGCTGACGAAAACCGTCAAGGACGCCGCGATCATGTTGCGTACCATTACGGGACGCGACCCCATGGATTCAACTTCAGCTGAGGTTCCCGTTCCAGACTACGTTGCTGAGCTCGACAAACCGGTCAAGGGCATGAAGGTCGGAGTTGCCAAGGAATATTTCGGGGAAGGTCTCGATGCTGAGCTTCGAAGTGCGATTGAGGCTGCGATCCAGAAGCTCGGGAAGCTTGGATGCGAGATCGTCGAAGTGTCGCTTCCGCATACCAAGTACGCGATTCCGGCTTATTATCTGGTTGCAACCGCCGAAGCATCATCGAACTTGGCACGGTTTGACGGCGTGCGTTATGGATTTCGCGCGAAGGATGCTCGGTCGCTTTCAGATATGTATCGCCGTACCCGCGACCAGGGCTTTGGGACAGAAGTGAAGCGCCGCATCATGCTGGGAACATACGCGCTCAGCGCGGGATATTACGACGCGTACTATTTGAAAGCACAGCGCGTGCGCACTCTGCTGACTCGCGACTTCGAGGAAGCATTCAAGAAAGTCGACGCAATCGTCGCGCCCACGACTCCTACGGCGGCGTTTAAGTTGGGCGAAAAAGTAGATGACCCGTTGGCGATGTATCTGGCAGATATCTACACAGTGACGGCGAATCTGGCTGGCATTCCGGGAATTTCAATTCCTGTCGGCGTGACCAAAGCAAAGCTTCCAATCGGCATGCAGATTTTTGGCAAGCACTTCGCTGAGAGCACGATTCTGCGCGTGGCGAATGCGTACGAAAAAGCGACTTAGCTGCGACGCGTACGGGCGAGGACGCCCGTACCTCCAAAATCAGGGTTTCGTGGAGGCACGGGCGTCCTCGCCCGTGCAAACTTAGATCGGCTCGTAGTACCGTTCTCCCGCGCAGCTTCGGCATAACACTTTGCCGTCGCGGCGGATTTCGCGGCGGAAGTTGATTCCTTCGCCGCACATTTCACAGACAATACGTTCGCCTTTGTATCCGGGGAATTCTTCCGCAGGCAGTTCAACTTTCACCCATTGCATGGTGAACAGGTCGTCGTCTGCAATTTCGCGATACGCCAACATCTGCTGTTTGTTCTTTTCACTGAGTTCAGGATGCATCTGGCGTGCGAGGGACTTTGACGATTCCTTCGCGACAACACGAACTGCGCGGCCGGTGCTCACATCAACAAACGTAGCTGCGACTTTGCCCCAGTCGCGGAACTTCAACGCGCGCTTTCCCAGACGGCAGCCGGTCACAACGGCGACGGCATCGGTGGCGCAGCGGTCAATCTCAACAAACGTAACCAGGCGCTTGCGGTCCCTACCTTGAGGATCGTCGATCCCGAGCTTCTGTAGACCGAGCATCGCCATGCGTACGCCGAGCACCTGCCCGGCGCACAGGTGTCCGTGCGCTTGTTCGGCATCGCGGAGATAGTCATCGAGAGATTTCATTAGAAGCAGGTTTCAAAGTTTCAAAGTTTCAGAGTTTCGCGAGTGTAAACGTCTCACAACCATCGTGACGTTGGGGCTTTGAAACCTTGAAACATCGAAACATTCAAAAGGAGCAGTATGAATTCTAAATCGAAAGCCTTCCTTGCCCTGGTGCTGGCGATTGCGATCGCCGCCACTGGATGCAGCGCGCAATGGGTCAACATTGCTTTGCAAGATTTGCCCGTGCTTACTCAGATGGCCTTAAACATAGCCACGCTGGTGAGCGCTCTTGCCTCAGGTCAGCAGGCCAGCACTGCAGACATCGCGGTGATTCAAAACATTTCGGCGCAAGCCAGCCGGGACCTGAATTTGTTGCAGACCCTGTACGGCGAATACAAAGCCAATCCGAGTGCTACCACACTGCAGAAGATCCAGAATGCGATGGCTGACCTGAATCAGAACTTGCCGACCCTGCTTCAGTCCGCGCACATCTCCAATCCCACGTTGTCGGCGCGAATCACTGCCGCAGTGAACCTGATTCTCACAACGGTGAATAGCTTCGCTGCTTTGATGCCACAAAGTTCCGCTGCGACCACGCGCAAAGCTCCCACCCACTCCCTCCTTCACGCCAATGATTTGAAGAAACTCTGGAACCAGCAAGTCTGCGCGCCCACGGGAAGTCCAGCCCTGGATGCGGCGTTCGCAGCAGGCATATTGCGGTAATACCACGGCCAACCAGCCACTAAATCTAATCTCGGAGTCCTAATGTCTCTGCCCGTTATTGCTGTTACCAATGCCTCCACTTGCCTGTCAGATGCGCAGGTGGAGGCCGTCCTTCCCGCGCTACAAAAACAGGTGACTGGCGAGTTCCAAGCCTATTGGGAGCTGGATTGCACCCTTTCATTTCTGTCGAAAGACCAACCCCTCACACAGGGTTGGTGGCAGATCGTGGTGATGGACGATCCCGATCAGGCCGGCGCTCTCGGGTATCACGAGTTAACCAGCCAAGGCGCGCCGTTAGGGAAAATCGCCCAACTTGATATCGACAGTGGGTCGTCCTGGACCGCGACCCTGAGCCACGAGTTGCTGGAGATGCTGGCTGATCCCTGGATCAACTGGTGCGCCGTCGGCACTGACAGCAAGATTTATGCGCTCGAAGTGTGCGATGCCGTCGAAGCCGACAATCTCGGATACTTCATCGACGGCGTGCTGGTTTCAGATTTTGTGACCCCTGCCTGGTTCGAGCCTACATGCGCCGACCGCATGGATTTCAAACAGCACCTCGCAAAGGAATTGGAACTCGCACGCGGAGGCTATATTTCGATTTTCGATCCGCCCAACGGGTGGACGCAAGTGACGGCAAAGGGCAAAGGCGGTCCGCGTATTCTGCCCGGCAGCCGCCGCCAGAGAAGGAACCTGATTCGCCCATCGTGGAGAAACAGCTTGCGTTAGCGAGTCAGAACCGACTCTTCAGCTCAAGACGAGATCTTTATTTCCAGAGGGAATTCACGGCGAACGAATTGCATTGCTTCTTGCTTTGACTGCAATTGTGCATTGAGCTGGGCGTCTTCGATGGCCGAGAGAATTTCTTTGAACTGCGGGCCGGGAGAATATCCGGCTGCAATAAGATCGTCTCCCGTGACCAGCGGCGCGGGACGCACAGTTTCCGGCGGCAGCTCGTTCATTTTTTCTCGGGTGAAGTTGTAAAGACGCAGGTTGCGGTGACTGGATTCGCAATCCAACCGATGCAGTTCCAAGTGCTGCTCGAAACGCGGCAGCCGGATGAATTTCTTGAACGTCGAGGGGCTCATGCGCTCCACGTCGCCAAAGCGCATGTGATTCTCGACCAGAGCTGAAATCTGCTTTGTCTCCTCGTTAGAAAAGCGCAGTCGCCTGCAGATCGCCTCCGCCATTCTTGTCCCCACGCGCGCGTGCTCGTCGAATCGGATGCGGTCAGGCGCGCGGCGAAATGTCGGCGGCTTGCCGACATCGTGCAAGAGCACCCCCCAGGCCAATGCCGCGGGACAAGGCTGCGGTAATTTCTCCAGCATCAGCAGCGTGTGTACGTACACATCGCCTTCAGGATGGAATTCGGGCGGCTGCTCGACTCCCTTCATCGCATCAATTTCCGGAAGCACCTCGCGGAGAAGTCCGGTTTCATCGAGCAATTCAAACGCCCGGCGCGCGTGGTCTTCCGTCAACATGCGCGTGAGTTCGTCACGCACACGTTCTCGAGAGACCTGCTCAATTTGCGGAGCGAGTTGCTGAATAGCTACAAACGTCGCAGGCTCAATTGTGTATTCGAACCGCGCCGCAAAACGTACTGCCCGCAACATTCGCAGCTTGTCTTCCCCGAAGCGTAGCGCCGGATTCCCAATGGCGCGAATGATCTTCGATTTGAGATCGGGTTGGCCGCCCACATAGTCGAGAACTTTATTTTCGACCGGATCAAGCAGCAAGCCGTTGATGGTGAAGTCGCGACGCTGCACATCCTCGCGAGGATCGCGGCTAAAGCGGACTTGATTAGGATGCCGGCCGTCGGAATAACCAACGTCACAGCGGAAAGTTGCAACCTCAACACAGGATTTGTGGTGGTGTCCCAGGGCGAATGCCTCGTCTGCAACAACACTCCGTTCTGACTCTCCGTTCTGCTTGCGCTCCGGCACCAGCACTACTCCAAACTTCGCCCCCACAGCATAAGTTTCAGGAAAGATGCGCATGACTTCGTCGGGTGTGGCATCCGTCGCAACGTCATAATCGGCAGGCTCACGCCCCAGCAGAAGATCGCGGACGCAACCTCCAACTAGATAGGCCTGGTGACGGCGCTGCCGCAGGTCGGCGACGATCGAATTGGCGAATTCACGCACGTCCTCATGATACAGAGGCACGCCACCGACAGAGTGGCCCATCCCACGCTCGCACCCGTCGTACATGTCCGGTTGCCATCTATGGCAGGCATGTCCGCACTTCTACACTGAACTTACCTCAGAAGCAGCAATTATCCCTTCCAGCGGTAGGCGTCTTTTTGCGGTAGTCCGATGTGGGCGAGGACGCGGCATGCGAATTCGTGTGCCATCTGGTCGAGGGTAGCAGGCCGGAAATAGTAGGCCGGAATTAGCGGAAAGATGGTCGCGCCGGCATCGGCTGCGCGGTACATGTTGCGGATGTGAATTTTATTGAGTGGCGTCTCGCGGACGCATAACAAAAGCTGGCGTTTCTCTTTCAGGCTGACATCGGCAGCACGCTCGATGAGGTGCGAAGCAATGCCGTTGGCAATGCGGGCCAGGGTTCCGACGCTGCACGGCAGCACGACCATGGCGTCGGCAGGATAAGAGCCACTGGCGACATTGGCGCCGATATCGGTATTCGATTGTTGATGGATTTTGCGGGATGCGTGACCAAGTACTTGGCTAATGAGATTGTTGCGTCCGCGCAGTCCAAGTTCCTCAGCCATGACGCGAAGCGCACTGTCTGAGGCGATGAAGTTCACGCTCTGAACACGAGTATCGCGATCGACGGCCAGCAATAGATGGCGTAGAAATAGCGATCCGCTGGCTCCGGTTGTGGCAATGGTCAGATTTTGCGGTGGGTTCGGCAATCGAGTTCTGAGAATAGGCAGCTAGGGCCAGACAGTCAAGACGGGTATGGCAAAGCGATCAGGTAAGCAGTCGCGGAGAACGGCGGCCCAGATGAATGCACTGGCGGCGGTTCGGCACGACATCGGCTCTCAGGATGCAGGCGGCGGCCGCAGGTACCTTCGCGAATTCACCCAAGAGTTCCGGGAATACGATTCCGTCCTTTCTCAGAAGCAGCTTCAGGAAAAGATCGCGGCCGCGGACATCGTTCTTATCGGTGATTACCATGCGTTGCCCTCATGTCAACGTTTCGCGGCAGAAATGGTCGAAGCATCGGCGCAAGAACGGCGAGTGGTGCTGGGCGTAGAAGCGGTACTGGCACGCGATCAGCGCATTCTAGATGCGTGGTGGCGACGGGAAATTCCGGAAGACGAACTCAGGCGAAGGCTTCGGTTTGATCGCGAGTGGGGTTATCAATGGGAGCCGTTCTATGAGCTTCTGTGCAGCGCGCGTGACCACACCGACGGTGTTTATGCCCTCGATTGCATGCCCAGGGAAGACTTGCGCCGGATCCGATCACGCGATCGGCACGCTGCAGCAAAAATCGCGGAGATACGCGAATGTCATCCAAACGCTGCGATCTTCGTTCTGTTCGGGGAATCCCATATGGCGCCCCAGCATCTCCCGCTCGCATTGCGAGAATTGGTGCCGAAGGAAAAACTCTTGACGGTGCTGCAAAATGTGGACGCGCTCTATTGGAAAGCAGTGGCCCAGCAGGCTCCCGCGGTGAGCATGGGAGAAGATGCGGTTTGCGTTTTCAACTCCAGCCCGTTGGAGAAATACGAAAGCTATCGCTTATGCCTCGCTCGGTGGAACGCCGCTCTGGATGATCTTCCGGACTTCGCCCCGGCGATTTACAACCTGATTTTTTCACTGGCGAGGTCCTTAGGGTTCCGCCTTGATTCACCGCGCAACGGGACACAACCGAGATATCTCGCGGATTCGCTGCCCGAAGTTGTAACGTTCGATCAATATCCGGCGAGCGAGGCCGCGAGATTTGAAGAGAGGTCTTGCGTATACGTGCCGGACGCGAATCTATTCGTTATTCGTGAATTCCAAATGGCCGATGCGGCCGAAGAATGTGCCCGCTTTCTTCATTCCGTCTGCCGGGGGGTGACCAGACTTTCTGAGCAGGCACAACCGGTCGAAGATGCGCTGGCGCGTTTCAGTTCACGTCTGCTATGTCCGGAATTTGACCTGGCAGATCAAAGTGCGACGCTCGGGGATTCCCTGTACCAAGGTTACCTTGCCGGAAAGGTCTCGTCGCTGGCATTGCGGCGGCTTTTCCTGGCCAAGTTGGAAACCCGCGAGCAGGTGCACCGAACATCTTCGGCACTCGAAGGTCTGGCGAGAGCTTAGCTCCGGCGCTCACGTCAATTTCGCCTTCCACATTCCCGACAGCCCACCTCATGGCTCGTGCGATGCTAATCTGAGTGTCGACCGATGCGCGTAGAGTGACCCCTTGAACCCCGAATCCATTCGTAAACTTTTCGAGCAGGTGCGCGCAGGCAAACTTTCACCTGACGATGCCGTAGATCAGCTACGACATCTTCCTTTCGAAGATTTAGGATTCGCCAAAGTAGACCACCACCGCGCCTTGCGAGTAGGCGTCCCCGAAGTAATTCTGGCGCAGGGCAAAACGCCAGCCCAAGTTGCGGGCATTTTCAAGCAGCTTGCCCAGCATGGCAAAAATGTGTTGGCGACTCGCGCTAGTAAAGAACAATCTTCCGCGGTAAAGAAAACCGTTCGCGGCGCGAAATTTGAGGAAAGCGCCCGCGCAATTGTTCTTCGCCGCGACAACAAGATTTATGGCAAAGGGTTGATCACCGTCATCTCCGCTGGAACCAGCGACATCCCAGTTGCGGAGGAAGCAGTGGTCACTGCTTCCATCATGGGCAACGAAGTCGAGCGGCTTTACGACGTTGGAGTCGCAGGTATCCACCGTTTGCTGGCACATCGTGAGGGCATCAGCCGGTCGCGGGTGATTATCGTCTGCGCCGGTATGGAGGGCGCACTCCCCAGTGTCGTCGGTGGCCTAGTCGGAGTGCCGGTAATTGCCGTTCCCACCAGCGTGGGTTATGGCGCAGCCTTCCAAGGAATGGCGGCATTGCTGGGCATGATGAATTCCTGTGCTTCCAATGTATCCGTGGTCAACATCGATAATGGATTTGGCGCGGGCTATGTCGCTTCCTTAATAAATCGACTTTAGTTGTAAAAGGGCTGTAAATATCCACAGGAGACCCATTTTGGTTCTTGATTTTTAACAGTGGGTGCGGATTAAATAGACGTAGATGGAGGCGCGATATGGTTTCGAAATGCGCCAACCCCGATTGCTCTGCTCCCTTCCGCTATTTCCACACTGGAAAGCTTTTCCGAGCTGAAACCGCGTCCGGATTCGACCGCCGCCGCGCTATGGGCCAAGATGCCCAGCAGAGTAAGCCTCTGCGCCGCCTGGAATTTTTCTGGCTATGCGAAGACTGCTCTGGAAAAATGACCCTCTCCTTCGACAGGGATTCGGGTGTCACAGTACGCCCGAACGAAAGCGCGCGCTCCGCGGCAGCCGCCTAGACTTCGGCCCGCGAATACTTCCCGGTGAGAGCGTTCCAGCGGATCGCCAGCACCTCGGTGAACATGCGGAGGCCGTCCCGAAGAGGACTTATGCGCGTTCCCTCCGAGTGGGACCAAACGACGGCCACCTCTTTTACATTCAATCCGCACCTGTGCGCTAGGTAAAGCAATTCTGCGTCGAACCCCCAGCGTTCGATTGTCTGCTTGGGAAAAAGCATACGAGCTGAGCTACGAGTAAAGGCCTTAAAGCCGCACTGCGTATCTTTAAACTTCAGTCCCAAGAGAATTCGTAGTGCCAGGTTGAAGATTCGCCCATAGAATTGCCGCAGCAATGATTGCCGTTGTGTCTGCAGATCCGGCTGAACCCACCGCGATCCGATGGCTACATCAACTCCAGCCTGAATCGCCGCGAAAAGCTTGCTCGCCTCTTCGATTGGCGACGACAAGTCTGCATCGGTGAATAGCAGTATCTCGCCATTCGCGTTCAACATCCCGTTGCGCACGCTGAATCCCTTACCGCGATTGCCGGGATTTTCGATGAGTCGCACTTCGGGATTTTTACGCACACACTCCCGAACTAGATCCGGTGTATTGTCGCGGGACCCGTCGTTAACGACGATCACTTCGGCATCCCACCTACGTTCGGTAATGTGGTTTAGCACACGGTCGAGTGTAGCGCCTAAGCGTGCGCCTTCGTTGTACGCAGGAATGATGATGCTGTATTGAGCCATCAAGCGTCCGCTCGGCCAGGACACCCGAGCGACCATGAAAAGGTATCATGTAAAGGGAAAGCGATTGCCTTGATCGAGCTACGCCACTCGCTTTTGCAGTGCCAACATTGCGAAAAATTCGTCTACCAGGGTCGGATCCCAGAAACCGGCCCGGGCTTCATCATGCATGGTGAAGGCGGCGTGATCATGAGTCAACGCCGGCTTGTACGGGCGGGCAGTAGTGAGCGCATCGTAAACGTCAACCACTTGGAGAATACGCGCGAGCAACGGAATACCTTGCCCTTCAAGGTTGTCAGGATATCCAGTCCCGTTGAAGTGCTCATGATGACTCCGGATGATGGGCAGTACCAGACGCAGCGACTTCAGCGGCCGACAAATATTTTCCCCGGTAATCGGGTGCTGGCGCATAATTGCCCACTCTTCGGAATTAAGATTGGCGCCCTTCTTCAGAATTTCATCGGGAACGGCAATCTTGCCCAAATCGTGCAGATAGCCGCCCCGGCGCAAGGCAGTGACATTTTCTTCATCCAGATGCAGATGCCTTCCCAGGTTGCTGGCATTCTTCGCCAAGCGCTCGCAATGCCCCTCGGTATAAGGATCGCGGCTTTCAACGCTTAAGCCCAGCGTGCACAAAACGCTTTCCGCAGTCTCCAGCTCATCCGTAAATTCCTTAAGTTTGAGCAGTGATTTGACTCGAGCGAATAGCTCCTCAGGGAATATTGGCTTGCTGAGGAAATCGTCAGCACCTGCTTCGATACCGCGCACCCGGTCTTCTCGTTCCGCAAGGCCGGTAATAAGCACAAAAGGGATGAGGCGAGTTACGGGATTTTCCTTCAGGTCGTGACATAGCTCATACCCTGATTTGCCCGGCATAATCACGTCAGAAAGCACCAGATCAGGAGGATGCTGGAAGATCTCTGCCTCGGCCTTGGCCGCATCGGGAAGCGCTACCACGTCGTACCCCCGGGAGGACAGCAGGTCCTGCATCAGATTCATTGTGTTGGGGTTATCATCCACGACGAGGATTCTAGGAAGGCGACGACGTAGCGAGAGATCGTTTGCTCCCGGGCCTTCCGGGGGCAAGGCGTACAGGGCAGAGACTTTCCGGAACCACTCCATAAGCGAACGACCGCAAACTCCATTTTAATCCGAAAAAACGTTTTACCAGGATAAATTTCTGTGGAATCCCAGGAATGAGAGAACGAAGGTCGCGATTTTTTCGGTGAGCGCGCGCATAGGCCGAATGCGATGTTGAGCTCACATTCACCAAAAACTAAGCACCCGCGGAAAGTTTGTGCGTGTTCTTGGTTCGCGCGATTCCGTATTGGCGAATCTTGTACAGAAGTGCTTTGTAACTGATTTGTAACAATACGGCTGCCTGCTTCCGGTTCCAGTTGGTCTCGTCCAGGGCCTTGGCGATCGCTTCAGCTTCGGCGCCATCCTTAGCGCTGCGCGCCAGCGATTTCAGACCGCCCCCGCTCTCTGACCCACTGCGCGGAGCAGCAGGTTCGAACTCCGCTCCCGTGCCATCGGTCCGAGGCTTCAACTCGTTGATTGCAAGCTTTTCATCGCCGAGGACTAGATATCGCTTTACAAAGTTACCCAGTTCGCGCAGATTTCCCGGCCATGAATAATTCGCACAGGCCAACAACATCTCCGGGGAATAAGGTAGCGGCGCTCGGGCATACTGCTCCGACAACTGAGTCATGAAGTGTTTCAGCAGGATCGGAATTTCTTCTTTACGTTCCCGGAGCGGCGGAATCTGCAACGTAAACGCATTCAGCCGGTAGTACAGATCTTCGCGAAGACGCTTGTTAGCGAGCGCTTCCGGAATATTGATGTTGGTCGCGGCCAATATCCGCACGTCGACCTTGATTACCGAACGGCTGCCTAAGCGTGAGAATTGCTGGTCCTGCAGGACGTGGAGAAGTTTGGCTTGTAGCGAAGGCGGCATCTCGCCAATTTCGTCGAGCAGGATCGTCCCCTTGTTGCTCAGCTCAAATTTTCCCGGTTTGGCGTGAGTTGCCCCAGTGAACGCACCCTGCTCATAACCGAACAACTCGCTTTCCAGCAAGTCCGCCGGGACCGCGGCGCAATTGACTTTCAAGAACACGCGATGCGCGCGCGGTGAAAGCTTATGGATCAACCGCGCCATCACTTCCTTGCCGGTGCCGCTTTCGCCCAGCATCAATACTGGGATGTCAACGTTCGCTACTAGCGCAGCCTGCGATCGCAGCTTGCGCATATTGGCGCTAGCGGCAACGAAAAAGGTCTCATCTCCCAAATCTTCAACTTCCCCGCCATAATTTTGCTGATTAGTGCCCAAACATTGGTCGATAACCGCGTCGAGCTCGGCTTTCTGAAAGGGTTTGGTAATGTAGTCAACCGCACCCAGCCGGATGGCTTGCACTACTTTTTTGGTGTCATTCACGCACGAGAGCATTACGACTTTGATGTTCGGCTGGAGCTTGCGCAGACCCTCCAGCGTTTCCAAGCCGTCAATGCCGGGCATAAGCAGGTCGAGCAGGACGAGGTTGGGCTCCATGCCTTTCTCCACCAGCTGCAGCGCCTGCTCGCCAGTCGAAGCCGTCTCGACGTGGTGGTCATCAATCTCGAGCAGCGTCCGAATGTAGCGCTGCATTCCGGGTTCGTCATCCACCAACAGGATTTTAGATTTATCGCTCATTATCTTTTCCCTTCGAGCTCTACCGCCGCATTCAATGGAACAATGAAAGAAAACTTGCATCCTGCACCGGGCTCACTTTCCACCCAGATTTTGCCCGCCATGGCCGACACCAGGCGTCGCGCTATGGCCAGGCCCAACCCCATGCCCTCGGTTTTCTCATTGGTCGGCAAACGGAAGAAGTCGTCAAAAATTTCCAGGTGATATTCGGGAGGAATTCCAGGACCGGTGTCCGAAACGCTGATCTTGACCGAGTTCGGCGCCGTCAATGGCCGACGACGACGTTCCTGAGAGATAGCGGGCTTTGCAATTGACCGCCGTTCCCACATATATGGTTCGGCATGAAGCCAAACCGTACCTCCGGAAGGTGTGAACTTGGATGCATTCTCCAACAGATTCGATATGACTCGTTCCACTTTTGGCGCGTCGAAGGGGAATTCCTGCACTTTTTCATTGGCCAGAAAATACATCGCCAGTCCCTTCTCTTGAAAGCGGGGGGACCAGAGGCGGCAAACTTCCGAAAGACAGGCATTGATGTTACCCGGTTCAAACTTCATTTTGAGTTCGCCGGTTTCGAGCACGCTGAAGCTCAGGAAATCCTGGATATAACGCTGCAGCCGTTGGCCGTTTGAGCGCATATCGCGAAGCACTTCGCGCTGGCGCTCATTCAAGGTCCCCAGCTTTTCGCTTTGCAGCATTTCGACGTACCCGTTCAGAATTGACAAGGGGGTCTTTAAGTCGTGCGCGGCTGAGGCAAGTGCGTTCGTCGTCCTGAGATATCGCTCTTGTAGTTGGGAGAATTCCGGCGATTCCTCAACTACGGAGGCCTGGTTAGTAGAAGTTGACGGGCTTTCCCTTCTCGGAGCGGGTGATTCCTGGGGCACTGAAGACAGTTGGGGCATAGTGAGCAATCACTGTGAGGGAGGGCCGGCAAACCAAGCTGCTGGAGACTGGTCGCCGTACTAAGAATGCTAGGGTACGAACTGAGGAGTGTCAACGAAAAATGCAAAACATTTGCCAGTTTTCGGTAAACTCTTTCCAAAGTCATCCCGGCAAAAAAACGTATTATGCCCATTTAAATTAGGTAAGCAGCCTGTGATACCCGGCAGATATGCCCTTTTTGCCCGGAGATCACGGAAATACCGTTCGTTGCAACCGTGACCTCCCGAGCAACTAGCATTTGTTTGGCACCCAAGGTGCGACAGACATAAGACTTCGGTTGGAAAGGGTAAGCTGCTTGGATCGTCCTCTTCCGAAAATTGAGCGCCGGGCCTGGACGCGACTCCCCTTACCAATACCCCTCTTTGTGCGAAGCCGCGATTCCAAAGGCAAAGACCTCCTGGAATTCGCTACCGCGCTAAATATCTCAGCCGGCGGAGCATTAGTGGCAATGCACGGTGCTTTGCGGCCAGTAGCGCAGGTTTCGCTGGAGATCCCCAGCGCCCCATTGCCCTCATCGGCCCCTCTGCGCAAGAGTTCGCGTAATTTGCGCGCGAAAATCGTTCGCGTAACCCATGGTGACGGATATAACCTTGTGGGGCTTAAGTTCGTGCAACCTCTCCTATCCGACGAAACTCGTCGAACTGTGCCTAGACGGAAAGTTGCTTCTTCGGTGTGAAAAGTTTTTCCTACTGCTCAGGTGCGCTTTTGATCGCCTAAGCCTTCAACTCACGTTCACGCCGCCCATCCCTTCGTCGGACGTAAATTTATTATCTTCAGGTATTTAGGCTCCACCTTCAGTTCTTTACAACATGGGGATGAGGTTTGGTTGATGGGGTGCACACCTCAATCTCAGTATCAGGAGCCGCACCGCTATATGTCGAGCACAATGACAAATTCTGTCAGTTCACTTGCACAATCTCTCGGCGAAATTCCGCCAGAGGCCGTAGTTTTTGGCCAATCTGAGGTCATGCAAGCCCTCCGCTCCCGGCTCGACAAGGTGGCCTCGGCCAACGTCCCGGTTCTTATTCATGGCGAAAGCGGCACCGGTAAAGACATCATTGCCCGTCTCGTCCACGCACGCTCTCCGTGGAGGTCTGGACCATTTGTAAAAGTGAATTGTCCCGCCATTCCTGGCACATTGCTGGAAAGCGAACTTTTTGGATACGAGCGCGGCGCATTCACCGGGGCTTACGGCTCGAAGCCTGGGCGCGTAGAAATGGCCCACCGCGGTACGCTTTTCCTGGACGAAATCTCTGAACTCGACATGTCTCTGCAATCGAAGCTCTTGCAGCTTCTGCAGGATGGACAGTTCTGCCGCATCGGCGCTCAAGCCGATAAGAAAGTAGAAGTGCGGGTAGTTTGCGCCACCAACCGCAAGCTGGAAGAAGAGATTGAGAACGGAAACTTCCGCCAGGACCTTTACTATCGCATCAACGTCGTAAACCTCTTTATGCCGCCGCTGCGTGAGCGGCGTGGCGATATAGACGGTCTGGTGAGCTATTTTCTCGAGTATTACAACCGCAAGTACAACTGCAAGGCGAGGCCGCTTTCATCCGAGCTGACTGAGATCTTGCAGAAGTACCACTGGCCAGGAAATATTCGCGAGCTGGAGAATCTGGTTAAGCGGTATGTGATCCTGGGCAGCGAAGAGGTCATCAGCAACGACTTACAGCCGCGCGAGAACGACTTTCTGGCTTCGGACATTAATCTCGACGGGCCCATTTCTCTGAAAAAGCTCACCCGCCAAGCCACGCGAGCGCTTGAGCGCAAGATCATCCTGAAGGTGCTGCACAATCATCATTGGAACCGCAAGCAGGCGGCAAAGACCTTAAACATCAGCTACCGGGCCCTACTGTATAAGATCCGTGACGCGGGACTTCCACCCAATCGCGCCCGCCGCCCACCTGAGACGGCTAAGACCCAGGTAGCTGCCGATTAATCCAATTGTTACCGAACTGAGCTTTAGCCTTACCTCGCGGTCTCACTTCTGGACAGCTGCCGACTTTGGCACAGTTAAGGCATCCTGCCTATTGACGGACTGTACACTCCGTACTATCTTCGTGTCCTTCCCCACGTAAGTAGCTGGACGTGTGTCCAGAAATGGACCTTCTACTTTTCGGCTCGACGGAGAAGTTCGATGAGAATCGCACGCTGTTTCTGTTTCCTCTCTGTAGTTCCCTTTCTTCTGTGCCTGCGATCACTGGCTGCCGACTGGCCGCCGATTAACCCGGAAGAGCTAAAGATAACCGAAGAACCTTTAGCTCCAGGAGCGCCGGCAATTTACCTCTATAGGCAAGTGGATCGCGACGATAGTCAGGGGCGAGAGTACAACTACGTGCGAATCAAAATATTAAAAGAGGAAGGACGAGAGCACGCAAACGTCGAACTTGAGTACGTTAAAAACTTAAGTAGTGTTCGTGACATCAGAGCTCGGACCATTCAGCCCGACGGCAGGATCATTGATTTTCAAGGACAACCCTTCGATAAAACAGTGGTAAAGGCAAAGGGAGTTCGCTTTCTAGCCAAAACTTTCACTATGCCGGACGTGCGGGTGGGCAGCATCATTGAATACAGTTATGTCTATGATCGGGGATCGTTGGGGTGTTACCTCGTTTTCGATTCTCAATGGATTCTGAGCGAGGATATCTTTACAAAGCGTGCAAAGTTCTCACTAAGCCCGAACCGATGTTTCGCGATGCGATGGACGTGGCGAGATTTGCCGACTGGAACAAGTCCTCCCGTCAGCGACAAAGGGGTGATTCGCCTCGAAGCGCAAAATATCCCCCCTTTTAAGATCGAGGACTACATGCCTCCCCAGAATGAGCTCAAGGCCCGGGTAGATTTCATTTACAGCAACGACGAAGAGAAAGATCCGACCAAATACTGGAAGCAAGTCGATAAGACGTTGTACGAAAGTGTCGAGAACTTTACGTGGAAACGCAAAGCTATGGAGCAAGCGGCTGCGCAAATCGTGGGCCCCGCTGACGTTCCGGAAGTGAAATTGAAAAAACTCTATGATCGCGTGCAGCAGGTCCGGAATCTCTCCTTTGAAGAACAGAAAACGGCACAGGAAGAGAAACGAGAGAAGCTGAAAGAAATTCGTAATGTCGAGGACGTCTGGAAGCGCGGCTATGGAGATGGTGGTGATATCACATGGCTGTATCTTGCACTCGTGAGGGCAGCTGGATTCGATGCGCACCCCGTATTCGTCTCGCGGCGCGATAAATTCTTTTTTAGCCCACAGCTCCCTGATCGGAGCCGACTCAATGATACCGTCGTACTGGTGAAGATGAATGGGAAAGATTTGTATTTTGATCCGGGTACCGCATTCACCCCTTTCGGACTGCTCCCTTGGCCAGAAACAGGTGTGCCAGGCCTGAAGCTGGACAAAGACGGCGGAACTTGGGTGCGGACAACTTTACCGGAAAGCTCTGCGTCGCAGATTTCCCGAAATGCAACCCTGAACCTGTCTGAAACCGGCGATCTTTCGGGGAAACTCACTATAACTTTTACAGGCCTGGAGGCCATGAGTCGACGGATGGAAGAACGCAACGAAGATGAAGCCAACCGGAGGAAGTTCCTTGAGGATGAAGCCAAGGAATTTGTGCCCGCGGCCATCGAAGTGGAACTGACGAACAAACCGGAGTGGAGCAGTTCTGCTTCGTCCTTGATTGCCGAATATAAGTTGAAACTCCCCGGCTGGGTATCAGGTGCGGGACGGAGAGCGTTGCTGCCAGTCGGAATCTTCAGCGCAACCGAGAAGAATGTCTTTGATCACACTGAACGAGTCCATCCGATTTATTTCGAGTTCCCTTCCGAAAAAGTAGACGACGTTAGCATCAGCTTACCTATCGGCTGGCAAGTAAGCAGCCTTCCGGCGCCTCAAGACAAGGACTCTAAAGTCATCCACTATGTACTAAAGGCGGACAACGACAAGAGTACGGTGCACCTGAAGCGACAATTTAGCGTAGATCTTTTATTGCTGGATCCGAAGTACTATCCCGCGCTCCGGAATTTCTTTCAGTTAGTGAGGACTGGTGATGAAGAACAAGTCGTGTTGCAACCGATTGGGGCACGGGCAAGCAATTAGTACGACGATTGCTGCAGTGTTAGTAGGCATCGTTTCGGTAGTGGGATATTCCGCGCTGGCACTGGCTGGCGACGCGCCGCAATGGATGCACGCTCTCGTGAACGCGCCTCTGCCATCTCACGATGAGAAGACCACCGCTGTCCTTCTCTACTCAGAAACAAATGTCCACGTCCTTTCCACGGACAAGATCAAAACTGTGGAGCGGCGTGCGTATAAGATTCTCAGGCCGGATGGGCGCGAGTACGGGATTGTCAGGATCCCCTTTAGATCTCCGGGTCAGAAGATCAATGGCTTGCACGGCTGGTCTATACCGGCGGTAGGCAAGGATTATGAAGTGAAAGACAAGGAAGCATTGGAGATCTCTCTTCCAAAAGTTGACGGCAGCGAATTGATCTCGGACGTGAAAGATAAATTTATTCAGATCCCAGCTGCTGAAGTTGGAAATATCATTGGTTACGAATATGAAGTCGATGAGGAGCCTTTAGTTCTTGAAGACGAATGGGTATTCCAAGAGGAAAGCCCAACCCGGGAGAGCCATTACTCCCTCCAGCTTCCACCTGGGTGGGAATATAAGGCATCTTGGTTGAACCATACGGAGATCCAGCCGGTTAAGTCCGGAAACGGATGGGCATGGACGGTTACCGATGTAAAAGGAATCCGCGCAGAACAAGCGATGCCGCCGGTACAAGGAATTCTCGGGCAAATGGTCGTTTCATTCTTTCCGGCAAATGGCATACGAGATAAGGTGTTCGTCGACTGGCAGCAGATGGGGATCTGGTATTGGAATTTGGAGGCGGGTCGCCTGAACCCATCCGAAGAGATCAAACAGAAAGTTGCTGCCTTGACAGTTTCGGCACCCACCCCGGTTGAGAAGATGAGAGCGCTGGCCGGCTTCGTGCAACATGACATCCGGTACGTATCCATCCAACTAGGTATCGGGGGCTGGCAACCTCATCCGGCGTCCGACATTTTCGTCCATCGTTATGGCGACTGCAAGGACAAGACGAACCTATTCCGCTCAATGTTGCATGAGATCGGGGTTGAGTCCTTTCGAGTGGCGATCTACACGCAGAGGGGCGCGATTACATCGGACACGCCGGCTTATAGAGGCTTTGACCATGAGATTACTGCGATCAAACTACCGGCCGGGTTGTCCGATCCGTCATTGGTGGCAACCATAGATCACCCCAAATTGGGCAAACTCTTGTTCTTCGATCCAACCAACGAACTGATTCCCTTCGGGCAAATTGGAGGTTACCTGCAGGAAAATTATGGGCTGCTGGTTACCCCGGTCGGCGGCGAACTAGTGGAGTTGCCCAGACTGCCAGTAACCATGAATACGATCCGCCGCACTGGAAGCCTGACTCTGGACGCGACCGGAAAATTGAGCGGCAATATCAACGAGATGCGCCTCGGCGACCGGGCCTCGTCAGAACGGTGGCGACTGCTGCATGTGACCAATAATGCGGACCAGATTAAGCCAATTGAGACGCTGTTGGCCGGTTCGCTCTCCAATTATCGGATCACTAAAGCGACCATTCTCAACTTGCACCAGACTGACCAGCCTTTCGGATTTAATTATTCTTTTGAGGCGCTTAATTATGCGAAGAACGCCGGGGACTTGTTACTCGTGCGTCCGCGCGTGATCGGGGTGAAGGCGCTAGGGATAATGGAAACAGTCGAGCCGCGTCAGTTCCCGGTGGAGTTTGAAGGTCCGGTACAGGATACCGACACATTTGAGATAACGCTGCCGCAGGGATACACAGTGGATGATCTACCCCCGCCAGTCGATGCCGATTTCGGATTTGCTAGCTACCACTCGAAAACGGAGGTCAAGGGCAACGTTATCGGGTATACGCGAACGTTCGAAGTTAAGGACCTGAGTGTCCCGGTGAGCAAGGCGGGTGATCTGAAAAAGTTCTACAGAATTATCGCCTCTGACGAGCGCAACACCGCGGTTTTGAAAACCGCGAAATGACGAACGCGGCTCACGTAGGGGTGCGGGAAGGTAATCTGCTGAATCCCACCTCAACTTACCCTTGCGCAAGCTTCGAAAATCTGTCCTACTCCACCGTAAATTGAACTGTCGTTGTTCTCGTAGCGGAACCTGACGTTGCGTTCACTGTCACCGTATAGGTTCCGGCCGGGGTCCCGTTGGTCGTGGTTGTGGTGGAGCTTGAGCTACATCCAGCCTGCAACAAAGCTATCGCAGCCACCAGGGCAAAGAAGATTCCGAGCAGCACTCGGCGCTTACGCGAAATGCCTGCTCCCATCAATCCCACTCCGAGAATCGGCAGCCACAGGGCATACCCTGGTCCGCGCTGGAACAGGCTGGCCGTAGTTGTCACTCTGGCAGTAGTCGAGATCGCAAGTACCCGGCTTTGCGGACCGCTGCTCATGCTCGAAATTGTCGATCCGAGCGGGGAGGGGAACGCGCAGCTTGCTCCACCCGGAAGCCCCGCGCCGCACGAAAGTGCGACCGATTCCGGGAACCCAGCTCCGGTGGGTGTTACCAAGACGGAGTAATTGACACTATCACCCGATGCGATGGTACTGCTTTTGCTTACCAGGCTGTTGCTGACCGAAAAATCATTTAATACGGCGCTATTACTAATGGTTGCTCCGACGCCTCCTGGGGAACTAAGGGCAGCACTATTACCCACTGAGTTCGATCCTTGAAGCACCGTGGTGGGCGCCGTAACCGTGACCGTCACTTTCGCGGCAAAATTTACGCTTTGCAGAGACTTGCAGGAATTTTGCGTCGTGAGGGTGGTGACAGTCGAAGTGTTCACCGTGCCCAAAATGCAAGTCAGCGTTCCGGCGCTGACTGCAGGTCCGCAAGAACCTTGACTGGTAGTCGCCGAAGTAGATGAGTTGACGATCAGTTTATCCGTGAATACAACGCCAGCCACCGGATCTCCGGTGTTGTAAATGTAGTAGGTAAATGTCACCGGACTACCAACCCCAACCGGGGATGGACTGACGGTCGGATTGATTACTCCACATGCCGGAAGGGCGCTTGTCGAAGTTGTCTGTGGCATGCTGAGTAATGCAGCGTTGGGACCCAGTTCCGTGACGAAGGCGTCGGACGCGCCTGAAAGAACTCCTCCGCCTGCTAAGGGACTTGCCTTGGGGAAATCGCCGGAGAAAGTCTCGCCGGTCACATATGTGTTCAGTAACGAATCGAGCGCAATGCTGGTGCCAATATCCTTCCCCGTTCCTCCAAGATAGCTCACCGTGCTGGTATTCGTAGTTGTGGAAGTGCCGGTGGTGTTCAGACGGGCCACGAAGGCGTCACGTCCACCGCCCGAATTTGGTTGCGGCAAATCGCAAGTCTTTAGGGCAGACAGGGCGCACAAGTCGGCAGAGTCGGTGAATCCAGTAACCCGGGCGTTTCCGAGTGTATCGGCAACGATTCCTAACCCGACGTCCTGTCCGGACCCGCCTAGGTAGCTGAAATAATCCAGCGGCACGGTCCCTTGCGTCGTACCCGTGATCGCGGGGACTCCGAATTTCGCTACGAAGGCGTCGCCTGCGGCCCCCGGGGTGGACTGAAATGCACTCGTTGTGCTTGGCACCGTAATGTTGGTCGAAGTGGTCGATCCGGTAATGTACGTATCGGTGCCGTCACTGGCTACTCCGTAGGCAACATCATCGCCGCTGCCGCCGAAATACGTTCCGTAATCCAGCGTGTATTGCTGGGTGTTTGCCGGAGGCGCGTTTAGTTTGCCTGCCCATACGTCCACTCCGTCTGTAGGCGTGAGGCCGGATTTAAATGCGTTCACAATCCACGGTTGGGGAGTTCCCATGTCGGTGAAGTTGGTGCCGCCGGCTAAATAAACGTTAAAGCTCGCATCCACGGCGACTGCGCCTCCCACCACGACACCGGTTGCAGGGGTGGTGCCTCCAATGTAGGTGGAATACTGCAAGCTGCGAACCGTATTCTGTGATGTATCCAATTTGCTGAAGAAGAATTGGTTTCCCGGAGTACCTGAGGGGAATGGAAATGTAGGTTCCAAGGCCCCGATTGTCGTCGGAAAGTTCGACGATGTCGTAGTACCGATCACGTACACGCGGCCCTGACTGTCGAGCGCCATGTTAGAAGCCGTATCAACCCCGCTGCCCGAGAGATAAGTTGAATAGAGATTGACCGATCCCGTCGAGTCTAACTTCGAGACGAAGACATGGTTGCCCGCTGAAAGCGTTGACGTCTGGAAAGCGGAAGCCGTCGTTGGATAGTCCGATGCGTTGGTAGTGCCGGCCACGTACACATTGAATCCGTTGTCCACCCCAATGCCCGCCGGATATTGGATGACTGCGCCAGCTGGAGTGGCACCTCCAATGTAGGTCACGTAATCCAGAGTGGAGGTGGTGACACCGCCTGTGTTGCTGAGGCTAATGCGCGAAACGAAAACGTTCTGACTTCCCCCCTTGGTGTTGGTGGTATTTGGAGTGACTCCGCTGAACGTCCCTGTCGATGTAGTCGCTCCGGCCACATAAATTCTTCCGCCAGCGTCAACGGCAATAGAAGGACAGTGGGGTACAAAACCGGCCGTCGCGCCGGTGATGGCTGTGCAGCTTTCGTCTCCCGTTCCTCCGAGATAACTCGAAAACGCGAGCACCGGGTCGATCACCAGCGTACGACTGCGGTCGTAGGGGCCAATTTCGAATCCGGCACTGTTGTGGCTGCGCAGCACGAAGGAG
>Ga0207053_10081_pt2 | contig 23752 bp, 24 predicted proteins | sample Alteio_BWMinCont_59_FD_153290 | JGI IMG/M metagenome (GOLD analysis project Ga0207053, IMG submission 153290) | Enriched cells from forest soil in Barre Woods Harvard Forest LTER site, Petersham, Massachusetts, United States -... | ecosystem: Environmental > Terrestrial > Soil > Temperate forest >...
CTTTTCTTCGGTGTCCATGCGGAGAGCCTAGCAACGTCGCCAACCTCAGTGCAATTATGCTTGGAACCAGCGAGATCACAGTGAAGATCCATCGCGGGCACGTTATGCGTAAGATGCACGCTGAATCGCTGGCTGAACTGGTCAAAATGGCGGGCAGGCTTCAGCTTCCAGCGGGCAACAAGATTTAAGGTCCGCTGCTCTTCCGAAACCTCCTTACAAGCGAAGACCTCTGTTTTAGACCATAGCTCCCTAAGCCGCCGCGGACGCTGGCTGTATCGCCAGTCTGACAGTATTAAAGACTCATACCAAAGCATAATTGCACTGAGGTTGGCGACGTTGCTAGGCTCTCCGCATGGACACCGAAGAAAAGAACAAACTGATTGTGATCGTCGATGACGACGACTTGATGCGTAACGCACTAGAGGGTCTGCTCAAGTCGGTTGGATTGCCGGCCCGGGCGTTTGCGTCAGCGGAGGAGTTTTTGCAATCGGGCCAACAGCGCCAGACTGCGTGTTTGATTGCGGACATCCGCATGCCGGGAATGTCGGGTCTGGAATTGCAAGCCAAGCTGAATGCTGCATCTTGTAGGATTCCAACCATATTTATCACGGCACATGGCGACGCGAAAATGCGAATGCTGGCGTTAAGGGCAGGCGCAGTGGAGTTTCTGGCAAAGCCCTTCGACGATGAAGTCCTGCTCGGGAATGTTCGAGCGGCCCTGGAGAATGGGGCCCGATAAGGAAGCAGTAGTCTCGACCCAGGGGGTCCTTCCTATGCAAGCGCTTCAAGACTTTCAAGCTGATCAGCGCAGATTCGAGCAAGTCATTGGCAATAGCCCTGCTCTCGAATCGGTGCTTGAAAAGGTCGAGCGAGTGGCGACGACTGATTCGACCGTATTAATCCATGGAGAGACAGGCACCGGAAAAGAAGTGATCGCTCGCGCGGTTCACAACCTCAGCTCACGGTGCGGGCGCCCGTTCATAAAGCTGAATTGCGCTGCCATACCGCTGGATCTGCTGGAAAGCGAGCTCTTTGGACATGAGAAGGGCGCTTTCACGGGCGCAATCGCACAAAAGGTCGGTCGTTTCGAAACGGCCCACAAGGGGACGCTCTTCCTGGACGAGGTGGGCGATATTCCTCCGGCACTACAGCCCAAGCTGCTGCGTGTCCTGCAGGAACAGGAGTTCGAGCGCCTGGGTGGCACTCATACCCACCAGGTGGATGTCCGGCTTGTGGCTGCAACGAACCGTGATCTGGGGAAAATGGTAAAGCGTGGCGAATTCCGCATCGACCTTTACTATCGCTTGAATGTTTTTCCGGTGACGCTGCCGCCGTTGCGGGAGCGTTGCGAAGATATTCCTGCCCTGGTGGCGCATTTTGTCGACATTTACTCGCGGCGGATGGGCAAGAAAATCGACGAGATCCCTCCCGAGACATTGTCAGCGCTCAGCTCGTACCCATGGCCGGGGAATATTCGCGAGCTGCAGAACATGATTGAACGTGCGGTGATCCTTTCAAACGATGGAGTGCTTCCCAATCCTTTGCGTGAAGCCGAGACGCAAGATGCAATCATCTCTCCAACTGCACCGACTTTGCGGGATTCCGAGCGCGCTCTGATTCTGAACGCGCTTGAATCCGTCGGCTGGGTGATCGGCGGACCGAAAGGCGCCGCGGCTAAACTTGGCTTGAAGCGCACCACACTGATCCACAAGATGCAAAAGCTGGGGATCTCCCGGCCCTCTCTCCAAGGCAGCAGCCAGTATGCGATGGGACCGGCACCATCGTCCTGCTAGCGCGCTGAATCTCCCCAAGTCTGACTGCTTTGCCGGAGGCAAATAGCCGTCGGTGAGGGTCTTGAGAAATGCCACCACTAAGTTCACCCGCTTGTAACCCAGTTTCGGATCGCCGAGTTGTTTCCGATTGACCGTCTCCGGATTCTCAGGCGCCTGTCCTCCCGAATTATGTAAGAATTATCCGGGCCTTCGGCGGCGGAACTTCTTTAGCCAATTGTTCCATCCGTCGGATGACCACGGAAAAATCTTCCTCGCTCCCGAGCGCGGCTTCTGCGGAATTGATTGCTGCGGCCGCTTCGGTCGCGGGCATCGAAAGCCTACCGTGCGCCGCCGCCAAAACTAGCCCGAAATCCTTATGCATGAGACGAACCGGAAATTGTGGCGCGTAGTCGTGCATCTTGGCGGTAGCGAGCTCTCCGACATGGGCCGGAGCGACGACGGTAGTCTTGGCCAGCGTGTCGAAGAGAAGGTCGCGAGGCAGGTCCAGGGTCGATCCTAACGCGACCGCTTCGGCAACTGCCTGCATGCCCACTCCCAACAGGGTATTCACCACCAGTTTCATGGCCACACCAGAGCCACCCCGGCCCATGTAAAACCACTGCTTTGCAATAGCGGCAAAAATCGCGTCGGCCGATTCAAATATTTCACGGTCGCCACCGCCGAATAGGGTGAGCGTCCCAGCTTCTGCGGAAGGCGTGCTGCCTGAGATCGCCACGTCAAGTGAGGGAAGACCAAACTGCTGCGCGGCCCGGTGTAACCGGCGGGAGGTCTCGGGAGAGATCGTGCTCAGCTCGATAATCCGGGTATCGGGCCTGGCGCTGCGCAGCACATTGCCTGCTCTCAGGTAGACTGCTTCCACGACAGAGTCATCAGGAAGACTCGACAAAATCACGTCAACCTTGCCAGCCAATTCTCCAGGATCTCGCGCAACTTCAGCACCTAGGTTTGAAAGCTCTGCGGCTTTTGCGTGATCGCCATCGTAGACAATCACTGGAAAGCCGGCAGCAACCAGCCGCCGCGCAATCCTCGAGCCTAGGTATCCAAGTCCGATTAATCCCAATCGGCTGCGAAGAGTGATCTTTTCATTCTGTAGCATCTATCCTCCTAATCAGCCTCTGAAGAAATTAGCCCCTCGTTGTCTTTGCTTCCTGGTCACAACAGCAAAAGGCACGCGGCTTTCCAATCAATGGCAGTAAATCTAGCGGCCTATTTTCGGCGGTATGAGTAGTTTGGCGTTTGGGAGTGGCGCTATGAAAATTAGTGCGCCGTCCTGCGGTTGACACAACGTCCGCATTTCGACTGGCTTCGATTGCTGGTGCGACTGGCGAAGATCGCGAGGGTAGCAAAGCCTAGAATATGTTCCTAAGTCAAGTTCCTCATTTTACTAAATTTTCGCTCGCACATTCGGGCGTTCGTCCCTTTTTGCAGTTCGGGAACTTGGTAACATGGCCTCAAGATGTGTTCGATACTGGTCAGAATAAAATGCGAGCGTTCCACCAAAATGTTGCACTCGCTCCTGCATGCTACGGATGCCAACGCCCATCTTCTGAGTCACTGCCGCAGTAGTTTCATTCTCCACGGTAATTCTGATTTCGTTCGCATCGGCCTTCATGCGCACCTTTGCCCAGGGGCTACCGGAATGACGGTGCGCGTTCGTTAAACCTTCTTGGGCGACGTAAAACAGCGTCACTTCGAGGTCATTTGACAGTTTGGCATAATCCGAAGCTTCAAAATCTACGCGCATTCCACTTCGTTGTGAAAAACCCTCGATGTAAATGCGCAAAGCTGCAACTAACCCCAGTTCATCCAGCATTGGAGGGTGAAGCAGATAGGAGAAAGTCCGCACCTCATGAAGGCTCTGCCGAGCGAGCGCAACGCATTCGGAAAGAGCAATACGGGCTTCGGGTTCAAGGGCTTGTACATTCCGGCCGATGACCCCCAGGTCCATCACGATTGCGGCAAGATTCTGTGCCGTCGTGTCGTGCAGCTCTTTTGCCAAGCGCCTCCGTTCGTCATCCTGTAGGTGGAATAGTTTCGCAGACAAGGCTTGGATACTGCTCTCTGCACGCTTGTGGTCAATTATGCGGCCAACCCGCCCGCCCATGCTGGCGATGATCTCCAGCCGCAGCTTATCGAGCTTCATCGGCTCATATGAAAAGAACTCAAGGACGCCCACTAGTTCGTTATCAACGAGGATTGGCACGACAAGGACGGATTTGATGCCTAACTTATGCGCCATCTGTTTCCCCGGAAAATCAGGGTCAGCGCTGAGGTCTTCGCAGGTAAAAGGATGTCCAGCATTGAGAACGCGCGAGTACCAGTCGTCGGACCGATGCCAATGTTCAGTCGGGTTCGCCATCCGCGAATCCGATCGGGCCGATAAACCGAAATGCCAAATGTTGGCGGGGAGGCCCACACTAATTATCCGCTCAGCGAAAAAGCGCGCGTGGGCCAAGGGATGAAGAAGGAAGTCACAGACTTGCTGGATGCAAAATCGAATCCCATGCTCAATGGTGGGGGCTTGAGCCGCTCCGACAGCGACGCCATTTAAAAAGCGCGCGAATGCTGCGGCCTTGCTCATGGCCTCGGTGATTTGGCTTTCAGTAGCCCGATGGGCTATCACCAGCACGCACGGTTTCTGACCGAATTCGATCGGCCGCGCCGCGACGTGGCACGGAATGATGGCTCCTGATTTGTGTCTGAATGCAGTCGCGTAACGCGCCTTTTGATCCGGTTTGCGAATCCAGCCGGATCCACCTTCTTCTTTATGAGCGAGGATTCTCGTGGGGGGCAGGTTGAGCAGTTCGCGCCGCGAGTATCCCAGTAGCGCGCTGGCTTGGAGATTGACGTCGAGAAACTGGACGGCGGCTGAATCTGTAATGAGGATCGCGTCTTTGGTCGAAAGAAAAAGCTTTTGAAAGCGATCTTCGGACTCGCTAAATGAGCGGTTAGCTACCTCTTGCTCGGTTGGAACAGCGGGAGGGATCGTAGCTCCTGGCGATCCGATTCTTCTACTCTGCGCTCTCATATCCAGACCCTCAGCGCGACCGATGGTCAAAAATTCCTTAGAGTCGAGTCAAAACACCTCCGATCCCATGTAGCAGAAGATCGCATAGCCTTACGACCGCAATGGGCCGGGGATCTGAGTATGTCCTCGCAGTAATTCTCCTGCAAGGGATATTCTTGGCACACAATTGAGCCGAGCCTCAGTGGTCGTTCCTTCAGCCTAAGCCTGAACATGGTTCGGTCGCCGCTGAGGGGCAAGGAACCCGGCCCGCTGCAAATAATCATTTACTGCTCGGCGATTGCAACTAGCCGGCCGTTAGCATCGGACCTACAACTTTAGGTATACATGGCACGACGGTCGCAACGAATGGCGGCTTCGACAAGCCAGTCAGGAGGATTCAGACACATATTGAGCACTCGTGAAAAGTGGCGATTCCATGCTGAGCGGACTCGACGTTTTCAACTAACAGGGGAGACATCACAGGCAGTACGCGAAGGCTCTGGCGAAGCTGTATGTGCCGACAGACGAAGTCAGGAGCGACCCCCAGCCTCGTCTGCAGGGTGAGGCGCTCAAATTGTCGCTGGGCGTTGTTTTGGTCTCCGACTTCAAAAAGATCGTCGGAGAGACATCGTAGTTTCAGAGCCCTTTTGGCAGCCTAACGAGGCCGCGCTCCAATCCCCTTGCAATCGCGGCAGCACGGCCGTCGACTCCCAGCTTTCGGAAAATATGATTCACATGAATCTTGACCGTCCCTTCCGTAACGTCCGTCACAGAGGCGATCTCCTTGTTGGTTTTACCTGTTGCGATCAACGCGAGGATCTGTGCTTGGCGTTTTGTCATGTCCGGGGCTTGCCTTCGTGCTGCGAGCCTGGCAGTGGGCTCTGCGGCGAAAAAGGTGCCACCGCGATGTACAGTACGAATACATCGCAACAATTCCGATGCGGTGCCACCCTTAAGCAGAAACCCCCTCACTCCAGCCTGCACCACACTGTATACCTCTTCTTCGATGTCGAAAGCAGAGAGCATTATGATTCCAGAAGATGGGCACCTTTTGCGAATCGCGGCTACCCCCTGGGCGGGCTCCAATCCAGGCATTCGGATATCCAATAAAGCAATGTCAGGTCGGCAGCGTGCAACCTTTCGAATGGCGTCCGGCCAACTGCATGCTTTGGCGACCACAGACATATTCGCCCATCTGTTTATGATTGCGGTGAGCCCCTCACGCACGGCCATGTGGTCATCGGCGATTACGATTCGCATGGAATTGCTTTTTCGCATGGCTTACTCCTTGAACCTGATTTCACCTTGAGCTGGGATAGGGGAGACAACTCCGGCGCCCAGCGCTCTCCGTAACAATCAACCCAAAGTGTGTCAGATCTAGATCTAAATTTAGTAGATGCAGGGCATCCATTCCACGATACGGCAAGATTTTCCCAGAAGTTCTACAAACCGTTTCGGAGCCTCTCTCGCTTCGTGCCCTTAGGACTCCAGCTCCTTAGATCGATGGTGGGAATTGTCTTCATCGACGGCGGCTGGAACGATCTGCGAACCCCTCGAGAACGCTCGGAGAGTATTGACAAGAGCAGGAATTTCACAATTTTTCTCGGGACTGCCGAAATTCTGGGAGGCGCAGGGGTCGTTCGCGGGATTTGGCCGCAACTTGACGCATTCGGGCTTATCATGGCGATGCCGGGAGCGACATACGACAAAATCTTTGTTTGGCACACGGGATTTTGGGGAGGGAAAACGTATGGCTGGCGCTACGATCCCATGCTTCCGGTGATGAATCTGGTTGTCTTTACCAATGGCGGCCCATACGTTTTGACGAAATAGAAGCCGATATCGCGTGTGGATCTCCACACTTGGGTGTGCTCGTTCCGGAACTACCCGCGGATTCAGGTCCTTCCAACTCTAGTTCCGCAAGAAAAGTGTGCGGCCCCGGCTGGGAGTCTCCGCCATCTGATGTATACATGCCGCACGCAATGAGCGACCTCTCAAGCACCTTCTTTCTTCGATTGCGGCAACTATTCTGGAGCGCCAATCGTGGCCACAAATTTATTTACCTTGGGCGGCCTCACGTCGAAAGAGGTCGCAAAGCGCACCTGGTCAGAGATCCTCGCGGACGACGTCTTCGGCCGGGCCGCCCAACTGGCGTATTACTTCTTCCTGGCGCTTTTCCCGTTTCTCATTTGCGTGATTGCGAGTCTTAGCGTCTTCGGAGCTGCCGACCGCGGCCGCGCGCTGCTGTTTCAATTTCTAGCGCGGGCGCTGCCACCTTCCGCATTTGGTCTGATCGACACGACGTTCGTTGGGATCATTCGGTCGAGCGGCCCCCTAAAAATGTCGTTTGGGATCATCGCCTCGCTGTGGTCCGCATCGATGGGGATGAGCGCGGTGATGGACACGTTAAACGCCGCTTACAAAGTGAAGGAAAAACGTTCGTTGGTCCAGCAGTACGCGGTGGCGACCGGGCTTACCTTGGCGATTGCGCTCCTACTGGTCATTTCCCTTGTGATTGTGGTCTTTGGGGACACGATTATCGATGCGCTCTCGCCTGGAAATATCGTCGCCGGCGCGTGGCAAATTGCGCAGTGGCCGCTGGCGCTGGCGCTGATTCTTTTGGCCTTTGCAATTACGTATTACTTTGCTCCAGACCTTTCGAATCGACAGTGGCATTGGATCACGCCGGGCGCGATTGGCGGTGTGATCCTGTGGATGGCGGTGTCCATTGGGCTGCGGGTCTATCTCCATTTTTTTGCAACTTACAGCGCGACTTACGGCTCGCTGGGCGCGGTTATTATTTTGCTGCTGTGGTTTTACCTGAGTGGAATCGCGGTGCTCTCGGGGGCGGCGCTTAACGGCGTGCTGGAACGTCTGACCGCCTCGCCACAAGTTCCACAAAAGGCGCAACCTGTCTCTTTCGAGAGGCGAAGGATGCGGCCTTCCGCGTAGGCGGATTCGCTAGGGTCCCGGCCTGCGAACATAATCCTTCGTTCCCATTTTCATCTATGCTAGCATTCACGTTTGCTGCAGGTATCCCCTGGCAGTTTCTCGTTGGATAAATGAGACGCGAACAACGACAAGCTCGTAATTGGCTCCATTTTGCGTGCCTTGGCGCCGCTGCGTTCGCGATTGTACTGTTGGCCGTCGGCGCTGCTTACTGGCATCAGGATGCGCCCGGCTCCGAGGATACTTGCGCCATCTGCCACGTTGCACACGTGGCGCCGCTGCCCGGCTCCGCGATTGGGGCACTATCCGCTCCGCTATTCATCGCCTGGCATCAACCCGCTGAGGCGCAGGTCGAGCAGTCAGCGCCGCCCACCGTCAACGCGCCTCCGCGCGCTCCTCCCATTTAGCGATCACGCCTTACGCGAGTACCGGTTCGCCGGACTCGCCCTACATTCCTAATTCACGATCTGGGCACCTCCGGGGGCGTTGCTTTCATCCAGCTTCGCATCCCGCGCTTTTGGCTCATAGGAGGCCAAATGCTACGCAAGTGGGGTTTTTGTAACGGACTTATCGTTCTATGGGTTATGGCAGCACTTTCTCTCGCTACGCCCTCCAGGGTAAGCGCGCAAGGCAATTCGGGAATGATTGAGGGCACGGTCACCGATCCATCCAACGCGGCGGTGCCCGGTGCCAAAGTAAGGATTGAAAATCCGGTCAGCCAGCACATACAAGAAGTGGCGACCGGCACTGACGGAAAATTTCAGATCCCGAACATTCCCTTCAACCCCTACCACTTAACCGTGACGGCGTCTGGATTTGCCAACGCTGCGCAGGACGTCGACGTGCGCTCGACGGTTCCCATCACCCTGGATATCAGCCTGAAGCTGGGCACTGCTGCGACAAATATCACGGTCACCGAAAATGCCGCGGACCTGGTGGAGGTGACGCCGACCGAGCACACCGACGTGGATCGCGGCTTGTTCGAACAGCTCCCCCTCGAAAGCCAATCCTCGTCCGTGAGCTCGCTGATCACGCTCGCCTCTCCGGGAATTACCGCGGATTCGAATGGCTTGTTCCACGGACTGGGAGACCACGCGGAGAACTCATTCTCGATAGACGGCCAGCCCATCACCGATCAAGTGAGCAAGGTGTTTTCGAATCAGATCCCCGCGGATTCCATTCAGTCCATGGAGGTGATCGAAGGCGCTCCGCCCGCTGAATACGGAGGTAAAACCAGCGTTGTCGCCGTGGTCACCACGCGCTCCGGTCTGGGGCAGAGCCAGCCGCACGGCAGTATCAACACATCCTACGGCTCTTTCGGCTCCACAACGGAAGGCTTCGACGTTGCCTACGGAGGGCAGAACTGGGGAAACTTTGTCTCCATCAGCGGACTGAATACCAGCAGGTTCCTCGATCCTCCCGAAGCGACAGCGCTCCACGACAAGGGCAATGAAGAGAATGCCTTTGACCGCCTGGACTTCAAGCTGACGGATCAGGACAGCATGCAGGTAAATTTGGGATTCACACGTTCCTGGTTTCAAACTCCCAACACATGGGACCAGCAACTTCAAACGTGCACGGCTCTCTCCGCGCTCTGCAATGGCGACCCTTATACCACAGGCTCTATCCAGCTGAACCCCATCACTGGCGCTCCGCTGGGGCCGGCCGATCAGCGCTCCCAGATCAAGACCTTTAACTTCGCGCCGACGTGGACGCACTTGATGGGCTCCAGTGCCGTGTTCACCTTGGGCGCCTGGGTGCGGCACGACCAATACAACTACTACCCGAGCAACGATCCCTTCGCGGACTACGGGCCGATGCAGGACGAAACGGTCTCTCAGCTCAGGTTCCTTACCAATACAGGAGTTCGCAACTCTCTTTCCTACGTTAAGGGCGTTCACAACCTGAAGGTGGGATTTACAGCTCAACACACGTTTCTCACTGAGAACGACGGTTTCGGAATTGTGAATCCTGGGCTGCTCCCCGGCCTCGGCTGCCCGGATCCCACTAATCCCGTCTGCGTGACCTTGGAACCGTTCGACCTGACAGCCGGCGGTACGCTTTACAACTTCAAGCAGAAGACGGATATCATCGAATATGCGCTGTATGCGGAAGACACCATCACCAAAGGACCCTGGTCGATCAGCCTCGGACTTCGCGGAGATTTCTACGACGGTCTTCAAGCCGTCTCCCGGCAGGCCGAACCCCGCGGGGGCCTAGCCTATAACGTCAAAAAAACAAATACGGTCCTCCGAATTTCCTACGCGCGCACCCTGGAGAGCCCGTTCAACGAGAACCTGATCATCTCAGGAACGGGATGCAACGATCCGGTGGTTGCCGCAATCATGACCGTCGCCCAGGGCTTCGCCTGCACCACCAACCCGCTTACGCCCGGATTTCGCAATGAATTCCACGCCGGGCTGCAGCAAGCCTTCGGAAAATATTTCGTCTTGAGCGGCGAGTACATTTGGAAGTACACACACAACGCCTACGACTTTAACGTCTTCGGCACCAGCCCCATTTTTCTTCCGATCGAATGGAACAATTCGAAGATTCCCGGCTTTGCGGTTCGCGGAAGCGTCCCGAATTTTCACGGCTTGACGGCCTTCATCGTGATGTCCCACGTCGCCGCGCGCTTCTTCCCCCCAACCATCAGCGGAATCGCGCCTCCTCAACCGCCCGGCGTCTTCCGCATCGACCATGATGAAGTGTTCAACCAGACGACGCACGCGCAGTATCAACCGTTCAGGCGCGGGCCGTGGCTGGGCTTCAATTGGCGCTATGACAGCGGGCTTGTGAGTGGGGCGACACCTTGCGAGGCACAAACCGCAACGTGCTCCTTTTCGACGTCCAGTCTGGATGCTGGGGGAAATGGATTAGCCGGCATTCCCGCGGGTGACATCGCCATGGTGAATAACGTCAGTGGATTACCTCTCACCGCGGATCAGGAGTTCGAGGGTGGGTTTACTTGCAATGGAGTGGCCGCAACCCCGACGACGCCCTTGCCTTCGGTTTGTCCCGCGTCCCAGTTCGGGTCCACTCTGATAAAAATACCGGGGCCGAACACCGAGAATGACGACCACAATCCACAGCGGATCGCGCCGCGGAGCTTGTTTGATTTGGCGCTCGGCCACGACAATCTGCTCAACGGAGACCGCTACAAATGGAGCCTTCGCTTCACAGTCATTAATCTGACCAACAAGGAAGCGCTCTACAATTTCTTTTCCACGTTCAGCGGCACGCACTACGTCACGCCGCGCACCGAAACCATAGAACTCGGCTTCCACTTCTGAAACTTATTCCGCAGCTATCGCCGGGCGGCGTTCGCGCCTCCCGGCGGATAGCGGCGCCGGTTCGAACAGAATTTCGCCCGGCGCGACCCGCCGCAACTTGCTCAGAGATCGAATTCGGCTGATTTGAGCTGGGGTCAGGATGGGAGAGGCTTGGGTGTACGGGTCGAGTGCACTGGGTACTGAAAACGAAGACATCTGCTCCTCCTAATCCGAGGATTATGATCATTGGATGGCTTGAACACAGGAGAAAGACGGGACTAAGTCCTCGCAATTGGCACACGTGCAGATTCCGTAATGTCTCTCCGTAGCACCGCGACGGTGTGCAGGAGTATCCTAGGATTCCAGCTCAGCCCGATCACCGGCAGAAGCAAACTGATGTCAAGCCCCGAATTACGACGGGAACCAGAAACGGCGATCTTTAATCGGGCGATTCTGTTCCGAGGAAACCGACACCTAAAAGAAGGAGGGCATTCATGGCTACGATTACGATGAAAGACGGCACCGAGATTTACTACAAGGATTGGGGCGCAGGACAGCCGATCGTATTCTCGCACGGCTGGCCATTGAGCGCGGACGACTGGGACGGGCAGATGTTGTTCTTCGGCCAGCGTGGCTATCGCGTGATCGCGCACGACCGGCGGGGTCACGGGCGCTCCACCCAAACGTGGGACGGCAATGAGATGGACACCTATTCGGACGATCTGGCGGCGCTATTCGAAGCGCTCGATCTCAAGAACGCCATCATGGTTGGGCATTCCACCGGCGGTGGCGAGGTCACCCGCTATCTCGGCCGTCATGGCTCCAAACGCGTCGCCAAGGCGGTGCTAATCAGCTCCGTGCCACCGCTCATGCTGAAAACGGAAAAGAATCCTGGCGGTCTGCCCATGTCAGCCTTCGACGACCTGCGGGCGCAACTCGCCGCCAACCGGCCGCAGTTCTACAGGGACATCACGCTCCCGTTTTATGGATACAACCGCCCTGGCGCAAAGATTTCCGAAGGCATCCGGGAACACTGGTGGTTGCAGGGCATGCTAGGAGGCGTCAAGGCCCATTACGACTGCATAAAGGCATTTTCGGAGACCGACTTCACCGAGGACCTAAAGAAGATCGACATCCCTGTGCTGGTGATGCATGGCGACGACGATCAGATTGTGCCGATCGGCGCCGCGGGTCTGATGTCCGCGAAAATACTGAAGAAAGCAACGCTGAAGGTCTATCCGGGCTTTCCCCATGGCATGCCCGCGACCAACGCGGACCAAATCAACGCCGACCTGCTGGCGTTCCTCAAAGGCGCAGCGACCACGGCGTCGGCCTGACCGGGGCGAGCTCTGCGACAGCGTCCGTCACCAGGTTGGCTGCAGCCTCAGGAACAGCCGCAGCCAAGAACAGTGGATACGCCTCGCTATACGTTTGAGGCGCTCAGTTAGGGCGTGGTGTTCACGATTTACCTCTGTCTTCGTGGCCATATGCGCTCAGTTCGTGGAGTAGCGCTCGCGACGATGCCGGAACAGCAACTTTGCCGCTTAGAATGTCGTGGCGGTCCACGTCGTTGCCATACATCGCTTTGTCGCCACTCTTGTCGGCTTGCACCACGGCGCCATCGAGAGCCACGCCAGCGAAAATCCCTTTGGCCCGCGAATAGGACAGAATCTCCGCATTCAGTTTAATGTCTGTGCCAGCGTCCGCGCTCCGGCCCACCGGCCCGGCTGCTACAGAGGCGTCGGCTCCCACTTTGAATTTGTCGCTGAGCAGGCTTTGCAAGGCATGATCGTTCATAAAGAGCATCACCAGGTCAGTGGAAGAGCCACCGATCTGATAGCCCACGCTTCCGCCGTCAATAGCCACAAACATGGGGGCGCTCCAGCCATGGCCGGTGCGACAGGTTGCCAATCCCCGGCCGTAGTTGCCGCCGAATACAAAGGCGAATTTCACGTCTCCTGGGATGATGGCGATACACTTCGCCGATTCCAGTAAATCGTGCGGGATACCTTTATCCGGAGTGTTCATGACCTCCTGGAAAACCTGGGTAGCTTTGTCGGTGCGCTTAATATCATCCTCGCGGTCCGAGGCGACAGCAGTGAGAGTTACAAGCAGAGCTAGCGTTGTGACGATCAGAATACGTTTCAACATTTATTTATCTCCCTCCGAGTTTGAATCGCTAAGGACACGCAATGCCGATTCATCGATCGAGTACATGGGTTCAGTTGGCATCTTAGACGCCGGCGAAAAGCGATTCTGTCCGGTAAGAAACACATTTCCATTCGGTTAACAAAGGACGGAGAGAAAAACAGATTTTTAATTACGTACTAAGGGGGCGACACGAATTCTCAACGCACTGTCCCGATACGGTACAGTTTCCTTGAGAGCGCGGTGGGATCGTTCAGGGACTCGGCGGGAAGCTTGTGAAGGATGCCGGATAGCAAAGGAATACTATTCGTGCAGGACCACACTCAAGAGCGAGCTGTGGATTTTTAGCCCACCGTTGTAATGGATAAAGCCAAGTTTCTTGAACTTGTTCATAAAGAGATTAACGCGGGAACGCGTGGTGCCGATCATGGTCGCCAGCATCTCTTGCGACACTTTGGGCAGCACTCTTTGTGGTTGGTCTTGTTTTCCATAGCGGGCGAGCAGTAGAAGCGTGCGAGCCAGCCGTTTCTCGGTGGAGTTAAAGAGCTGATCGATCAGATCCTCCTCCACTCGGATGTTCCTGGAAAGCATATAAGCGATGAAACGGTCGGAGAAGGCATGTTCCGCGTGGAGGACGCGAATCATCTCGTTCTTATCGATGACCAGAGCCGTGGTCGGCGCCATTGCGATGGCCGAACCGATTCGCTTTGGCTGACCGGCGAGGCAACCTTCACCAAAAAAATCCCCCGGCCCGAGCATGGCGACAACGGCCTCTCTGCCAGCTTCATTGACTACACAAAGTTTCACGCCGCCTTGCTGAATGTACAGTACATCCTTGGCAGGATCACCTTGCGCGAAGATGGATTGTTTTCTCCGAAACTCCACAATCCTTCGCGACAGACCAGCCGAATCGAGAAAAGCCTGGGCGTCGAAAAGTCGTTGATGAGATTCCACCTTATTCGAATGTGCCATTCGCTTCACCGTCATCTTTGTACCGACTCCATTGTACGGTCGAAGCGACGTACAAGGCTGTCCCCAATGGAACAGTACCATTTACTCTTTGGCTGTAACGGCAGAAAGCGGCTGGCCGGAATTACAGGCGGTTTCGGCAGTCCAGCCGAGAATGCGGCCACGCGCCGGCAAGTAACTCGTTTGCGAGTTGGGACTTATGCCACAAACAACAAATGTGTGCCTAAGCGAACAGATATCCATCGGCGCATCTTTTAGCATATGTCTGCGGGCGAGTGATGACAGCGAGGGAACCTGAATCGGAAGCTCTCCGCTGTGGGATCAAACGACAATGGCCTTCGGACTTAGTGCAGATGGCGGCGTAGCCGCTCGCGGAAAGAACGAGGTAACCGGATCATGCCGTTACTTCAAATCTTGATGACCTTAATCGTGGTGGGCGTTCTGTTGTGGCTGGTGAACAATTTCATACCGATGGCTGGATCGATCAAGTCGATCTTGAATGCCGTTGTGGTGATCGGTGTGGTTGTGTGGCTTTTGAATGTTTTTGGAATCCTTCATTCTCTTTCACGGGTCCGCGTCGGGACTTAAGCAGGCTGGCGCGAAAGTTTAAGTTCCAAGGAGAGGCAGATGAAAAACGAAGGCGATGAGCGCGATGAGCAAAAGCGGGGGAACCATCAAGGGTCGTCGATACTTACGTCGTTAGTTGCCGGTTTAGGGATAGGCGTCATTATCGGCATACTCCTCGCTCCGCAGTCCGGGGAAGACACTCGGGAGTGGATTGCGACGAAATACAAGGACGGGATGGACTCGGTCAATACAAGGGTCAAGCAGACGCGGCAACAGGTTGCGCAATTGATCGATCGAGGCCAGCAGCAGGTAAACGACACCGTAAATCAGGTAAGCGACGCCGTGGATGCGGGACGAGAAGCGTTTAAGAAGGCAAAGACCGCGGCAAGCTAACGTGAGCGCATGCCTAATAAAAAATCAAAGAAACAATTAGGCAAGTTGATACTCGCCGGCGTCAAGAAAGAAATGGCGGAGCCTCGCATGACCCTATCCGCACGGATGGCTGGACGCCGCAAGAGTCGAAAAAGCCTCCTGGGTGCGAAGAAGAGGGCGGCGTAAGCCCGACACTGGCTGATCGATCCGCGTATCGTCTTGCGTAGACAACGAACAGAAACGATGACCGCGCCCGACGCGGCGAGCGAAGGGTGCATGAAATCGCCGTATTGGAGGCAACACACATGAAACCAATTGGAGTTATCAGCACGGGGGTTTTGTTCCTTCTTTTCGGAACTCTTGCTCACACGTACGCTCAGCAAGACCAACACGAGCAAGATAAGAACGCCCCTAAACAGGGGCAGCAAGCAAAGCCTCAAACGCAACAGCAACAGGCTAAGCCGGCAATACGGCAGCCACAACAGCAGGCGAAGGGCCAGCAGGAGCAGCAACCGGCCAAGCCGGCAATACGGCAGCCACAGCAGCAGGCGAAGGGCCAGCAGGGGCAGCAACCAGCCAAGCCGGCAACACGCCAGCCGCAACAGGAGGCGAGGGGCCAGCAGGGGCAACAACAGGCCAAGCCGGCAACACGACAGCCACAACAGCAGGCGAGGGCCCCGCAGGGGCAACAACATGTTCAGCGGAGCGCGGCCGAAGAGCAGCGGCAACGTGCAGCGCCGGCATTGCGACTCAGTGCCAGGGGTAACGGCCGCATACCTGATGACCGCTTCCGTTCCAATTTTGGCAGGGGGCACGAATTCCGCATTGGCAGCCCCAGCATGGTTGGCGGGTATTCTCGCTTCCAGTACGGCGGCTATTGGTTCGGATTTGTTCAGCCGTGGCCAGCAGGTTGGTACTACACCGATGACGTTTACGTTGATTACATCGGTGGCGGGTATTACCTGTGTAATCCGTCTTATCCGGACGCTCGGATTGCCATTAGCGTCGTGCTTTAAACCGGCTTTCCAATGATGACAATCTCGTGCGTGGCCGGAAACGTAGGGAATGGCTCGATGGAATGCGTTCTATGGCTAAGCCGTCGCTACCCCATTTAACGAAGACAGAGCACGCCGGATCTCGCGGCCCGCTGTTTGGCTGGGAGCGCCTGATATCGCTTGGCGTAGTGGCGCTGCTGCTTATTCTACTGATGTACAACGGCGCGTTTGCATACTCGGTTCTGACGCACGAAGAGATCGTGGATTTGCTTTGGACCGCTGAAATTCGACCCCTCCTCCTCAAACGTTTTCCGACGCTGACGGAAGACCAGATCACGGAAGCGCATGCGTATGCCTACGGAGGAGCCGTCATCCAGGACCTCGGCTACTACCCGTTCGGCAGCAGGGAGTTCAGCGACCTGGTGCATTACGTTCGCAGCGGAGATTTCGCTCACGAGTTGCTATTGGAAAGCCAGGATGCGGACGAGTACGCCTTTGCGCTGGGGGCTCTCGCACACTATGCGTCGGATATCGCCGGCCACCCGGCCGTGAACCAGGCGGTGGCTATCGAATACCCGAAGTTGCGGGCGAAGTTCGGCAGCTCCGTGAGGTACGCGCAAGACAAAACGGCGCATTTGAAAACGGAGTTCGGATTCGACATGGTGCAGGTGGCGAAGAACCGTTATGCCTCGCAGCAATACCACGATTTTATCGGATTTAAGGTATCCAAGCCCCTGTTGGAGCGCGTCTTTCCAGTCGTGTACGGAGTGAAATTGAAAGACGTGCTGGCGCGCGAGGATCTGGCGGTCGGGTCTTACCGTTTTTCTGTAAGCCGGATGATCCCGGAAATGACCAAGGTCGCGCTAGAGACGCACAAGCAGGACATGATGCGCGAGAGGCCCGATCTCGCGAAGCGAAAGTTCCTGTACCGTCTTTCGCGCTCCGACTACGAAAGGGAGTGGGGAAAAGACTACACGAAGCCCGGATTCGGCACCCGCGTATTGTCCACGCTCTTGCGATACATCCCGAAGACGGGACCGTTCAGGGCGCTCGCTTTCAATAACCCGACCGCGCAGACAGAGGATTTGTACTTCAAGAGCATCAATACGACCGTTGATCAATACCGAGCCTTTCTCGAAGAAGTGCGCGCGGATTCCCTCATGCTTCCCAATCGTGATTTGGATAGCGGCAATGTAACTAAGGCAGCGGAATACTCGCTGGCAGACGACGCGTATGCAAAGTTGCTGGGTCAACTTTCAGCACGGAATTTCGATTTGACCCCGCCCGCATTGCGCGAAGACATCCTACGCTTCTATGCTGACCTCTCCGCCCCGATCGAGACGAAAAAGGACAAGGTTCACTGGCAAAACGTACTGACTGCGCTGGATCAGTTGAAGTCCGCCACCCCTATTCCAAGCCTCGCGGCCGATAGCTCCGTAAAATGAGCCTCATGACCGCTTCCGCTTACCCCGTGGAACGGTCGCCGGGAAAGGTCAGCATAAGAGCCATCACAAATAAGCTTCACCGAACGCTGGCGAGAGTCATTCCACACTGCTCGATGATTTCTCAGGCAGTGGCCTTCAATATGTTCATGGCCTTCTTTGCTCTCCTATTGATCGTGTTGAGCCTAATGAAGAGCTCTCTTGAAGGGAGCGGTGGTCAGGAGCTGGCGATGCGGCTCTCGGCGATCCTGCCACCGGGTAGCTGGCAGCTTGTATCCGCAAACCTCTTGCGCCCGGAAGTGAACAGCTGGTACCTGGCGCTTTCCGGCTGGGTAGGAATGCTGCTGGTAGGCTCACAGATGATAAAGCTGATCATCAAAGGTATTGAGCTAGTTTATGGTGACAGCTGCAGCTATTCCTTTCTGGGGCGGCAGGTTCGTGGTGTGCTTTTGTTCTCCGTGACGAGCGTGGTGTGGTTCGGGGCCGTCGCCGTGACTGCTTTCGGCCGACCATTGCGCCAATGGATCGCTCATGGGCTGGGCGAGTCGCCCATGGCTCACGGCTTCTGGACGATACTCCTTCCGATCTCGGCGATGGTCCTGGAGACGCTTGTCCTGAGCGTGATTTATCGGTTTGCCCAATCATCGACGACGAGTTGGAGCTCAGTTTTACCCGGAGCGGCCGGGGCTGCGATCCTCTGGTGGGGGCTGAATTTGTCGTTTGGGATTTACGTCCGGAAGACGCAATACGGTCCTCTTTACGGCGGCCTGGCTGCGGCGATCGGCTTAATGGTGTGGATGGAGTTCTCTGCAATGCTCGTCTTTCTTGGCGCGGCTTGGAACGCAGAAAGTGCTGTACAGGCCGGGATACAATGCGCCGAAGCCAATTCACAACAAGTACAAATGTGTCCGCAATAACACAGATATTCATCCCCAATGCGCCTAGCATGGTGCTGTACCTGTTGTACAAGCGACGCAAGTTAAGACGACAGCCGCGGCCCGGTCGCCCCATGGCGGGCCATCCCTACTTGTCGTTAGAATCGCCGCAGCGCTACTGCCACAGTTCAGTAGGTATGTTCGCTCGGTAAAGGCGGGCGGCTTCGCTCCCCTCCCTTCCTCCGCAGAATGGGCAACTGCAAGAAGGCGGCTCTGGGGAATCCTCGATGTAAGTGTCTCTGCCCGCGATCACGGCGTGCCCAGGAAGACCACTGTCATCTTCCGGGCCAAAGACAAAGGCTTCGAAGTCGCGTTTCCGAGCGGAATGGACTTGCGCCCAGACCGAAGCATTGGGCTATCGGGCAAGGAACTGCCTTTGGCCGAGATCAAAAAGCCAAATCTTGAAACCCTACGTAGTTGAAGGAGATTTTTAATGACAACTCAAGTGATAACGATGATTCGCCGCCTGGTAGTTCCTTCCCTCATGATCGCCGCGGCTCTCATTTCAGCTTCGCAGATCCATGCGCAGGATCTTTCCAGGTATCGCAACTTTTCGTTCGGAATGACCGTGGCCGATCTTTCCAAGCAGATCGACGCAAAACCGGCCGAGGTCACGGTGGTCCACGAACATCCCTCACGGATTGAAGAATTGACGTGGTTGCCGCCACAACCTTATGGCTCATCGCGCCCTGCGGAGCCGGTGGATCAGATTCTCTTCTCTTTCGACAACGGCGCCCTCTACAGAATGCTGGTGACCTACGACAACGACGCCACTAAAGGGCTAACCGACGACGATATGATACGGGTCATTTCCGCAAAGTATGGGCTCGCAACGAAGCCTGTCGCCGTCATCGATTTCCCCCACGAACCCAGCCTATCATGCGACCGAAAAAGTAATCGCACGGTGGGAAGATTCGCAATATTCGCTGAACCTTGTGAAATCCTCGGGGGATACGTTTGCCATCGTTATGTTTACAAAGCAAGTGGATGCCGACGCCGGCGTCTCCATTGCGGAATCCGTGAAGCTGGAACGGGAAGAGGCTCCGCAGAAGGAGGCCGCACGCGTGAAGAAGGATGCCGACGATTTGGAAATAGAGCGACAGCAGAACATCAAGACGCTGCGGCCCTAGGATCAGCCCGGCGCAACGACGAGATTGTTTGCGAAATCTTTGAGGCGATTATCGACGGAGGATCTGCAAATGACAGTTCAAGTAACACCGCTACACGACCGCGTTTTGGTAAGGCGCCTGGAAGAGAAGGAAAGCGCGAAGGGCGGCATCATCATTCCCGACACAGCAAAAGAGAAGCCTCAAGAGGGCGAAGTGATGGCCGTTGGGGATGGCAAAATCGAGGAGGGTAAGCGAATCCGGCTCGACGTAAAGACGGGCGACCGGATTTTATTCGCCAAATACACGGGCAACGAGATCAGGATCAATGACCAAGAGTACCTGATCCTTCGCGAGGATGAAATCCTGGCGAAGGTCAGCGGGATGGCGAAAGCGGCAAGCGGCAAGAAGTAGTTCCCTCTCTCCAAACGATGAGGGGCAAAAGTGCTCATTCACCCAGGAGGGTGAAAGTCCAATGGCAAAGCAAATTGTAACGGGTGAGAATTCACGTCAAGCGATTCTACGCGGCGTCAACGTCCTGGCCGATGCCGTCAAGATCACGCTGGGTCCCAAGGGCCGCAATGCCGTGATCGAGAAGAAGTTCGGCGCGCCTACCGTCACCAAGGACGGCGTGACCGTGGCAAAAGAGATCGAGCTGCAAGACCCGCTCGAGAACATGGGCGCACAGATGGTGCGCGAAGTTGCGTCCAAGACCTCGGATGTGGCCGGCGACGGCACCACCACCGCGACGGTTCTCGCCCAGGCGATTTTCCGCGAAGGCGTGCGGACCGTTGCCGCGGGAGCGAGCCCGATGGCACTCAAGCGCGGGATCGATAAGGCTGTAGAGGTAGCAGTAGGGGAGATCAAAAAGCTCTCGCGCGAAGTGAAGGGCGAGATGATCGCGCAGGTGGGCACCATTAGCGCCAACACCGACAAAAAGGTTGGCAGCCTCATCGCCGAGGCAATGAAGAAGGTAGGCAAGGACGGTGTAATCACCGTTGAGGAATCAAAGACGATGGAGACAACGCTCGAAGTGGTGGAAGGAATGCAGTTCGACCGAGGCTACCTCTCGTCCTACTTCGTCACCGATCCGGCGCGGATGGAGTGCGTACTCGAGGACGTGCACATCCTAATCCACGAGAAGAAAATCAGTTCTATGCAAGAATTGCTCCCTTTGCTCGAACAGACCGCCAAGATGGGCAAGCCCCTGTTGATTATCGCGGAAGACGTGGAGGGCGAAGCGCTGGCGACACTCGTTGTGAACAAACTCCGAGCAACGCTGCAATGCGCCGCTGTCAAGGCGCCGGGCTTTGGCGACCGCCGCAAGGCCATGCTGGAGGATGTCGCCGTGATCACAGGCGGCAAAGCAATCACCGAGGAGCTTGGCATCAAGCTTGAAAACGTGAAACTGGAAGACTTAGGTTACGCGAAAAAAGTCACCATCGACAAGGACAACACCACGATTATCGAAGGCGCGGGTAAGAATAGCGAAATCGAAGGCCGGATAAGCCAGCTCCGCGCGCAGGTCGAGGAGACGACGTCAGACTATGACAAAGAAAAACTCCAGGAGCGGTTAGCGAAGCTGGTGGGAGGCGTGGCAGTGATCAAGGTGGGGGCAGCGACCGAGATGGAGCTAAAGGAAAAGAAAGCTCGGGTTGAAGACGCCATGCACGCCACTCGCGCGGCGGTTGAGGAGGGTATTGTTCCCGGGGGTGGCACCGCTCTTCTTCGCTGCCTGCCGGCCCTGGAAAAGCTCAAGCTGCGTAATGACGACGAAGCCATCGGCGTGAACATCGTGAAACGCGCGCTCGAAGAGCCCACGCGCCAGATTGCTCAGAACGCCGGGCACGAAGGCGCCGTAGTCGTCGGCCGCATCCGCGAATCAAAGGATGCAGACTTCGGTTTCAACGCGGAGTCGGGCGAATTCACCGACCTGCTCAAAGCCGGAGTGATCGACCCGGCGAAGGTCACGCGCCTGGCCCTGCAGAATGCCGCATCCATCGCTGGCCTGATGCTAACGACGGAAGCTTTGATCGCAGATATTGGCGAAGACGAAGTCGCGGCCGTAGCGAATGCCGGAGCCGGCGGCGGAATGAGCGGGATGTATTAAGGGTGCGTACAGAGCTGAAAACTCGCACCTGGGCCGTCGAATGGGTGGACGACGTGCCCAGCCCCGCCGATCGCTATCGGATATGGCCATGCTGTCTTCGCGTTACGAGTTGAGACATCGATCTGTGACTGTACATCATTGTTTCCGTTAACGGATGAGCGCGAACCATGCGGCAGCGGTTCCTGGTTGTTAGGCCATTGCGTTGATTCAATCATGCCTCCTTATGAATCAGAGTTACTTCGAAACAGTGGCGATCAACGTCCCGCCGCTCGTGGATAGATAAAGGTCTGAGTCGTCATCAAACTTCAGATGAAAAGGTTCGCCAGCGCCATCTAACGCCTGTTCCACAAAAGTACTGAGATCCTCAGGACGAACAGCCCGCTCGACGCAGATGTGCCTTGCGGCCTTGGCTGCCTCGGAGATTGCTTGGCTGTCGGTTTCGTCCTCGACTGCAGCCATAATCAGTTCCTTAAAGCTCTCAGCTTTTGATTTGGGCATAGCTCGCCTCGTTTTGCCGTCGTTCGTCGCCGCGGCTGCGCATGTTCGGCTGTCAAGTAGTCTTTAACACGCCTGGCAGTATATAGCGGAGGTTGCGGTACACAATCCCGGCGTACGCGTTCTTGGGTCCGGCCGCGGCCGAGCGCAAGGCCCACCTGGGATCGAGTCAGTAAAAGTACGGAGCGGATTCATGCGGCTCTTAAGGTAGCGTATAACGAAAGTCGATATAGGCCATGTTCAGGTGCGCGCTCTTCGGATTGCCTGGCGCAACAAACCAGGGCTCTCGGATCAGGTACGAATACTGGGTAATGATCTGCACTTTTCCGTAATTATCGCTGGACCAAAGCGTGGGAATCACGCCAAAACTCCCTTCCTGAACGGCGCGGTTGGAAGTGGTATCCGATCCGGGGAAACCGAACCCCACGCAAGTGAAGCCGGGAATACCAGCGCAGGAGGCGCCAGGTGTAGTCGAGGGAAGGAACCCGTAGTTACGCTCGAAGTAGACACCTCCGTAATAACCGTAAAACGCCAGCATCGGCGTGGTCTGCCATTCCAAGCCCCCCAGCCCGGCCCCGGTATGGACCCCGGAGAGTTGGCCATTGGGCTTCACAATTACATCGGGACCAAGCCCGATCGTGTAGCGGCCACCTCCATAGCCCCAGAACGAGTCTGCGATCAAACGCAGATTCTTGACAAGTTCCAGATTCAAGTTCACCGATCCAGCGCCGCCAATAATTGTGTCCTTGACGATCGGAGTCGCCAGCGTGTTCAGAACCCTGAAACTGCGCAGCACTCCGGCGCCTTCAATGTGAAGGAGGTGTCCGCCGGGGCGAAAGTCGAACGCAGTCTTTACGACCACATCAGGAGCCAGATTGGGTACGGCTGTGTTGGTCGCACTACTCGCGGCGCTGGTGCTGCCGCTGCCGCTATCGAATTGGCTGGTGAATGTCGAGGAAGGAAATACGACTGAAGCAGGCGCGAATTGCTCGGGATTTTCGAGGGACGCCCCAATGGCCCAGGACTTGGTTGCGTGGTAGGTGAGCCGGAATTGAGGCTGGCGGGCCCAGATCAAACCAACTTGGAAGTTGGGGTCCTCATTCATCGTGTAGAAGATATCTGCGGTGTTGGGAGAGAGACCGACCCGGTTCGGCTGCAGGAGCGACCATTCCTGGCCGCCAAGAAATTCCCACTTGCCGTGCTTCACATCGGCCCAATAGACGCGCAAACGCAAACTGTCGCTGTTCGCCGTTTGATACCCATTCGGCGGCTGGAAGCCGAGAAAATCAGTCTCTACATAGCCGGTGATCGCGGTGGACGAAGACAAATTGGCATCCACTTTCAACGACAAGCGCGAGTATTGCGCCGAAAAATGCGTTTCGCTCAGACGCCCTTGTGGCAGTACGTTATTGAATGGGATGGCCCCAAAGGACGTCGCCAGTCCGCTGCCCAGATTTTCGGAGCGGTAGTATGCAGCCATATCGAGAAATCCACCGGGCGTGAATTGGGCGGCGCCAATCTTGAATGAGAGCGGCGCTGCCTGTGTTGCGGGTTGCTGGGGCGCAGCGCTCGAAGACGGATCCGACGCGGCG